>ERZ1047472.2720-NODE-2720-length-12233-cov-4.426096_pt1 | contig 12233 bp, 9 predicted proteins | sample MGYA00383095_ERZ1047472 | MGnify/ENA primary metagenome ERZ1047472 (study PRJEB29581, sample SAMEA5548365) | metagenome | biome: marine; feature: coastal; material: water | depth 1 m | study: Short-term variability in the microbial, nano- and picoplankton...
ATGCTTCTTATAGGTAATTCACCACTTTCCATGAGTCTCACCTGTACAGATGATGTGTGAGTACGTAAGGCTATATCTTCATCTACGAAAAAAGTATCTTGCATATCCCGTGCTGGATGATTTGCAGGGAAATTTAAAGCTGAAAAATTATGCCAATCATCTTCCACTTCAGGTCCTGTTGCCACAGAAAATCCTAAGCGTTCAAAAATTTGAGTCATTTCCTCCACAACAAAACTAATTGCGTGTCTGCTTCCTACTTCTGAAAAATAACCTGGTAATTCTTCTTTTTTATTATTTGTATTTATTTTTCCAACTAATTTTTCATCCGACTCTTTAAAAATTGCTTCAACTTTTTGTTTAACAATATTTAATTCCTTTCCCCATTTTTTCTTTCCATCACCATCTAACTTTTTAAATTCTTGGAACAATTCATTCACTAATCCTTTTTTGACTAAAAATTTTAATCTAAAATCTTCTAGCTGCTCTTTTGACGTGATAGTAAACTTTTGAGCTTCCTCAATAATTTTTTCTATTTGTTCCTTCATTTACCCTGCAAATAAAACAAACTACCTTTACTCTTCAAACTTATTGAGGTAACTCACACTCCTATTACTTTTTAAAATGAAATTTAAAATTATAATAATAGTAGTATTATAAAGCTGTGTGGATTAGGTGGTAATTCAATTTTGATTTACGAATAATAACATTTATTTAACATACATTATTTATTTATATTGTTTGTAATGAACAAGTTAACATTAAGGTAGTTGATTGTTAATTTCTATAATAACATCTTATTGTTGATAAACCTTGTGTGGATATATCAGCACTTATTTAATAAATTAACGTGGGTTAGTTTTACTTTAAGTTAGTAAGTATTAGAAAGGTGGTTTTCTTGTAGTTATGCGAGTAAATTAACATAGAGTGTTGCTAAGCTTGTTAATAACGCTATAAAACGTTTATAATTAGTTCCTTATCCCAATTTTCTCTAATATTAAATTTAGTAGAAAATTGTATAGATTCTGGTTCTTTTTTTGATAGTAAGTCTCCAGTATCCCATATTCCGTTGTTATTAGTATCACTGATTATCTTTATATAGTAATTACCTGTGGTTAGGTTTTTATAATTAATGGTACTAGTTTTAATAAGTACAGATCTTCTTACTAGCTTCTTATCAGATTTTAATTCAATAATATAATTATTGGTATTACTAATATTAAATGACACTGTAAGCAGGGATGTAGAAGCTTTAGGTTTAAAAAGTTTTGTTGAGTCTAATCTATTGGTTTTGTCAAAAACATCAATTACCGCTTTAGGTTTTAATACTAGCTTTTGGTTATCTACTAAGTTGGTTTTAAAGAAAGCGGTCTTACCTTTAAGTATAGGAGTGCCTAATGGTATAAGAATACTGTCTATTGATAAGGTTATATATTGGAGATTTATAGATTTTATAAGGGTGTTACTTGTTATATAAAATCCAGTATCAGTGGTGTTATAAGTTATTTTAGGTTTATGTTTTAGATTCTTAAGAGGTAATATATATAATGAGGTAAAAGTGTCGGTGTCTATAATTAATTGAATATCAGTAGAGTCTTTACTTGGTATATAATTAGTATATATAGAATCTCTTTGTGTAGTTAAGGTAGACACTTGTGTTTCATTGTCTATTAATAATTGTATATTATCAGTTAATACATGTTTATTCATTTTGAATAATATATATCCAGGTGTTCGCGTTTTAGTAAACACTGCTTTTAGTTTATCTGTATTTTTGGTAGGAAAAATATAAGTGGTATCAGTGTATGTTTTGGTAGTAGTTACGGTATTAGATAGACTCACAAATTCTTCCTTATCTAAAAGTAAATTTTTGTTTTTATCTTTTAATACTATTTGATTGAATGTACTATTTGGTAAATTCGTAAAAGAAAATTTACCAGCTTCATTTGTTTTAACTAAATAATCCGGTTTTGATTTTAGTATAAGACTATCATCTAATTGTTTGTAGAGATGGACATTACAATTATTACAAAGTTCGTTAGTGGTAATATTTTTAACGACTCCTGAATGTTTTAATGTATCTATTATATCGCCAGTCGTAAATATATATCTATAATCAGTTAAAGGATTAGTTTCATTGATATCAGCAATTGATCCATTAAACTGAAAAGTATATGTTGTATTATCAAGAAGTGAATCTAATAGTTTAATGGTGACTTTTTTACCTTTGATTGTTACTGATGGATTGAGTCTTTGGCTCGGTGAGATTATAAGTAAATCGTTCAGTTTATTTGTCTTTATATATTCATCAAAAGTAAATGTGAATATACTAGTAGTGATATTAGTGCTAGCACTGTCAGGTATGACTTTTAGCACTATAGGTGGCGTTACGTCTTTTATACCTCCATCTAGTACTTGTACAGATGCACAGCCATATAATAAAAGAATTAATAAATAAACGTACTTCATTTAACGGCCGAAATGTACTAATAAAACAGAAACATCTGCAGGACTTACGCCACTAATACGTGTAGCCTGTCCGATGTTTTCAGGTTTTATTAGACTTAATTTATCTCTTGCTTCGAGTGATAGAGAATGCAAAGCGTTATAATCAAAGCTTGGATCAAGTTGATAGTTTTCTAATTTAATCAACTTTGCTACATTTTCTTTTTCGCTTTTAATATAGCTTTGGTATTTAATTAAAATTTCTACTTGCTCTATTTCTTCATCGCTATATTCTGACATCCATTTATTTATAGAGTTTATTTCAAGTAAATGTTTAGATTTAATTTGTGGTCTTGCAAGTATCTTCTCTATTATATAATTCTGAGGAATCTCTGCTGTATTATGCTTTATTAAAATTGGATTTGCCTCTTTGGGTGTGGTGGTTTTCTTAGCTACTATTTTACTTAGCTTTTCAATATTTAGCTGTTTGCTTTCTGCTACATCAAACTCTTTTGAGGATATTGTTCCGAGCTTGTGTGCTAGAGGCATAAGTCTCAAGTCAGCATTGTCCTGTCGTAGAAGAATTCTGTATTCTGCCCTACTGGTGAACATGCGGTAAGGCTCTTTAGTTCCTTTATTGACCAAATCATCTATTAACACGCCGATATAAGCATCGCTTCGTCTGAGTACAAAAGGAGATTGTTCTTCAATGTTTTGGTGTGCATTTATTCCAGCTATTAGTCCTTGACATGCTGCTTCTTCATACCCCGTAGTTCCATTGATTTGTCCAGCAAAAAACAGGTTTTTCACAGCTTTGGTTTCTAAAGTAGTTTTTAACTGAGTAGGAAAAAAGAAGTCGTATTCAATGGCGTACCCGGGTCTAAATATTTTAGCGTTTTCAAAACCCTTTATCTTTCGAAGAGCTTTGTATTGAACATCTTGAGGTAAAGACGTGCTGAATCCATTAATATAAGTTTCAAAGGTGTTCCATCCTTCTGGTTCAACAAATATTTGATGTCTATTCCGTTCTGCAAATCTGTTTATTTTATCCTCGATAGAAGGACAATATCTTGGTCCTGCTCCTTGTATTGTACCGTTGAATAAAGGAGAATCTTCAAAAGATTCTCTTAATGTGTCGTGAACCTCTTCGTTAGTATATGTTATATGACAGCTGTGCTGTTTTTCTATTTTGGTTGGTTGTCTAAAAGAAAAGCATTTAGGATCTTCATCTCCTTTTTGTTCTTCTAGTACAGAGTAGTTTATAGACCTACCATCTACCCGGGGTGGTGTTCCTGTTTTCATTCTACCTGCCTCAAAGCCAAGTGATACTAACTGTTCTGTTATACCGTAAGAAGCCTTGTCGCCCATTCTTCCTCCGGTCATTTGTTTCCTACCAATATGTATGATGCCATTCATGAAAGTACCGCTCGTTACTATGACGCTTTTAGCAAAATGTTTATTTCCGGACGTTGTTTCTACTCCTACCGCAACATTCTTTTCTATAATTAATTGATTAACAGAGTCTTGAGTAAAATCAATGTTAAAATTGTGCTCAAGAATCTCCCTCCACTTGAGGGAGAACAGAGTTCGGTCGTTTTGGCTTCTTGGGCTCCACATAGCAGGTCCTTTGGAAGTGTTTAGCATCCTAAATTGCATCATACTGTAGTCTGATACAATTCCAGACATCCCTCCCAAGGAATCTATTTCCCTAACTATTTGTCCTTTTGCCACCCCTCCCATTGCTGGGTTGCAAGACATCTTTGCTATGGTCTCCATGTTCATGGTGATAAGCAATACTTTTGAGCCTAGTTTTGCGGCAATATTGGCGGCCTCACATCCTGCGTGACCAGCTCCTACTACTATTACGTCGTACATTTTATTTTTGTTTCACGTGGAACAATACAAATCTAGATAGTGATCTTCTAGGCTTCTCATTTTTTGCTTTTGCTCATTTGTTTCATCGTTATGTCCCGCTAAATGTAGAAGACCGTGTATGCAGACTCTATGAAGTTCTGTGTTTAGTGGTTGTTTTAAGTCGTTTGCGTTTTCTTTTACTCGATCCCAGCTTATCAGTATTTCGTTATGCGTAATATCTTCATCATTGGAGTAATCGAATGTTATAATATCTGTGTAGTAATCATGATTGAGAGACTGTTTGTTTACCTCAAGTAATTCCTCGTCGGCTATTAAATAGATAATTAGAGGTTTAGAGAGTTCGAGTTTAGAAAATGTTCTTTCAAGACTTTTAATGTCTATTAAGCTCTCAACTGATTGAAGATCGGTTTCTATGGTTATGTTATTTGAGGACATTAATAATTCCTTTTTCTGTTTGCTTTTCACCGCTTAGGCCGTATAGGTTCACTATATATATATATATGCCTGCCATCACAGGTTTGCCTTTGTAGTTTCCGTACCATGGTGCGTTAGTTTTGTTTTGAACAATCAATTCTCCCCAGCGATTAAAGATTTGATATGTTGATTTCGCATTGTTGATTCCTTTACCAGTTATAATAAACCTGTTGTTGTTTGTATATGGGTTAATTGCCGTAGTTACGTAAACCTGTAGTGAATCTAGAATACAAATTACGTTGGATACGCTAGTGGCTGAAGTGGTATAACTGTTTGTTGATTCTATAGCCTTAATTCGGTAGCATCCAGATGAATCAGTGAAGTCAATATTGTAGAAGCCGTCAGTATCTTTTGAAACGGTGTTCCACGTGGAAAGTTGATCTTGTTTTTGTAGTTCATAGCCGTTAGTGCCTTTTTCCCATCCTACATACGGGTTGTGGAGGCTTTGAGGTTTTAGTTTGAGAAGAATGCTTTCTGATGTTTGTGTTGATAATGTTGGTTCATTACACTTGTTGATTGCCTCAATTTCATAGTGATAGATATTTTGACCCACGCTTGTTTTAGTGTCAATGTGATAGTATTCAGCCACATTGCTTTTTTTAACTTCAGATTTTAAGAAGTTTAGCGTGTTGTTGTTTTCTGACTTGTAAATGTTGAATGACTTCGTGTCTCCAAGATTGGACCCCGACCATTTTAATTCTATGTTGTTGTTATTGACGGTAACGTAGTTTAAATAAAGGTAGTCTGGAATGATTAGTTTTCTTGTTTCAAGTTTGGTCTTGTTGCTACTCGATGTGATGTTGCTGAAGTAAGACCTAATGTAAAACTCTACAGTATCTCCAAGTACAAAGTCGTTGTAAGCCAGTGATGTGGATGTAGAACCTAGGCTTATCTTTCTAGTGAAAAGTTGGTGGTTCTTAGCAATAAATAAGGTTTGGCTGTCAATTGAACCCCAACCTTGATAGAGGTTCCAATTTAGTGATATTTGGTTTAGGCAAGTATCAATAGAGGATTGGAGGTACACCACACTATGTCGTTTTGATATTAGGGAAGACAAGTTGCAACTGTCTATACTGGCTATTGCTGTAGGAAACCTAGATGCAGGGTCCTTAGATACGATGTAGTTTGTTGATATTGTGCTACCTATGGAGTCTCCGTTACCAGACATAAAGTTAAAAATTTCATAATTTTTGGTGTCGATTGACGGGTTTTGTTTCCATCCAGCTATAATGTCCTGAGAGTTCAGGTCATAGCTTACTGAATCTAGTAGGATGTCTATAGGGTATGCTAGATCTATGGATAAAGTGTCTGAAATAGCACTATCTAACCCGTTGCATAGCGTATGGGTTGCTATGTAGTATTTCCAATTGGTGTTTTGGTCTGCGAGTATGTGAGGATACTCTTTTATGGATAAGTCAAAAATATTGTCTAGCAACTCAAAGGGTCCGTTGTTCTTGCTCCCGTATATAGCAAACTTTGTGAAAGACCCACAGATGTCATTGGGCGATTTCCAACTTAAGGTAACAGTAGAGTCATCGTTGTTAATGCATGCCCTAAGGAATTTTGGAGATTCCTCTATCGCCAGAACCTGAAAACAGTAAAAGAACAATATAATGGAGATATATCTCAAAGGGTATAGATTATCGTTAATAACGTTATTATTTTGCAAAAATTACACTAAAGAATTTGGAATGAAAGGAAGTGACAAGGAAAGAGAAAAAAAAGAAATTGACGAACAGGCTCCAATACGCTTAAATAAATATATTTCAAATGCGGGAACCTGTAGCCGAAGAGCCGCAGATGTGCTTATAGAAGAGGGTAGGGTAAAGGTGAATGGTAAGGTGGTTAGTAGTTTAGGTTGTAAAGTGATGCTGACCGACAAAGTGTTGGTAGACAACAAAATAATCTCTACGGGAGAGAGATTTTATATTCTGTTAAACAAACCTAGAAACGTCATTTGTACAACCAGTGACGAGAATAATAGACGAACGGTAATGGATCTTTTACCTGCTAAATTTCAGCATCTTTATCCAGTGGGTCGATTAGACAGAAACACCACGGGTGTTTTGCTAATAACAAATGACGGAACACTGACTCAAAACCTACTTCATCCAAAGAAGAAAATAAAGAAGGTATATAAAGCTAAAGTAACTAATCAACTAACGCAGGAGGAATTGGATAAAATGGTGACAGGAATAGAGCTTGAAGACGGGGTAACAAAATTTGACAAGATAGTAGAACTGTACGAAGATGAGGCGTTTAGATATGGAATAGAAATTCATTCTGGCAAAAACAGGGTAATAAGACGGATGTTTGAAGCGATTAATAATGAGGTGGTAAAATTAGACAGGGTACTCTTTCATACTTTCGATAGAAAGGGCTTAGCTAGAGGAGCTTTTAGAGAACTGAGCGAAAAGGAGTTGAGAGGCTTAGATGTGTATTTAAGAACAAAAAAGTAAATTTGAAAAATGAATAAATTAATCTGGTGTCTAGTAGCTTTAGCTTTGGTAGGAGGGTGCAAGGAGTCTGATCCCCCAATAGATTTTGGTGGAACAAGTGCTTTGGTCTTGAAAGATACGGTATATACGACTTCAGATATTCCTGCTGCAGATTTTCGTGGTGTTCTTGTTGAAGATTTAACTGGGGTTAGGTGCGTTGCTTGTCCTAATGCTGCCGATGCCGCCGCAGAGGTTAAAGCTAACGAAACCACAAACCCTGTTGTCATAATAGGATACTACCCACAAGCACCCCGATCACTTACGGAACCGTTTCCTGAATACCTAGATATGCGTACAGAGGTAGCTCAACTAGTTGGAACTAACATTTATAATTTCAGTAATATGTTGCCGGCAGGAGGGGTTAACAGAAGGCTTTTTGATGGGGAACAAACACTTAATGCTGGATTTGCTAAATGGGTAAACCAAGCAAAAGTGTTCGACGATGAAAAATCAATTGTAAATATGGAGCTAGAAAAAGAACAAGTAAATGATTCTACAATAAATATAGCGGCTAAATTTACTTTTGTTTCAGATGCAGATTACACACCATTTGTCACATTATTGGTAACAGAGGACGGCATTAAACACCCTCAATATTATAGTGGAGGTACAGATAAAGAGTACAAACATAAACATGTGGTTAGGCTAGCGTTGACTCCCTATAATGGCAACCCGCTTATAACTGGAAGTGCTTTTGAGGCTGTCAAAGGAACCGTGGTAGAAAAGGGGTGGCAAATAACCATTCCAAATGGAATCAACATAGACGAGGCAAACGTTGCTGTACTTGTTAACTATAATGATGCCGACAACAAAGAAGTTATTCAGTGTCAAGAGTTGAAACTGAGATAAGCAAAAGAAACAACGAACTAATAGATGAATTTGTCTCGGTGCTCACACTAGACAGGTCATTGAGCAAGAATACTGTGTCTGCATATCTTGCAGATTTGCAAAAGCTATTAAGTTTCACCGAAAACAAGCCTCTAGAAAATGTTTCGAGCGAAGAGATTTCTGAGTTTCTTTTGTTTTTGAATGAAGTGGGCTTAGGAGCTAGATCAATAGCACGCATTATTTCTGGTCTAAAAACTTTTTATAAGCAATTGGTCATTGAGGGTTTAGTCACTACCAGCCCTCTTCAAACAATACAGACACCTAAACTTCCCAAAAAACTTCCACAAGTCTTGTCTCACGAAGAGATATCAAGTATGATGAAGTCTGTTGATTTTTCAAAATTGACCGGTGAAAGAGATAAGTTAATCATCATGCTTTTATATGGAAGCGGGCTTAGAGTGTCGGAGCTAACGTCATTGTCGGTTAATGATATTTATAAAGAAGATGGATTTGTAAAGGTGACTGGGAAAGGGGATAAACAACGATTGGTGCCAATTGGAAACAAAACAATAGAACAGGTGAAAATGTACCTTCTTTATTACAGAAAAAATATGAAGAATAAAGAGACAGACAACACGTTAATACTGAATCAAAAAGGGAATGCAATTAGTCGAGTTTCAGTTTTTAAAATAGTAAAAGACTTAGCGGCAAAAGCTAAAATCTCAAAAAACATTAGTCCCCACACGTTAAGACATAGTTTTGCCACGGTACTAATAGAGGCAGGAGCAGACCTGAGAGCAGTACAACAAATGCTAGGTCATGAAAGCATAACCACAACAGAAATATATACACACCTCGACAAAGCATACTTAAAAACTGTAATCGAAGAATTTCATCCAAGAGCATAATGATAATATACAACGTAACCGTAAGCATACATCCAGAAATTGAAATTCAAGCTTTGGATTGGTTTAAGAAGATTCATATTCCAGAAGTGATGGAAACCGGTCTTTTTACAGAGTTTAATATGTTTAAAGTGATTGAAAGCCCAGTAGATAAAACGCACAATTCGTACGCGTTTCAATACCACCTAGAGTCTTGGGATAAATTTGAGGAGTATTCAGATGTTCATGCTCCAGGTTTGAAAAAAAAGACAGAAGAAAAGTTTGGTGAAAACGTTTTAGCGTTTCGAACCTTTTTGGAAAAGATTTAATACTTGGGAAAAGCCTTCGGAAGCCATAACTAAGTATACAACACTTACAGGCAAAAAGAATCTAGCAGCTCCAACGGGTCCAGTTATTACTAAAAAATAGAGGATAAGTGTTGTGTGAAACAAATGTTTTTTCCAATGCTTGCTTGCTACTATTACTCCAAGTGCTTTGATTAAAGCAATACATAACAGGAAAAGAAATAAGATCAATAGAGCTGGGTTCTTTTTAAGCTGATATACTATAGATTTAAAATCTCCTGCAAAGAGAAGTTCTGTTAAGCTTAATGTATTGGTTTGTTCACCGAAGTATGTGTATATCTCAAATCTTCCAGGATCCAATAGCATTTTTACCATTCCCATAGTGTGAACTTTTATGTAAGTAAATGGGTTTTCTAGTATTGCTTTTGTGCCAAAACTAGTTGCATTCTTTTTATAATAATCATATTGTTCTATAGATCTAGGTATAACTAATTCTTTAGCCTTAACAAATCTTTGAGCAGAATCAAAACCATACTTTTTAGATATGGTTAGCTTAGCATTATATTGAGCCAGGTTAATGGTAGAGATAGAACTGTATTCGTGTTGATTAACAAAAGAGTGATTGTACAAAGAAAATATAAGAACCACAATCAAAGGTAAAGCCAGAGACCAATTCCATTTTTGGCGTTTTACTTTTAACCACACAAAAACAATAGGGACAAAAATTAACGAAGGCAACATTACTGGTTTGATAAGGACGGATGCGGCCCAGAGAATTGAAAGAACGATAACCTTGTTTTTTAGACTTTCTCTTTTGCTAATAAGGCAAAGTGATGCTAGGGTTATTATGGACGTTAATAGTAGGTCAGATAAAACAAATCCAGCATGAAATATTAAAGCAAAATGCAAAGCGTAACCAATCCCAAACACTATAAAAACTCGTTTTTTATTTGAAAAATGCTTGATTAGCGATAATCCTAGATGAAAATTTAGAAAAATTAAAAGACATTGAGCTAAAAGTATAACATAGTAGTTTCGATGACTCAGCATTATAAAAAGAGGGTAGCCAATTGTACGTTTGGTATAGAGTCGATAATCTAAAGGTTTGTTTAAATCGCCAGAGTACAAGGTGTTGTTTTTTAGCAAATTATTTGCCGAGTACAGGTACTCGGTACTATCATTTATAACTGGCTTATTGTGAACCAAACTTAGCCCTACCGCAAGGCCGGTAATAATGATTATTAGTATAAATATGTTGCGGATTGCCTTCATTTACTTTGCAAATCTTAACTCTTTGTGGCAATTTTCACAAATTCTTTAATTACTCGTGACATTAGAATCTTATTTTCGTATCTAAATATTTAAAAAACAATAAACAAATGAAAAAAATTTACATCTTTTTATCTTCTGTGCTTTTTAGCTTTGCCGCTTCAGCACAATGTTCTGATCTATACTTTAGTGAGTATGTTGAGGGATCATCTAACAACAAAGCATTAGAAATTTATAATGCTTCAGGTTCAACGATTGACTTATCTGATTATGCAATTGTTAGACTCAACGGAGGCTCAACATCTCCTGACACATTTAACATGAACGGAATGTTATCTTCTGAGGGAGTGTACATTGTTGCAAACTCAAGTGCTAGTGCTGCTATTCTAGCTTTAGCAGACACAACTGGTTCTGCTACATTTTATAATGGTGATGATGCTCTAAGTATTGTAAACGTTGCTACATCAACAGTTATTGATTTGTTTGGAATACCAGGTGTTGATCCAGGATCTTCTTGGACTTGGACTGCTGGTGGTGTAAGCTATGAGTCTAGAAACTCTACGCTTGTGAGAAACTACAGCGTTCAATCTGGTGTTACCGTTTGGGATACATTAGAATGGTCTACATCTGCTATTGATGATATTAGCAACTTAGGTTCTCACTCATCATCGTGCTATCCTCCATCAGCAACAGAACCATCAGCAGCTGCAGCAGATCCTACAGCTGAAGAAACAGATGTTATTTCAATGTTCAGCAACGTATATACAGATGTTATAGTTGATACTTGGAGAACAGGCTGGTCAAGTGCTACTCTTGATGATGTTCAGATTGGCACTAACGATGTTAAAAAATATTCTGCACTTGATTTTGTTGGAATAGAAACTACAGGTGCTAACTCAATAGATGCTAGCGGCATGGATTACTTTACATTTGATGCTTGGACACCAGATGCTACTACTTACAGAGTTAAGCTTGTAGACTTTGGTGCTGACAACGCATTTGGCGGTGGTGACGATAAAGAGCAGGAGATTGCTTTTGAAAGTCCAGCAACAGGTTCTTGGACTAATCACAAAATTAAGTTGTCTGATTTTACGGGACTAACTACAACAGAACACATTTCTCAATTTATTTTCTCTGCAGCTCCAGCAGGAGGAGCAACCTTGTTTGTTGATAACGTGTACTTCTCCAAAGACCCCGTTTACACTGTTTCAGATATTAAGGACGTAATAATGTTAGATGCTGACTTGGCTCCAACAAATGAGGACGAAATATATGAATTAACTGGTGTTGTATACGGTGTTGATTTAGATGGAAACGAAGGATTGTCATTTACTATTATAGATGCTACTGCAGGTATGAACATTCATAGTTTTGTAGATGTTAGCGATTATGTAGTTACAGAAGGAGACGAAATCACTGCTCGTGGATATATAACTTTCTACAGAGGCTTGTTAGAGTTGAGAGTAGATAGTATCAAAGTTAACTCTTCTGGTAATGCACTTAAAGATGCAGTAGTTGTAACGACACTATCTGAAGCTACTGAGTCTGATTTCATTAAATTGGAAAAAGTATGGTTAGCTGACACAACTACAGTTTGGCCATATGGAAACGTTTCGCTTACAAATGCGAATCAAGATACATTTACAATGCGAATTGAT
>ERZ1047472.2721-NODE-2721-length-12226-cov-5.286254_pt1 | contig 12226 bp, 10 predicted proteins | sample MGYA00383095_ERZ1047472 | MGnify/ENA primary metagenome ERZ1047472 (study PRJEB29581, sample SAMEA5548365) | metagenome | biome: marine; feature: coastal; material: water | depth 1 m | study: Short-term variability in the microbial, nano- and picoplankton...
GCTTGTGAGAATGCTACTGAGCTTAATGCCTTTGTTACAACTTCATTTGAGCAAGCTCTTGAAGAAGCTAAAAATTCAGACTTACGCCGAGCAAAGGGCGAAATTGGTGTCATTGAAGGAGCACCTCTAGGGGTTAAAGACCTTTTCTGTACGGATGGAGTTAAAACAACTGCTGGTTCAAATATTCTTGATCAATTCGAACCTACTTATGAAAGCGCAGTTACCGCAAATATGAATTCACAAGGCATGGTAATGCTCGGAAAGTTAAATTTAGATGAATTCGCGATGGGTTCATCCAATGAAACGTCAGCTTACGGACCTGTGATCAACCCATGGAAAAAAGAAGAAAATTTAGTACCCGGGGGTTCATCAGGGGGATCAGCAGCAGCTGTTGCAGCTGATCTTTGCTTAGGTGCTACCGCAACTGATACGGGGGGGTCAATACGCCAGCCAGCGAGCTTTACAGGTACGGTTGGAATAAAACCCACCTATGGTAGATGTTCTAGATGGGGCACTGTCGCTTTCGCTAGTTCGTTAGATCAAGCTGGACCGATTGCTAAGACAGTAAAAGACGCAGCTATACTTCTTCAATCAATGGCAGGGTACGACGAAAAGGACTCAACTTCATTAAATGTTCCCGTACCCGATTGGAAAGCAAGCTGTGGTAAATCGATTAAAGGCCAAAAAATTGGTATACCAAAGGAGTATATGATAGATGGAATGCCTGACGATATAAAGAAACTTTGGGATAATGGAATTGAATGGTTAAAGGACTCAGGCGCTGAAATTGTTCCAATTAGTTTACCGCATACTAAATATGCCTTGCCAGCTTATTATGTAGTTGCGCCCGCTGAAGCGTCTTCTAATTTGGCTCGTTACGATGGGATGCGTTACGGCTTGCGAACAAATGGTTCCGATTTGAATGATACTTATGCGAGAACCCGAACGATGGGTTTTGGAGATGAAGTTAAGCGCCGAATTATGATAGGTACATATGTATTATCGGCTGGGTATTATGATGCCTATTATTTGAGAGCCCAAAAAGTAAGAGCAAGGATTGTCGAAGATTTCGAAAATGCTTGGTATAAATGCGATACTATACTTACGCCAACGGCCCCCTCTGCTCCGTTTGCTTTGGGTCGTAAAGTAGTGGATCCAGTTGAAATGTATTTGAATGATATTTTCACCGTTACCACAAATCTGGCTGGTCTTCCCGGAATTTCAATTCCCGCCGGTTTAAATGCAGACGGTTTACCTTTGGGATTGCAAATAATAGGTAAGGCATTGGACGAAGACACTGTATTTGCTACAGCTAGTGCACTTGAAAGTGCAGCTGGTTTTAATTCAAAGCCAGCGAAATGGTGGATCAAGTGATTAAAAATATTTTGGTTACAATTAAGGTAAGAGAATAAAATGTTTACTGCTGAACGCGTTGCTGACGCAAAAGACTGGATTAAAGGTGAGACTGGTGACTGGGAAGTTATCATAGGTCTCGAGGTCCATGCTCAGGTATCAAGTAATTCTAAACTTTTTTCAGGCTCCTCAACTAAATATGGTGCAGAGCCCAACAGTCAGGTGAGTTTAGTTGATGCGGGCATGCCGGGAATGCTTCCAGTTGTTAATGAATATTGTATTGAGCAAGCCATTAAGACGGGCTTAGGTTTAAATGCGAAAATTAATTTGTACTCACGATTTGATCGAAAGAACTATTTTTACGTTGACCTGCCGCAGGGATACCAAATTTCCCAATTTGAACACCCCATTGTTGGAGAAGGTAATATTGAAGTTCTACCAATTGACTCCGATGGTAATACCATGGATCTCGTTACAGTCGGCATTGAAAGATTGCATCTTGAGCAAGATGCCGGAAAGTCAGTGCATGATCTCTCACCTGACGAAACTTATGTGGACTTAAACCGTTGCGGCGTTGCTCTGATGGAAATTGTTTCAAAACCTGATATGCGCTCTCCAGAGGAAGCTTCAGCCTATGTTGATAAACTAAGAGGGATTGTAAGGGCTTTGGGCACCTGTGATGGTGATATGGAAAAGGGAAATTTAAGGGCTGATGTCAATGTTTCTGTAAGAAAACCCGGAGGGGAGCTAGGAACTCGATGTGAGATTAAGAATGTAAATTCCATGAGATTTATACGCCAAGCTATCAATTATGAAGCTCGAAGGCATATTGAAATTATAGAAGCAGGTGGATCCATTGACCAAGAAACGCGTTTGTTTGATAGTATAAAGGGTGAAACACGTACCATGAGGTCAAAAGAGGATGCTCATGATTATAGATACTTTCCAGATCCTGATCTTTTACCTTTGAATATCGAACAATCCTATGTTGATGATTTAAAGGCTAAACTACCAGAATTGCCTGACGCGATTAAGAATAGGTTCATGAGCGATTATAATCTATCTGAATATGATGCACGTATTTTGACAGCGGATAAAATAAAAAGTGACTTTTACGAACTCGTAGCAAATGGACGTGATGCAAAAATAGCTGCTAATTGGACAATGGGTGATTTATTTGGGGCGCTCAACAAATCTGGGTTAGAGTTAAATGAAACACCTGTATCAGCAAAAATGTTAGGTGAGCTTATTGATAGAATTTCTGACAACACTATTTCCGGAAAAATTGCTAAGAGCGTTTTCGAAAGAATGTTTAACGGTGAAGGCAATGCTGATGAAATTATAGAAGCTCAAGGCTTAAAACAAGTAACAGATGTAGGCGCAATTACTGCTATTGTCGATGAGGTTATCGCCAATAACAATGAACAAGCTCAAAAGGTAGTAGAAAACCCTAAATTGCTTGGTTTCTTTGTGGGTCAAGTTATGAAAGCTTCACAGGGTAAGGCTAACCCTCAAGTTGTAAATCAATTGCTCCGTGAAAAGTTGGGGCTCTAAAGTACTTGAACACTTTCTGAATTAGTTAGGGCTATTTATATTAGCTAAATTAAGGAATGAAGAATATGAAATTACAAGAAGGTCCTGCCTTTGGGGCATTAGTAATTGGATTTGGTTTCGCATATTTTATGTACGAAGCTCAAAAGAATATCTTTTTTTCTGTATTATTAGGTCTGGTTGTAGCAGTGGCTGACTACTTCTTTCTAGTTTGGGTGCACGGTTTTAAAAAAGGAAAAAAATAATGAGTTTTAATACTAACAATACCCCAAGTGTTACAGAAGCATTAGAAACGCGCATCACGTGCAGGGATTTTTTAGATAAACCTGTATCTGACGAAATTCTGAAAAGAATTTTGCAAACTTCATTACGAAGTGCATCTGGCGGAAACCTTCAGCCATGGAAAATACATATCATTCAAGGCGAGACATTAGAGAAGTTTAAAAAAACATGTGTTGATAGAATGATGGCTGGAAAAGTTGAGGAACCCACTTACCCTGCTTACCCATCACCATTATGGGAGCCGCAAAGATCGTGGCGTTATAAACTTGGCGAAGACATGTATGCGCTTATGGGTATTGAAAAAGATAATAAAATGGGCCGTCTAGCTTGGTTGGCTCAAAACGGAAAATTTTTTGGTGCACCGGTTGGTATTATTATAACGGGTGACAAAAGGTTGGATCAGCCGCAATACATGGATATAGGTATTTATCTACAAAGTTTGATGTTACTTGCAAGAGAAGAGGGCTTGCATACGGCTCCTCAAGGTTGGTGGAGAAATTGGACTTCTGTTTCACATGATCTTTTGGATATTCCAGAAGAAGAAGAGGTTCTAGTTGGAATGGCTTTAGGTTACGGTAATCCAGAGCACCCCGTTAATGCTTTATATGCGGATAGAGCTAACCTTGATGATATCGCAAAATTTTATGATTAACCTTCGGCTTAAAGGTAAAAGTCACTAATAAATTATCGGATTAAGTCCCGTAATATATATTTTTGGATTTTCCCTGTAGAGGTTCTTGGGATTGTTTTGAATATTATTTTTTTAGGAACTTTATAAGATGCGAGTGACTGTCGACACCATTTAATAATTTCATCTTCATCAAGCTTTTTTCCAGATTTAATCTCTATAAAAGCACATGGCGTTTCTCCCCATTTTTTATGCTTCATAGCTACTACGGCAGCTATGCTCACAGATGGGTGGGTGTAGAGTACTTCTTCTATCTCAATAGAGGATATGTTTTCACCTCCTGAAATGATAATATCTTTTGAACGGTCTTTGAGTTGAATATAACCATCAGGATAAGTAACCCCAAGATCTCCTGAATGAAACCAACCCCCTCGAAAAGCCTCTAAAGTGGCTTTTTTGTTTTTAAAGTAGCCTTTCATAACAACATTTCCGCGAAACATTACCTCACCAATTGTTTTGCCATCATGAGGTACAGGTTCCATGTTGTCTGGGTCTAATACCTTAAGGTCTTCGAGGGGTAGATACCTCACGCCTTGACGTGATTTTAATATTGCTTGTTTTTCTAGGGAAAGATTGTCCCATTCGCTGTGCCAATCATTTACAACTGCAGGGCCATAGGTTTCAGTTAGGCCATAAAGGTGAGTTACATCAAACTTTTCTTTCTGCATTGCCTCTAGTACCTTAGCCGGGGGAGGGGCAGCGGCTGTAAAAAACTGTACTTTATGCTCTAAGTCATATTTTTCATTTTCTGGTGCATTTATAATAAGCGACATAACAATGGGCGCCCCGCAAAGATGAGTAACTTTATGATCATAAAGCGCTTTCCATATTGGCCCTGATTTTACATCTCTTAGGCAGATATGTGTTCCAATTATTGCAGACATAGTCCAAGGAAAACACCAACCGTTGCAATGAAACATTGGCAAGGTCCATAAATAGTTTGAGTGTTTCTGCATAGACGTTGTTAAGGCATTGCCTTGCGCTAACAGATATGCACCGCGGTGATGAGAAACAACGCCTTTTGGGTTTCCCGTTGTGCCTGATGTATAATTAATAGAAATAGCATTCCACTCATCTGATGGCATTAGCCATTTAAAATTCGGATCTCCTTTTTTTAGAAATTCCTCATAATCTTGAAAATTTTTTGCTTTTGTTTCATGACTGTATTCGGGATCATTATATGCAATAATCAGAGGTTTTTTCTTTGATAAATTTAGGGCTTTTTCAGCTAGAACTTTAAATTCACTATCAAAGATGAAAACTTTTGCATTAGCGTGATCTAACTGAAAAGCGATTGTTTTAGCATCAAGCCTAGTGTTTATAGAGTGTATAACCGCACCGGTCATTGGTATTCCATAGTGGCACTCAAGCATTGCGGGAGTATTGGTTAAAAGAACTGAAACGGTATCGCCGGAAACTATGTTATTCTTACTTAATGCTGAAGCTATCTGACGAGAACGATCATAAAATTCTCTGTAATTATATTTCAATTTCCCGTGAACAATGGCTGTATGTTTTGGGAAAACAGATGCGGCTCGGTCGAGAAACGTTAGAGGTGTAAGTGGCTGAAAATTAGCAGGATTTTGGTCGAGATCTATATTATAGGGATTAGCCATTTTCTATCGATCATTCCAATCGGGATCTCGTTTTTCTAAAAATGCGCTAATGCCTTCTTTAGCATCCTCAAAAAATAAATTTTCAACCATAACTTTAGATGTATGTTCATAGGCCTTTGCTAGGTCCATTTCTTTTTGGGCATAAAAAGCCTTTTTACCTATTTTTACTGTTGGGCTAGATTTAGACGCAATCTTTTTGGCTATTAACGTAACGGTTGCTTCTAAGTCTTTCATAGGAGTGGAACGATTCACAAGTCCTATTTCTTCCGCACGATCTGCAGAGATCATGTCGCCTGTTAAAAGCATTTCCATACTATTTTTTTGTGATATAATTCTCGAAACTGCTACCATGGGTGTTGAGCAAAACAATCCAATATTAACACCAGGTGTGCAAAATTTAGCTTCTTCCGCGGCATAAGCAAGATCACAACTTGCAACTAACTGGCACCCAGCTGCAGTTGCCACGCCTGATACTTCAGCAATGACCGGTTTAGGACATGCTACTATAGTTTGCATCAAGTTTGAACATAGAGTCATGAGCTTTGTAAAAAAGGCTTTGCCGTGATCGGCCTCTTCCCTAGCATTTGTGATTTCTTTAAGATCGTGGCCAGAACAAAATACTGATCCTTTTGAGGAAATTACTATAACTCTTACAGATGGGTTTAAAGTAGCTTGGTCTAGTGAAGAAATAAGTTGAACAATCATACTTTCAGATAAAGCATTCCGGCGTGGAATGTCGTCGAGTGTAATGCGCTTAACACCATCGATAACATTATTAATAATTAAATTATCACTACCGGACATAATTCCTGACATATTTTATACATTTATGAGCTTAGAGGATATTCACTTTTACATTATCTGCAAGTGTATTTGCTACGAAGCAGTAACGATGAGCTCTATCCTGCATCTCAGCGAGTTTGTCTTTTTCTACGGAAAACCCCACATCGAACTCCACAACAGGATGTAAATCAATTTGCGTAACGGACATTCGCCCTTTTGGATTTTTTCCAAGATGTGCAACAGCATGATCCTTAAAAGATGAAACTGGCCAACCCGCTTTGGCTGCTAAGGCTAAAAAAGTCATCATATGGCAGCTGGATAATGAAGCTGCTAAAGCTTGCTCTGGGTTAGTATTATTAGGGTTTCCTCCCCAATCTGGAGCAGCATCGACTTGTAAATTATAATTGTCATTAAAGACTACATGATGACTATTTGAGAATTTACCCGTTATCAGTTCGGACTCTGATCGGCTCCATTCAAGTGTAATTGATAGATCTGACATTGGTTTTATCCTTACAAATTAGACTTGGATGCGATATTTTTCTTTGGATCATAAAAAGGTTTCTCGACAACTTTTGCATCCACAAATTTAGAGTTTATTTCTACGGTTAGTTCTGTTCCTACTGTTGAATGCTCAATAGATACCATAGCTAATGCTATATTTTGGTCAAGGCGAGGGGAGTAAACTGCAGATGTTACTTTTCCAATGTGCGTATTATCTTTAGTCACTGGCCAAAAACTCGTGTTAGGGCCCTCTAATCGATCGCAATTTAAAATTAATCCAACTTGAATTCTTTGTACGCCTTTTTCTTTAATATCCTTCAAAGCCTTTTTACCAATGAAATTGTTTTCTGTATTAAGGTTAATTAAACGCTCAAGACCTAATTCAAATGGATTTGTATTTATATCTGCATCCGCATGATATGATAGCATAGCTCCTTCAACACGTCTTATGGTCGAGGTATGACCAGGCTTTAAACCATATTGAGCGCCTGCAGCCATAATTTTTTCCCATAAGTCAGAGCCATATTTACTATCACGTAGATAAATTTCATACCCAAGTTCACTTGACCATCCTGTTCTGGAGACCACGAGTGGTATACCGTCTAACTCGACCTCTCTAAGCCAATAATATCGCATATTTAGTATGTCTTCACCAAATAATTTTCGCATAATGAGACCCGACTTTGGCCCTTGAAGCTGCAAGGGTGATACATCGGGTTCGCAAATTTTAACATCTAAACCCGAGTTAATAGCGACGCCTTGTGCCCACAATAAAATATCTGAGTCTGCAAGGGAAATCCAAAAATAGTTTTCACTAAGGCGCAGTAAGATTGGGTCATTTAAAAGACCGCCATCATTGTTAACGATCAATATATATTTGCACTGCCTAACCTTCATTTTTGATAGGTCTCGTGGTGTTAACATTTGCATAAACTCAGCTGCGTCAGGACCAGTGATTTCAACTTGCCGTTCTACAGCCACGTCACATAATATTGCATCATTCACTAAATTCCAAAAATTTTGCTCAGGGTCACCAAAGTCACGGGGGATATACATGTGGTTGTAAACTGAAAAGCCCTGAGCTCCCCATTTAAGGCTCGAGTCAAAATAGGGAGATTTTCTTATCTGAGTTCCAAATCCGAAGTCCTTAGATTGCGACATAAAAAGCTCATTATTAAAAATTATACCTATCGGTAAATAATTGAGAACTTATTGTAACTCATAAAAGTTTTTAATTTTATAGATAAAAATTTACTAATAAATAAAGTTCATTTTTAAACTTTAGAATTTATATATCTGTATACGAAGATAGTAGTCGTCATGGTAGTAACGAAAATTATGGAGTTGTTTCCACCAAAGCTAATGCTAGCTATCGCAGGTCCTGGACATAAACCTGTAATACCCCATCCAATCCCGAATACTGAAGCACCAAGTATTAGTTTAGTATCTATATCTTTACGTGTTGGTACCTGAAATTTATCAACAAATAAAGGTAATTTTCTATTAAAAACAGTACGATAGCCTATAAAAGTTACGGTTAATGCGGCTCCCATGACAAAAGCTAAACTCGGGTCCCAATTGCCAGAAATATCTAAAAAAGATATAACTTTTTCGGGGTTAATCATCTGCGATAAGGTAAGGCCACAGCCGAATAAAATTCCGGCTAAAAGGCAAGAGACTGAAATTTTCATATTATACTCCACCAATGAATTTTGTTAATAAGACAGTTACTATGCCTGTTGTCATAAAGGTTATTGTCGCAAGAATTGAACGCCGAGATGATAATGCATTTCCGCAAACACCATGGCCACTTGTGCACCCATTGCCAAGTTGAGTTCCTATCCCGACAAGAATTGCTCCTATTATTAAAAATGGCCCTTCTACCGGAAATTCTATAGTTAATATTCTTGGGTCTATAGCAGCCATAAATTGAGGCCCAATAATAAGTCCTATAAAAAAAGACAATCTCCAGGCTTTATTATCATTTTTTTCAATGATACCGCCAAGTATTCCGCTAATACCCGCTATTCTGCCCACACTTGCCATGAGCCATACTGCAGCCAACCCAATCATTGCGCCGCCTATTGATGCGGATATAGGTGAGAAGTTTTCCATAATGCCTGCCTGTATTTAATTATCTATACACATTACTCTTATCTATTAGGATCTTCTGATAACCTTTCATAGAACTTCTAACGAAAAACTGGATCATCCAAACTTCTCAGTTTGCGCGAATGTAGAGTGCCAGTTTGCGCAGCTTGTTTCATTATTGACATTGCTTCTAGACCAATATTGAGATGTTGAGAAACACGGCTTCTGTAAAACTCTTCTGCAGTGCCTGGAAGTTTAATTTCACCATGTAATGGTCTATCCGATACACATAATAATGTTCCATAAGGAACTCTATAACGGTATCCATTCGCTGCAATTGTCGCGCTTTCCATATCAATAGCAATTGCACGCGATTGATTCAGCCTTTTTCGTAAGCTCGCATAACGCATCTCCCAGTTTCTATCATCGGTAGTAACCACAGTACCCGTGCGCACGTGCTGTTTCATTTCAAACCCAGAAAGTTTCATTACTTTACCTATGGCTTCTGTTAAGGCAATTTGAACCTCAGCTATTGTTGGCAAAGGTATTGTTGGTGGTAAAACTTCGTCTAAGATTTGGTCATCCCTTAAATAAGCATGCGCAAGTACAAAGTCCCCTAGAGTTTGAGTATTACGTAAACCCCCGCAATGTCCAAGCATTAACCAGCAGTGCGACCTTAATACAGCAATATGATCTGTAATTGTTTTCGCATTAGATGGCCCAACACCGATGTTAATGATTGTAATACCTTCATTATTATCACCCATAAGATGATATGCAGGCATCTGAGGAAGCTTGAGGTCATCTGGGGGAGTATAGTCATCAGCTGAATTTACAAGTCCTACACCTGGACTTGAAAACCCCTTGTAAATACCCTTGCCAACAACTGATTTTGCATGCTCGATGAATTCGTCAACATAACGTTGGTAGTTAGTGAAGATGACAAATTTTTGAAAATGAGATGGAGAGGTTCCAGTATAATGCTTCAGGCGCTGCAGGGAATAATCTGTTCTCAAAGCAGGAAACAAGCTTAAGGGAAGGGGGCTATCATTTGATTGCTCAAATGCACCGTCTGCTAAATCATCGTGTATTGCTTTTAAGTTGGGAAGAGAAAAGAAATCCCCTATAGACCCTGAATGTTTTTTATCAATTTCAAAATTTGATGGGTCTATTGCAAAGGCTACAGGAATTTCTTCGTCGCTTAAACCAACATAGTATTCAACTTCATAACAAGACTCAATATGACCTAATTGGTCAGTGAGATAATTTTTAAAAATTCTTGGATGAGTAATTGATGTTCCATACCAACCAGGTCCACGAATACTTACAAAACCCGATAGATTTATTCCATCTAGTTTGCGTTCACGTAAATGGAGAAGAAGGTAGGGATAATGTGTGTGTTCATTTTTAGAAGTTTTTCCCGTTTTAGCAAACACGGAAAAAGATTTGTTAAGGTTATCTATTGAAATTTCATAAATTAACTCTAGTTGATTGATTGCTGTTTTAATATTTTCGCATAGATTTAGTTGATCAAAATAAAATGGTTTGTTTCCGGTTTGATTAAAAATAATTTTTCTCCCATTCGGTCTAGTTTATTCCTCCGGATGACGAATAAAATTTCCATGTCTTAATTGAATTACCATAATAAAGTCAAGAAATTTCAATTTATCAAACTGGAGTCCTCAAGCGCGAGACGTACACATTTTTTTTTAAAACTTGACGAATTATACAAACTTTTGAGCAATAATGCTTGCTGATCACCAGACTTTTCTGCGCAAATATTTCACCCAAATGCTTTCTCCTTATGAATTAAGGCGTGCAAAGCCCCAAAGCGTGCCATAAAAGATTCTGCCTTCATCATCGATGTTTATGCCAGAGTAGAGGCTATTATATTTTTGATCGCCAATTATGTAGTGAAAGGTAGATTGTCCTTTGCTCCAGTCAAGCGCTTCAAGCGTCCATTCATTATCTCGTGCACCTATGAAATAAACATGATTGGAACCTAAGCTGACCCAAGGCACTCCATTAGGTGAACTGACCTTGGTATTAACCCAAGCTTGTTCAAGGCGCTGTACTTGAGGATTCCATTGAAATTTTTGAACTCCAAAAGGTTGGAATTTTGGGTTATTCCCGAACGGTCCAATTAATACACTTAAGGCACGGCCTTTTTTGGGAAAGAAGAATGGTACATTGCGGGGGCGGTTATTGACCACCATCGCGCCGTAGCCTGCAACTACAACAGATTGCTCTGTTTGAATGTCCTCGATGTTTAGTTCACCCATATTCACAGGAGCTTGCCCAGCTATACGGCGAGAGGGTGCATCGGGTAATGAATGCCAGTTTTCAGGAATTTCGTCACGCCAAAACAAAGTGACATTCATACGAATATCACCATCTGTTATGACAACGAATTTGTCTTCTTCATCAAACCCCATAAGACTTGGAGTTGCGCCTGTGCCATTACCCGTTCCGTTGCGATATTTGGCCGTCCAGGCACCGTCATTCTCATCAACAGAAAACCTATCACCGGTCCAAACGACTTTATGCATGTGATTGCGCGATGCGAGGTAAATGCCGCCCGCGTTATCTATAGCAGCCGAATTTCGTACCCACCCGTATCCAACCCCTTGCGTGGTAATATCCTCAGTATCAGCATGTTTAAGGCGTATCATCCTGTACTCAGTGAGATCGCTTGACACTGCAGCAAGATAACCGTTCTCTGCTGGAATAATAATCCAGCCGTCAAATGTCATATTCATACCAACGCTAGGACCGGAAGCTTCCGGAGGTAGCTGGAAGGTGGCTTTAATAACAATCTCTGATGTTGGATCATTTTTAACTGCGTCTCCATAAGCCGTTATTAGACCGTCATTATCAGCGACATAAACCCAATTATTTTTGCCTACCATTATATAGACTCCAGATAAGTCTTTAAGCGGAGACATTGCTTTGATGGCTGTAGGAATTCCAGTGGCACCATTATTTTTATTAAGTTTGTCTGTGAATTCGTTAGCCCATTCCTCGTTGTAAGTTCCAGATACTGGCGTTTCAAAATGGTCATAGATTTCATATGTTTCATCATCAAGTTTATACAAGCCATTTACCCCATTAGCCCATAAAATACGCTTCCCATTCGGATATATATTAGATGTAAAGGCTCCAAAATAACCTGGACCAAGGTGAACATATGTTATGTCATCTGAGCTCAGCCTTTTTGAGGTATCAATGGGGCCAGAAATTGCAGTGGCATCCTGTTGCGCAGGTTCGCCATGCGGCATCGGATTAACGCCTTCAGCCAGGAAGGTGTTCTTTGGCGGTAAATTTGGTGTCAGATCGGAAGAGCGTCGTGTAGGGAAAG
>ERZ1047472.2723-NODE-2723-length-12216-cov-18.946139_pt1 | contig 12216 bp, 10 predicted proteins | sample MGYA00383095_ERZ1047472 | MGnify/ENA primary metagenome ERZ1047472 (study PRJEB29581, sample SAMEA5548365) | metagenome | biome: marine; feature: coastal; material: water | depth 1 m | study: Short-term variability in the microbial, nano- and picoplankton...
TCGGTTATGTCAGCGTTGAAACGAGCGACCTGGGGTCAGAAGGAATGGTGAGCCTGCTCGATGAAGCGAGGCGCATCAATGCAGAACGTAATCTCACCGGCATTCTTCTCCACCGAGACCGTTCCTTTTATCAGGTGCTAGAAGGTGCGGAGTCTGAAGTGAAACGCACCTTTGAGAGCATAGGAAAAGACAAGCGTCACAAGGCCGTTGATGTGTTATTCGAGGGCCATGTTGAGCAACGCGAGTTTGCTGACTGGCAGATGGGTTTTCTGAACCTCGACGGCTTAAATCCAGACACACTGACAGGTTATTCCGACTTTTTATCACGCGAGGACAATGCGAAAGACTTTCTCGAGAATCTGAGTCGCGGCAAGCGCTTGGCTATGATGTTTCGCTCAATGGAATAACAGCGAGATTTTTTTTGCCCTCTCCCCCAGGACGTCTAGACTTGAAAAGTGGGGCCAGCAGCCCCAGATCTTAATCAATACATAAAACCTTGGGGACATTATGCAGTTTTTATCGTTTGGTCTTATAAGCTCCGTCGCAATAGCAATTCTTTTGATTGTTATCTTAGCAAAGGCCGTTAAATTCGTGCCACAAAATCGCGCCTTTGTTGTAGAGCGTTTTGGAAAGTACACCCGCACCCTAGAGGCGGGACTTAACTTTCTCAACCCCTTCTTCGATCGAGTCTCTTACAACCGAACATTGAAAGAGCAGGCGTTTGACGTCCCCAGCCAATCGGCGATCACGCGCGACAACATTTCTCTTGTGGTCGACGGCGTACTCTACCTAAAAGTATTAGACCCGTATAAAGCCTCTTACGGTGTTGACGACTACGTTTGGGCGGTCACACAGCTCGCGCAAACGACCATGCGGAGTGAGATTGGTAAGATCGAACTTGATAAAACGTTTGAGGAGCGGGAGGCGCTCAACAACAACATCGTTTCTCAAATTAATGAGGCAGCTGGCCCCTGGGGTGTCATGGTGCTTCGTTACGAAATTAAGGATATTGAGCCACCACGAACCGTTCTCGATGCCATGGAGCGGCAAATGAAGGCTGAGCGAGAAAAGCGCGCGTCTATTCTTGAGTCGGAAGGCGAACGACAGTCATCAATCAATGTCGCTGAAGGTGAAAAGCGATCGCGCGTTCTCGCTGCCGAGGCTGAGAAAGCAGAGCAAATCTTGAAAGCCGAGGGTGAGGCGAATGCGATCATTGCGGTCGCAAACGCGAAGGCTGAGGCGCTTGAAAAAGTCGGCGCCGCGGCCAACACAGAAGACGGTCAAAAGGCCGTGCAGTTAGATCTTGCTGAACAAGCCATCACCGCCAAAGAGGCTATTGCGCGCGAGTCTTCGGTGGTACTGCTCAGCGACTCGCACACCAGCCCTGCAAATGTCGTTGCCGAGGCGATGACCATTGTGAATCGCCTCAACACGGTGCAAGGAAAAAATGATGGGGCTGCTTGAATATTTTAGTGAAAACCCAGCCGGGTTTTGGTTCGCACTGGGGGCTTTGGCACTTGTCATAGAGTTAGCGGTGCTCGGCATGAGCACCATTATTCTCTTTCTTATCGGCCTAGGTGCTTTAGTCACCGGACTATTGGTTTACCTCGGCATCGTTCCCAGCGGATGGCTCGCGGGCTTTGCGGTCATGGGCATAACCTCATTTGTACTGGGCGTCGCTTTGTGGAAACCGCTCAAAAAATATCAAACGGCCGAACCTCCTCGCTCAGGCCAAAGTTCTGACTTTATCGGACACGAATTTGCACTCTCGAGCTTGTTAGATCGGGAAACTCAGTCGACACACCAGTTCTCTGGCGTGACTTGGCGTGTAGACCTTGCCCGTGAGGAAGGCGATAAGTCCCTGGCCTCGGGCGATCGTGTCCGCGTTGTCGCCCTACACCCGGGAATCTTGGTCGTGGCTCAAGCCTAATTAGACCCGCTGGTGGCGGGCTTCATGACAGCGAAATTGCCATCGGCGGTCCCTATCAACGTGGTTTTTGAGTAAAGCTCGCCACGCACATTAACGATCCGCCTACCCCGATTGACGACCGTGGCCACACACTCGACAGGCCCTTCTCGAACGGGCTTTAGAAAGTTCATGGTGATCTGAATCGTCGCGCACACCTCACCCTCGTCGAGATGCTGCATCACAGCGGCACCCATTACGTTATCGACCAAAGAAAAGAGTGCCCCCCCGTGAACGACGCCATTAGGGTTTAAGTGCATATCACTAATCGCAAGCCGGCCTCGTGCTGCCTCGGCATCACTCCTTAGCACTTCTAATCCAATAAGCTCAGCAAATCCGAGAGTGGGCATAGTAGACCCTATAATTTCATCGTTTGGGCGCCGCAATATAGCAACAATTGCCTCGCCTGTACTGAGTCAATCTCGCCTTAGGCAAAGCCCCTGCGCATCAAGGTCTGGCTCGATCCATAAGATCGCCGTTTGCGCTGGTCCTTCGTCACCTCCATCAGCGACGGGGTAGGTCGCGTGCTCAAAGTGCGACAGTCGCGTCCTACTGATCTAATAGGTGCGCTTCAATAAATTCTGCCTGACGACGGTAGTAAAACAGCTGGTTCGACCGTTTTCGCCAGCCGTGACCCTCGTCGGGTATTTTGATGTAAGGCGCTTCGATACCGTTCGCACGAAGCGTCCTCACCATGACCTCGGTTTCGTAAATATCAATACGGGGGTCCATCTCTCCGTGAGAGTACAAGACAGGTACGCGTATTTTGTCAGCCTGACGAATCGGTGAATTAACAGTGTAGAAGTCACGCCACTCGGACTCACGGATATCCCCATACTCAAGGCGATCTGACGCCTGAAGTGCCGGCGAAGCCACCTCCAGTGCGGTGACCCAGTCAGCAACTCCGTAGCGCGAGACACCCACCTTAAATGCTGATGGGTAAGCCGCAAGTACAGCATTGACCATATACCCACCGTAAGAGCCGCCCGAAACCGCCGCTCTGGAGGTATCCACTCGACCGTCGCCCTCAAAAAAAGTCAGCATATCGACAAGATCACGCACACTGTCCAAACGCTTGCGTTGATCATCGAGCGCTACGTAGGTTCGTCCAAAACCGGTCGAGCCACGCACATTGGGTTTAAACACAGCCACTCCGCGAGCGACGTGATATTGAGATACCGCATCAAAGTTCGCTCTCGCCTGCGCAGTAGGCCCCCCATGAACCTCGAAAATCACAGGGGGCGCTGAGGTCCCTCCACCGGATACGGGCAGATATAAAAGCCCTTGAAGCTCGACTCCATCGCGTGCAGGCATGGTCACACTGACCGGCTTAACAAGTGATTGGGCTGCAACTCCGGCAAGATTCGAACTGATCAGTCGACGGCTTACGCCGCTGCCCAACTCAATGAGATAAATGTCGCCGGGCGTTCGCCAACCGCTAATACCGACAGACACCAAGTCGCTGTGATCAGAGCAACTCACTGTATAGACACCTTCAGGAATATCGGGGAATTCAATCGGCTCGCCGGAGGAGCGATCTCGTCCTCTAAGCACATCAAATCCGTTTTGATTTTCCAACCACACCAGGTATCTGTCGGCGGGACCGCAAAGATTAATAGCGGACAGATCGAACGCCGACTCCGCCACTGAGGCGAAGCGTTTGGCCTTTACGTCATACGCCATGACTGCCGCAAACTCTCGATTTAGATTACTCGTGAGATAGAGTGTTTTGCTGTCGGATGACCACGCAAAGCCCCCATCGCCATGATTTGCACGTGACTCAGGTTGTGACACCACAGACAGCGTGCCACTCGAGAGGTCCAGTAGGTACAAATAGTCCGAATCCTCCCCCACCGTCTCAGTCACCACTAAGTAACGACTATCAGGGGATAAAGCTCGCGCGAAGTTACCGTAGCGCCCCTCGTAAATCAGACGCGTGTCACCGGTCTCAAGTGATGCTTCATACACGTCGTAGTGCAGGCCCGTTCGCTCTGTCGACGAGAAGTAAAACGTTTTGTTATCGTCGGCGATATCACCCAGCACTCGAAACCCACCGTCTGTTGCCGGAAATATTGTGCGCTCCGTTGCGCCGTACCGATCAATTGTGAAATAGGACTCCTGCTCGTTCCCGTTATTGTCAGCGCCGTAAACCAAGCCGGAACTATTGGGAAGCCACCTAAAAAATGTAATGCCCTGCCCGAAGGTCAGTTGCCGCGGAGCTCCCCCGGCACTCGAAATACTCCAAAGTTGCGATATTCCGGTAATTGACGAGCGATAGACCACTTGGTCACCGTCGGGAGACATCTGCGCGCCCGACGCACCATGGGTCAGCAAGTATCGGCTAATATCCGCCGGCTGATCGCCTGCCATACCCACCGAGTTAATCGCCTTAGTCGGCACAATCGCCTCGAGTTTCATAGCGTCTTGGGGCCGGGAGCAACCCATCAGCGCCACCGCGATGAGCAAGCAAACCAGTTCTGTTTTTTGTTGCAAAAATTCACGCATGCGGTCTCTCCTTTTTTGTTCTAGCGCACGGCGGGTGCGGTCAGTGCAAGCTCGCCTGTATCGGCATTCATTCGGGCATAGGCGCCAATAGGAACGGTGCTCTGTTGCTCGATATGACCGATCATTGCGCCGAAATAGCACGGCACCCCCAGGGGCTCACAATGCTGCTTTAAGATATCCATCAATGCGAAATTTCCCAGGCCTGGGTTTGGCTCGACCCCCGTAAAGTGGCCGAAGACGATTCCAGAAACCTGACGTAACTCGCCGCTTAGTGACAGTTGGGTGAGCATACGATCAACCCGATAAATAGCCTCCCCCACGTCTTCAAGAAAAAGAATGGCACCTGAAAATGAAGGTAGGTAGGGCGAGCCGAGAAGTGCGCTCATCAGTGTTAAGTTGCCACCGATCAACGATCCCTCGGCAACCCCTGAGGTAATGGTTTGAATCCGATGATCTCTGGCTACCAAATCGTCATCAACAATAACTGGATTTTCATAGACTTCCGCCCGCGCCTCAAAAAGCACGCGACGCATGCCTTGGTGGGTAAAGTCGTTCCAGCGAGACATGACATTGGGGCCGTGAAAGGTGATCAATCCAGTCTTTGCGAATATCGCGTTAAGGAGGCTCGTAATGTCGCTGTAACCTAATAGAATTTTGGGGTTTTTTCGGATCACGTCAAAATCCAGATACGGGAGAACTCGGCTGGCCCCCCAACCGCCGCGAAGCGCGAATACCGCGTCAACGCGCGTATCAGCGAAAGCCGCGTTGATATCAGCCGCTCGGTCCTCATCCGTTCCGGCGAGATACCCAAATCGGTCCATTACATGATCACCAACCTTGGCCTTGAGCCCCATGGCATCCAACGTCTCAAGCGCCAGCTGTAACTCGAGTGACTCGTAAGTCACCGACGCTGGAGCAACCAGTGCAACGGTATCACCTCGGTTCAGTCTTCGAGGTCGGTGGCCTTGTTTGGCGAATGCAGGCAGCGGCAGCCCGCTCGCCAAGGCGCCAGCCACGCCCAACTGTAAAATCGATCTTCGTTGCATCGTGCGACCTCTCAACTCACAGCTGATGAGCTTGGCAGAGCGCCCCTCCCACAGCAAGCAACGTGTGAGTTGAAACACACGCGCACCGACGCACCGTTGTGACCGCCGGTGAGCAGGTCTATTCTCAGCCACACTAACAATCGATTTGGGCACGGGTAGCGCGTCACACCTTATCGGCGAGCTTGCCCAAGTCAGGGCACCGATCGACCGTGAATTGAGGTCCACATCGCCAACTCGCAGCCGCAACGACAATTGCGTACTATCAAACCGGTGCCTCAAGTCGACAATACTGCCAAGGAAGCCGTCATGCGCTCTGGTTTTATATCAATTACGTCCGCGTTTTTCATAACGTTAAGCGGCTGCTCGAACGAGTACCCCGTCGAACCCGCCGACCTTGTATTCTCCGGTGGCCAGGTTTTTACATCAGATCCTTTGAAGCCCGCCGCATCAGCACTGGCGGTTCGAGGAGACACAATTGTTTACGTCGGGGACTCGGCCGGTCTCGCGCCGTTTATTGATAACGATACGCAGCAGATTTCGATTGGTGATGGCCTGCTGATACCGGGGCTAATGGACTCGCATACGCACGTCTTCAACGGGTCATTTGCTGATGTCGGCGTGAATCTGAGCCTGGCAGACACACGAGAAAAACTCCAACTCGCCCTTGAAACCATACGAGACACGAACCCCGGAAACGCGCCCGTCTATGCCCGCGGCTGGCAAAACCACCTGTTTCCGAAAACGGGACCGACAGCGGCGGAGCTCGACACCATATTTGGCGACCGCATTGTGATTTTAGGTTCAGTCGATGGTCACTCTCGCTGGTTTTCATCGCGCGCGCTCCGAGAAGGCGGTGTCACTGCCAACACTGTAGACCCTCAGCCGGGTGTGAGTTTTTTTGAGCGCGACCCGCTGACCAATACACCGCTTGGAACCGGACGTGAAAAAGCGGGGGCCGAGCTTGTTGAGCGATTTATCCCGGGCGATCAACTCGCGTATCAGGAACGATTCGTCGCTTGGCTACCTAGAGCTGCCGCCGCTGGCCTGACAAGCGTTTTCGACGCCTGGGCGGGTGCGCCGAGTGAAACTGACGCTTACGAGATATGGCGGTCACTCGACCAAACCGGAGAGCTGACATTGCGAATTTTTGGTTCCGTTCGCGAAATTGATAATGCCAGTAAAATTGCGAGTCGCTTTAAGCGATTCTCCGAAGACTTTAGTGGCGCGATGGTTCGCCCCGAGGCGGTAAAATTAGCAGCGGACGGCGTGCCGGAAGGTCATACCGCCTTTCTACTCACCCCTTATATCGACTCGCATAATGAGGACTTTGGGCAGCCGATGATTTCTAAAGCAGACCTCACCTCGAACATTGAGACGTACTTCAGCCAAGACATACCGGTTCATATTCACGCCATCGGTGGTGGCGCTGTGCGCATGTCGCTCGATGCCATAGAGACTGCTCGAATGGGCACGGGCAATGACAGCGTGCGAGCCACTATCGCCCACATGGACTTTGTTCACCCAGAGGACATACCGCGCTTTAGTGCTTTAAACGTGACCGCTCAGACGTCTATTCAATGGGCCGCTCGCGATCCCTCGTACTTCAATATCGGGTCTTTTGTTGGCATGGATAAAGTCGAAAACGCCTATCCCGTTCGGTCAATTATGGCGTCAGGCGCTAATCAGAGCTTCGGGGCAGACTGGCCTGCATCGGCTTACCTGTCGACGTATAAGCCACTGGAACTAATTGAAGCCGCCGTCACCCGACGTCTACCCGGAACACCCGACATGCCTGCCCGAAATATCGATCAAGGCGTTACGGTCGCTGAGGCAATTGTCGCCATGACACGAAATACGGCGATCCAAGTCGGTGAATTAGACACATTAGGATCACTGACGGAAGGTAAACGCGCGGACCTCGTATTACTGAAGAATAATCTTTTTGAGATTCCACAGGAGACCATCAGCTCAACACCGGTGCGCATGACCGTGGTCAATGGTCAAGTTGTACACCGTCAGTAATGACCCTTAACAGACTAGGGCCTTTATTTACCCACTGACCTGACGGTGACCATTATCACGACCGCGCAATGACGCGTTTAAATACGCGATCAAATATCTCTAAATCTTCAAGCTTCCCCATACTGACCCTGATGTAGGTGGGATAGCCCGCGTAACCCCCATTAATAAGGACGCCCTCTTGAGCCATCGCCTCGCGAAACGTTTTCGCATTACGAGCGATGTCGACGAACACGAAATTAGCCTCTGACGGCACAGGGTCAAAGCCGGCATCGCGCAACGTTTTTTCTACCATCGCTCTACCTTGAAGCACTTTTTGCCGCGAAAAGGCGATAAACGGTTGATCCTCGTAACTGTGGAAGGCCGCTGTCAGACCAATGCCATTTGGCCAGGCCATTATGTGATTTCCTACCCGATTAATAATGTCGGGCCGCCCCAGGCCGTATCCGACTCGCATGCCAGCCAAACCAAAAATCTTGGAAAATGTGCGCGTTACGAGCACGTTGGCACCCTCGCGCACTAAATCGACCATGGAGTCTTGAGTCGGATCAGCTGTAAGCTCGTTGTAGGCTTCATCAACAATGACTAACGCTCGATCACCGACGCGTCGGCAAAACCCACGAAGCGTGTCTGGATCGATGGGCAAACCGGTTGGATTATTCGGATTCGCCAAATAAACCACGCTGATCGACTCATCGATGCGCTGCTCCATCGCCATGAGATCGACTTGAAGATCCTCACGCAAAGGGACCCTAGTGACCGGAATTCCCAAGGTTTCGGCATAACCAAGGTGCGCGTCGTAGGTCAGCGCAGGCGTTAGAACGCCGCCCATTTTTCCGTAGGCCATGAGCGCCGCCTGTAGGCCCTCATTGGACCCTGATGAGACGAATAAATGTTCAGCTCCTAGGTCATGATTGGCCGCAATTGCGGCAACGAGTTTGTCCCGTATAGGGTAGTCGTAGGGTGAGTCCGGATAATACGCGGTGAGCGCGAGTATTTTTTTGACCTCGGCTAACGCTCGGGGGCTGGGTCCGTAAGGATTCTCGTTGAACACCAGCCTAACTTGACCTTCTGGGATAATGTACTGGCCCAGACTCGGTGCCACGCCAAACGCAAAAGCAGTCCCGCTCAAAGCCGTCAAAAAGTCACGTCGTTTCATCCCCATTCCCCTGCGCTATTGTCCAAGCTGGACTATAGATTGTTTCGCAGCGTCTGCGCATTGTCTAGGTTGCTCTTAAGCCCCAGTCAGCTTCGAGAACGCCTCAACGGCCGTTTGAAAATCAGGCTCCGAGTTGACGTTAAGACAGGACTCCCAGCCGGGCGGCGTGCTCACGCGTCTGACGGCCACCTCATCTAAAAAACCCATGACCGAACGACCGCCTTTGGCTAAATACGCTGCTGCGGCGTCCGCCAGTGCGGTGGAATATATCCCGTGCAAGGGATGCGCGCGTTGCCCCTGCAGAAACACCACCTCCTCTGGTTTTACTGGGACCAATGACAACGCCTTATAAATTTCGTCCGGTGGTATCAGCGTGTCGCACGGGATGATGAGTACGTGCCCCTCATCACCATGCTCACGTGATCCCGCATGAAGCGCCTGCGCAATCCCAACGAGTGGCCCTCCAGCAGGCAAAGCATCATCGAGGTAGGTCACCTTATAGTGATCAATAATGGGGTATCGGCGCCGGCCCGAGCAGATCAACAAGCGGATATCACCGAAGACTCGTCTGACGTTGCTCACCTGCTTTTCAATCAAAGGTAGCCCATCGACCGTGAGCATCGCCTTATCAACACCCATTCGACGACTCTCGCCACCGGATAATATCGCGACCGAATTAATCTCTACTAGAGGCGCATTCATCCGCTTTTAAACCCACTAAACACCGTCACACCAAGGGAAAATAGAAACCATAACCTCTGCACCCGCCCGAATGTGCTCCACATTTGCCGGAATTCGGATCGTGCAGTTCGCCTGTGCTAATCCCAACACGCGGTGTGAGTCTTGACTCGAAAACGCGCTCACTCGCCATTGGGGAGTGCCCGTGTCAGTCACCTCACGCCTCAGAACGCCCCGCTGAAACTCCAGTCGACCTGGACGTCGTTTAATATCGGTATCAACAATCGCCACCTGCTGCGCCGCGTATCCAACATGATGACCACTGATCAGTAAATGAATGACCGGGAGGTAGAGCTCAGTCATTACAACAAACGACGAGACGGCGTTACCCGGTAAACCAAAGAACAGGGCCCGCCCCCTATTGTGTCGATCAAGGTGCCCAAAACAGACGGGCTTACCGGGCTTCATCGCCACTTTGTAGTGCGTCAGTGCGCCCATTGACTCCACACACGATCGAACAAAATCGTAGTCACCCACTGAAACTCCGCCACTGCTAATGACTAGATCTGCAGCGAGCGCAGCAGCGCGCAAGCAAGCCGCAATGGCCTCAGGGGTATCCTCAATCACCCCAAGGTCGATTAACTCAACGGGGTACTGATGCAGGACTGCATGGATCGACAGCCGATTACTCTCAAAAATATCACCGGTGCCAAGTGTCTCACCCGGTTCTTTGAGTTCATCACCGGTCGCAAAAATCGCGACACGCAATCGTCTTCGCACGGTGACGTCAGCGAGTCCCTGGCTGGCGAGGAGTGGTACCTTATTCGGCGTCATTTGTTCCCCAGCCCTCGCCAAATAAGCGCCCTTACAAATCTCTTCGCCTTGCCGACGTATATTGGACCCCAGGTCAACGGGCGCTTGAATTTCGATTAAAGCAGGTTCGACAGGCGACACATTTTCTTGGATGACCACCGTGCCGGTCGACTGCGGAACCACCGCGCCGGTAAAGATCCGAATACACTCGCCGGGTTCCAGCGACCGCCCCGCATAGGGTAAGCCCGCTCGTGACTCCCCAATCACTGTGTACCGCCGCGAAACGGTAATGGAGAGCTCATTGTCTTGCGCGCAAAGTGCGTAACCGTCCATTGCAGCAACATCGTTCAGGGGCAGGTCCAACGGTGCAACGAGATCTTCCGTAAAATAGCGGCCAAGCCCTTCGATCAGAGGGACCCGTTCGGAAGTCGGTGGCTGATCTTTTAACCAGTCCTCGCAGAGTATTCGAATGCTGTTTTGAGCCTCAGAAAAGCTGATCATGACGACGCCACTTTGTTTGAACAATACAGTTTGAAGTCACTGTGGCGTGAGAGCAAGGCAGTGCCGCGATGAACAGCCATCACCCACTAGCGCATGGATCTTGAAAACACCTCACGCACCATGGGTTCAAAGTACTCAAGCGGTCGCGTCGGGTAGGCGGGGTCAAAGGACGCTTGATCCCAAACCTCGCAAAAGTGCAGGCAACGCTCGTAGTGGGGGTGTCCTTTGTACTTGTCTCGGGCGTGGCGATCACCACCGATGTGGTGTGCGTAATAGTAGGCTTGAAAGAGACCGTGCTTTTCAATCACCCAAACAATTTCCTCGCTGACAAACGGCTTGAGCAATGCTGCGGCAAATTCGGAGTGACTCAACGGCGCTAAATCATCACCGATATCGTGAACCAGTGCAGCAACAATCCAGTCGACGCTGGCGCCGTCTGCTTGCGCACGCGTCGCGGTCTGCAGCGAATGTTGAAGTCGGTCAATCTTATAGCCGGCCAGCCCGTTGGAAAGTGCCGCCAATGCAGTCATAACTCGATCAGGCAGGCCTTGAATGTGGTCAGTCTCAAGTTGCTCCAACATTTGATAGTCGGCTTGAGTGCCGTCTTTCATCTGGGTAAAGGAAACTTCAGTCATGTAATCTCGCCAGCACGGTTAAACGGTTACGCACGTTATCATGCTCAAAATAGGCGTCTTGTAAATGACGGTGTCCGCTGCTCTCGATTGCTTCTCGACCATGCAAAATTCGATGGCTGGCAACGACTAAAATTTGCCCGCCTTCCAGCCTAAAGCTTCGCGACAAGTTCGTAGAAAGAAGCCGCCGACTCAACGCGTAATAAGCGTCATAAAACGCTGCTGTCTCAGGGTTTCGATGGTCCATAACCTGCATTAACTGATTTGAATACCTGAAAATACCGATCTGACCTTGGGCATTGAGTTGCACAATCGGCTCACAGGCGTAGGTCTCGTTCTGCTCATCAAATTCGCGAAACGGAACCGGAACACGGCACAATACGTCAAATGCCTCGGGATCATCTCGCCTGAACTCCTCGAGCACACCCCACCCGTCGAGAATCGTCGAATTTCCACCCACGGCTTCATTGACCAGCATGTGAAGCGCTTGGACACTGGGTGGCCAGGAGTAACTGGCGAAATCATTGTGGGGAGGAAGTGCCAAACTCGTGTGCGCGACATTGTACCCACGAGGGTCGACTTTGACGTTATGGATGCGCTCAAATAACACCTCACGAACGGGACCCAGACGCTCAGAGAGTCGCTCAAGCGTGCCGCCTTCATGTCCCGCGTCACCCAGCAATAAGACCCCCGACGTCAAAAATTCGGTGATCGCCGATGTCGCATATCCATCATCTGACTGAAAGGCCAAAAAGTCATAGCAATTGGGAAAGTAGTCCTCGCACCAGGGATTCCATGTGGGCGTGAGTCGCGCGTGAGTCGCCTCTAAAAATGCTCTAGGGTAGTAACTCGTATGACCATCCACCCAACCAATTGTGACACCTTCGCGAGTAGGGT
>ERZ1047472.2725-NODE-2725-length-12210-cov-6.224928_pt1 | contig 12210 bp, 10 predicted proteins | sample MGYA00383095_ERZ1047472 | MGnify/ENA primary metagenome ERZ1047472 (study PRJEB29581, sample SAMEA5548365) | metagenome | biome: marine; feature: coastal; material: water | depth 1 m | study: Short-term variability in the microbial, nano- and picoplankton...
GGACCATAACAATTAAATGTCTCTCAATTGCGGGTGCAAATATACAACGTTTTTTAAATTTTGCAACAATTATTTAAAAAAAAATAGCTTTTTTTTTAAATTAATACGCCTTTGCAAAAAGCACTCTTTTAAAAGAGGGTTTTCCTGTTAAAACACAGGTTCCTATCTCCTCTAAAGCATCATTAGGGATACACCTTATTGTTGCTTTTGTTAATTCTTTTATCTTGTCTTCGGTCTCTTCTGTACCATCCCAATGAGCAGAAACAAAACCTCCTTTATTCGTTATCGTATTTTTAAACTCTTCAAAAGTAGCAACTTCTGTGGTGTGCTCTTTTCTATAATGAATGGCTTTTGTAAATAAATTTTCTTGAATTTTCTCTAAGAGTGTTTCGATATAGGTTACTGCGTCTTCCTGAGCAATTGTTTGCTTCTCCAAAGTATCTCTTCTAGCAACCTCTAGCGTTCCATTCTCTAGGTCTCGATTTCCTATTGCTATTCTTACCGGAACTCCTTTCAATTCATATTCTGCAAATTTTGCTCCTGGCCTATAGGTATCTCTATCGTCAAACTTTACAGAGATTCCTTTTGCACGCAATCCTGTTACAATAATTTTTACTTTTTCTGAAATAGCTTCTAGTTGTTCTTCTCCTTTATAAATTGGGACAATCACAACTTGAATTGGCGCCAATTTTGGAGGTAGAACTAAACCAAAATCATCTGAATGCGTCATGATTAAACCACCAATTAAACGAGTAGAAACACCCCACGAAGTAGCCCAAACATGTTCTTGTTTCCCTTCTTTGGATGTGAATTTTACATCAAAAGCTTTGGCAAAATTTTGCCCTAAAAAATGACTTGTTCCTGCTTGTAAAGCTTTTCCATCTTGCATTAAAGCCTCTATAGTATAGGTATCTTCTGCACCTGCAAAACGCTCGCTATCAGATTTAACTCCTTTAACCACTGGCATTGCCATAAAGCTTTCTGCAAACTCTGCATATACATCTTGCATTTGTTTTGCTTCATTAATAGCTTCTTTTTTTGTTGCATGAGCTGTATGTCCTTCTTGCCACAAAAACTCTGCAGTTCTCAAAAAGAGACGGGTACGCATTTCCCAACGAACTACATTTGCCCACTGGTTTATTAACAATGGTAAATCTCTGTAAGATTGAATCCAACCTTTATAAGTACTCCATATAATTGCTTCGGATGTTGGTCTTACAACTAACTCCTCCTCTAATTTTGCTTCAGGATCTACCCTTAATTTACCAAGATTATCAGGATCATTTTGTAAGCGATAATGGGTAACAACAGCACATTCTTTTGCAAAACCCTCTGCATTTTTTTCTTCTGCTTCAAACAAACTTTTTGGAACAAAAAGCGGAAAATAAGCGTTTTCATGGCCTGTCTCTTTAAACATTCTATCTAATTCTGCTTGCATTTTTTCCCAAATTGCATAACCATATGGCTTGATCACCATACAACCTCTAACAGCTGAATTTTCGGCCAAATCAGCTTTTATTACTAATTCATTATACCATTTAGAATAATCGTCAGCTCTTTTCGTTAAATGTTTACTCATAATCAAAAGTTTGGCACAAATATTGTTACCTTTAAAGTGTAGGTTTGGTTAATATTTAAAATTTATTGAACATCAACAGTACAAAACTACTATAATTTAAAGAGTTTTTTTGCAAAATTTAAATAATAAAACGAATTCACCTAAATATATCCAACATGAAACAAAGAAATATAAATAAACTATTCGTATTACTGATAACTAATTCAATATTGGTTTCTTGTGGAGTTTATCAAAACACCTCAAATAATGACGGAATTTATGGTGATGAAGTAGCAACTAGTACAAACAAAAAAGTAGTAATCGTTAACGAAAAACAACATGACGATTATGAAACCAATTATTTTTTAAAAAAACTAAATAGTTTAGAAGAAACAGATACCAAAGATGTTTTTACAAATGTGGATGATTATAATTCTGTAGATACAATTTATATAGATGATGAAACTATTGATGAAACATTAAGCTACAATCCGAATCAACCTTGGGGGCAGAATAGTAATAATGATGTGGTTGTAGAAGTAAATTTAATTAGTAACCCGTATTGGAGTAATTTTTATGGCAATGGATATTATGGCACCTGGGGCTACAGAAATTGGGGATATCAAGGTTATGCCTGGAATTATAATCCCTATTGGAATCCATATCAGAATTATTATTCCTGGAATATGGGGTTTTATAGTCCGTATTTTTACCAACCCTATTATTATGGGTATGCAAACTCTTTCAGAAACTACAACAACAGGTATCGTAATCGCTACTACAGAAATAGCAATTATGGAAGGAGAACTGTTAGCAGTAGCATTAACGCTAATAAAAGAGTTGCAACAAGCAGAAGCAATCGTGCTTCCTCAAAAATAAAATCTACAACAACTTCAAGAAGAAATAATAACAAGACAACCTCTCCATCCACTAGAAGAAGTACTTCGCGTTCGAGAAGCTCTTCTTCAACTCGAAATTCGAGAAATTCTTCGACAAGAAGAAGTTCTGGGAGCAGAAGAAGTAGTGCAAACCTAGAAGATAAAACAAGTACTAAAAAAAATAGAGAAGTTGTTATTGTAAGAAGATCTTCTAAACCCAATTCTTCTCCAAAGTCAAATTCTACTAACCGAAATAACACTGAATCTAAAAATAGTTCTTCAAGAAGAAATACAAGCTCTAATGTGTACACAAGAAAAAGTAACACCAATTCCTCAACTAGAAATACAAGTTATAACACTTCGTCAAGAAGAAACACTTCTCCTTCAAGATATAACAGTAGCTATTCATCAACAAGAAGTTCTTCTCCAAGGAGTTCAACAAACAGAAGCAGCTCTCGAAGTTCGTCTTCTTCAAGAAGAAATTAATTAAAATCTAAAAAGAATGCAAAAATATTTAATAATAGCGATTTTTTTCACGACCACAATTACGTCTTATACTCAATCTTTAGAGTACCAAGACCTAGGAATCCTTTTTTCACAAAATGACAATAATGGTTCTGCGCGTTATACGGCAATGAGTGGTGCTTTCGGAGCATTGGGTGGAGATGTATCTGCGATTAATGTTAATCCAGCTGGTATTGCAGTTTTTAATAGCAGTTCTTTTTCTGGAACTTTTAACTCTAGAAATTCTAAGATAGACGCCTCCTATGGTGATGCCGCTTTTAATGATAGAAAAACGTTGACCTACAATAATGAGTTTGTAAATCTTTCTCATGCAGGAGCTGTACTAGTTTTTAACAATTTACATGATACAGAATGGGATAAGTTTGCCATCGGTTTCAATTATAGAATTACAAAAGATTTTACAAATAATTTTTCGGCTGAAGGGAATGAAGCTGTTACTAGATTTGACTCAAATCCAAGAGATAATAATACACCAGCATTGATTTATAATTTTACAGACGGTCAATTATTTAATACTAATTACGGAGGAGAATTGACCGAATTAAACTTTGCTATTTCTGCTGTTCATCTAAAAAAACTATATATTGGTGTCGGCTTAAATTTGTATGATTTAAACTTCACTCAACAATCAGTATTAACAGAACTAAATAGTGATGTTAATGGAAATATACTCGATGTAGAATTATATCAAGAAAACTTTTCAACTGGGACAGGTTTTTCTGCAAATGCTGGATTTATCTACAAAGCACATCCTAATTTTAGATTTGGTTTAGCCTATCAAACACCTACTTTGTATCAAGAAATTTTACAAGACACAAATTACAACCAAGACAGCACTTATGATATTGGAGAAACCACTTTTTTCCCAGAAAATGAAGCTTCTTTTTCAGAGTTTAACGATCTGCAATTAATTGCTTATAGATTAAAAACACCAAGTAAAGTAACAGCAAGTGCTGCTTTTATTTTTGGTAAAAACGGTTTATTAAGTTTTGATTATGTCAATAAAAATTATAAAAATATTGAATTATCAAATGGTGTTTTCTCTAAAGAGAATCAATTTTTTCAAAACCAATTAAGAAATACATATTCATATAATATAGGTACAGAATGGCGTATTGATAAATTTAGTATTCGAGGAGGCTATAAATTTGAACAAAATCCAAACAAATTAGCTGCAGAGGCCAACAATTTAAAGGGGCATTCCTTTGGAGCAGGTTATAATTTTGGTAGTTTTAAATTAGATTTTTCTTACAATAATAGCAATCAAAATAGTTCTTACAATTTTTATACTGGTTATGATGTAAATCCAGCAGCGTTGAAAATAGATAACAAAATCTATACTGCTTCAATTACTTTAAATCTGTAACTTTAAAATTCACCTTTTAAATTCTGCTTGAACAGATAAAATTTATCTTCTAGCGGAATTTTTATTTAACATCCTAAAAACTAATACTGTTTGCCTTTTTTGCCTTAATTTTGCAATTCAATTATTAACACAATGCAAGACCTAGAAATTTCAATTCAAGAAACGACAAACAATACGATTATAAAGTTTAATACCAATCAAATTTTAATTAATGGTGGAAGTTATGAGTATTCAAATATTGATGAAGCAAAAAATTCGCCTTTAGCTCAACAATTATTCTACTTACCCTTTGTAAAAAAGGTGTTTATTACTGCTAATTTTATTGCTATTCAACGTTTTGACATTTTAGAATGGGTAGACGTTCAAGAAGAAGTTAAAGAACAAATTGAAACTTATTTAGACAACAATGGTGTTGTTGTAAATGAAGATCATGCGGCTACAAAAGAAGCGATTGAAGTATATGCAGAAGTTACTCCAAATCCGTCAGTAATGAAATTTGGAACCAATAAATCTTTAACAAAAACTGATGTAGAATATAAAAATATTGATGAAGCCAGCAAATCATCTCCCTTAGCGCTCGCTATTTTTGATTTCTCTTTTGTAAAAGAAGTATTCATTTCTGATAATTATGTTTCTGTTACAAAATATGACATGGTAGAATGGAATGATGTTTTTACGGAAGTAAGAACTTTTATTCGTGAATATCTAGTTGCAGGAAAAACAATTATAAGAGAACTTCCTTCTGAGCAAAAAATAACCCTAGAAAATAACATTGAAGAATCTAAACCTAAACTAGAAGGGATTTCTGCTGAAATAGTAGCAATTCTCGATGAATATATCAAACCTGCTGTTGCCAGTGATGGTGGAAATATTGCTTTTCGTTCGTATGATGATGAACATAAAATAGTTAGGGTGATTCTTCAAGGTGCTTGTAGTGGGTGTCCATCCTCTACCGCAACATTAAAAAACGGAATTGAAAACTTATTAAAAGAAATGTTACCGAATCAGATTAATGAAGTAATTGCAATTAACGGATAAAAAATATGTCAAAAATCATCAAACCGTATAAAGACTCAGAACTTGGAAAGAAAGAGCAAGTTGCTCAAATGTTTGATACTATTTCTAAAAATTATGATGGCTTAAACAGAATTATATCCCTTGGAATTGACATTAAATGGCGTAAAGAAGTAGTAGAAATTGTTGGTAAAAATAATCCAAAACAAATTTTAGACATTGCTACAGGGACTGGAGACTTGGCTTTAATGATGTCTAAATTAGCTCCAGAAAGAATTGTGGGTTTGGATATTTCTGAAGGGATGTTAGAAGTAGGTAAACAAAAAATAGCAAAGGCACGTTTGTCTGATAAGATAGAAATGATTGTTGGCGATTCTGAAGAGATGCCTTTTAGTGATCATACTTTTGATGCAATTACTGTCTCTTTTGGAGTTCGTAATTTCGCAAATTTAGACAAAGGAATTAAAGAAATTGCTAGGGTTTTAAAGCCAACAGGAGTCTTAGTTATCTTGGAAACCTCTAACCCAACTAAATTTCCCTTTAAACAAGGCTATAAATTATATACCAATTTATTTTTACCAATTGTAGGCAAACTATTTTCAAAAGATAAAGTGGCTTATTCCTACTTATCTGAATCGGCAAATTCTTTTCCTTTTGGAAGAGCTTTCAACAATATTTTAGAAAAAAATGGGTTTAAACATACAGAACACAAACCAGTAACTTTTGGAGTTGCTACAATTTATACTGCTCGTAAATAATGATTCATAAAATAATAATATTTTGTTTTTTCCTTTTAAATTCTATTGCTTCTATTGCCCAAAGTGGAAGAATTGAATATCTACCCAGTTTTGATAAAAAGAAAATACACTATGGTTTTTACTTAGGTTTAAATAAAAATGATTTTAAAATTAGTTTAAAAGATATTGCTTCAGTTCCAAATGCAAATATTACAGTAGTTCCAACTTCCGGGTTTAATGTTGGTATAATTGCAGATTTACGACTTCACAAAAATTTAAATTTACGTTTAGAACCTGGTTTAATGACCAATACTAAAAGCATTTATTTTAATCATCTTCCCCTCTCAAGAGATAGTGTTAGAGAGGTTAGTTCTACATTTTTACATGTTCCTTTATTGTTTAAATTTAGTACAGATCGATACAAAAATATTCGTCCCTTTGTATTGGCTGGTGTTTCATATAATTATAATTTTTCAAGCAATGAAGCGAATCAGGACGACAACCTCTCCGGACAATTCAGAATGAAAACAAATAATTTTATGTACGAAGTTGGTTTGGGAATAGATATTTATTTGTACTTCTTTAAGTTTTCGCCCTCTATTCGAGGAATTTTTGCGATAAACAATGAGCTAAAATACGACAAAGATCCAGAAAGTAAATGGACAGCTCCGGTAAACTTCATGGGAACTCGTGGTGTATTTTTGACTTTGGCTTTTGAATAAGGTTTGACTACACAATTCCTAATTAAAAACTGATTACGAAATATTTCTCATAAACTCACTGAGTAAAATAGCGGTTGCAGTTGCAACATTGAGACTTTCAGTCTTTTGAGTTTCGCCAAATCTTGGAATTGAAATTTTATTATTTATGAGGTTTTTAATTTCATTAGAGACTCCATTTGCTTCATTTCCCATAATTAGAATCCCTTCTTTTGGAAGTTCTGTTTTATAAACATTTTCACCCTCCATATCAGCGATAAAAGTTGGTAAAGTTGAATCATTTAGATACGTTTCTAAATCCATATAAATAACAGAAACTCTCGTCAAAGAACCCATACTTGCTTGAACCACTTTTTGATTGTAACAATCTACAGTGTCCTTAGAACAAATCAATTGAGAGGCACCAAACCAGTCACACAAACGAATGATTGTTCCTAGATTTCCTGGATCATTTACAGCATCTAAAGCAATTGTAATTCCATTTTTTTGGAGTGACTTTCCATCTGGAATTTTAAACAACCCTAAAACATTATTGGGTGTTTTTAAATTACTAATTTTTTGTAAATCACTTTCTGAAATTCGAATTATTTTGTGATTAGAAGAATCAGAAAAAAAAGCATCCGTACAAAAAAGAGTTTCAACCTCAAATGATGAATTTAATAATTCTTGAACTACTTTTACTCCTTCTGCTATGAATAATTTATGCTTAAGCCTATACTTTTTTTGGGATAAACTTGTTATTAATTTAAACTGATTTTTTGAAATACTCATTAATTGAATGTAAATAGAAATATGCCAGCTAAAAATACTATTTTTGATTTTGATAGCTCGGCTAAAGTAATGAAAAAACTTTCGTTTTCTTTTTTATTAGTCATCATTTTCATTTCATGTAATTCTACAAAACATGTTGCTGAAGATGAGCATATGCTTACGCGAAATTATATTTTCATTGATCATGTTGAAAATAAAAGAAATGATCTCCAAAAATACATTCTACAAAAACCCAATCCAAGGTTTTTAAATTTACCTCTTGCTTTGTATTTTCACAATATTGGAAATCTTGAAAAACCAAAAACAGCTTCTGAATGGAGGAAAAAAAATCCTCAATCTTATAATTTTATCAAAAACGTTTTTTCTGAGAAGCAAAGTATCGGATATGCCAACTCTTCTATTCAATTAAATAATTGGTTTTTAAATTACCAAGGACCTGAAATTATAAATAAGAAAAAAGCTAAAAAAACTGCAGAGAACCTCAAAGCTTATTACAAAACTCAGGGGTATTTTAAGTCTAAAGTAGATACTGTTATAAATTTGTTTAACAATAAAAAAGCAACTTTAGAATATCATATAAAGAAAGGAAAACCAACTCTTTTAGACACCATAAATATCAAAATAGAATCTGCTGTATTAGATTCTATTTATAAGAATTCTGAAAGCTCTTCTTTACTTAAACAAGGAAAACAATACAATGATAAAACATTTAGAGATGAAGCTAGTAGAGTCATTAAACTATTTAAAAATAAAGGTATTTATCAATTTTCAGAAGCTGCTTTAGGTTTTTATTTAGACTCTTCAAGAACAGACTACAAAACAAATGTAGATTTTTTAATATCTGGAAATAGACTTGTAGAAAAACAAGAAGGTTATGTCAATACTCCATTCAAAGTTCAAAAAATATCTGAAGTAAATGTTATCACAGACTACTCTTTTGCAAAAAAAGGAAACCCTTTGTTGGATACAATAACATACGAAGGAATTCATTTTTTAGCTCACGGAAAAATTAAATACAATCCTAAATATTTATCAAATTCTATTTTTTTAAAACCAAATGGAATTTATAAGGATACGTTAAGAAACTTAACAAGAAATCACTTAAAGTCTTTAAAAAATTTTAAATCTACCAATATAAAATTTAGTTCAATTCCTGGAACTGACAACAAGTTAAAAATGGATGTTTTTTTAGCACCCATAGAAAAGTATACACTCGGATTAGAAACTGAAATAACCCACTCTAATATTCGAAATATTGGTTCCTCTGCAAAATTTTCGATAACAAACAGAAATGCTTTTAGAGGTGCAGAATTATTAAAAATTTCTTTTTTAGGTTCCTATTTTAATTCTAATAATGGTCCTGGTTGGGAAATTGGATCAGATGCTTCTCTCGAAATACCCAGACTCATAGCGCCATTTGGTCTCAATAATTTAGTTCCAAAAAAAATGTCTCCAAGAACATTATTTTCAATTGGATCTAGTTTTCAAAAAAACATAGGATTAGACAGGCAAGCATTTACTTTCTTATCTGATTATAAGTGGCAATATAGTCCGAAAAAAACAATTCAATTAGAAGTCTTTAACACACAGTATATTCAAAACTTGAATATTAATAGTTATTTTAATATTTACAGTTCTGAATTTTCTAATCTAGATAATGTTGCTGAAGTTTATGATATTGCAAACAACATTACCACAAATCCAAACTTTCCTCTTTCAGATAATATCGAAAATCAAGTTTCTGAGGCACTTAATTTTATGAGAAAGGTTTCTCTAGATGCGAATTTTAAAAGGACTCATATCGAAGAATACAATACCACATTAAACATTCTAAATCGATACAATATAATTACCTCCGATTTCTTGATCCCTGTTCTTGCCTACTCTTTTACACATAACAGTCAAAAAAAATTTAATGACAATAATTTTTCATTTTTTAAGGCAAGAATTGCCAATTCTGGAAATATTTTAGGCTTGATTTCAAAAAATATAAATTCAAATGGCAAAAAAACATTTGCAAAAATTCCATTAGCACAATATTTTAAAACAGATATCGAATACAAACAATTTTGGAATGTGGGCGCAAATTCTGTCTTAGGGTTTAGAACTTTTTTAGGAGCAATAATTCCTTATGATAATTCAGCCATTCCTTTCACAAAAAGTTACTTTGCCGGAGGCTCTAATGACGTTAGAGCTTGGCAAACCTATGAATTAGGCCCTGGAAGTAGAAATACAGGACTAGAATTTAATGTTGGAAGTCTAAAACTTCTTTCAAGTGTAGAATACAGATTTCCTGTGTTTAATAAATTAAAAGGAGCCTTATTCATAGATGCAGGTAATATTTGGGATATTACAGGTTCAGGTTTTGTTGATCAAGATGCAAAGTTTAACAATTTATCTTCCCTAAAAGACATTGCTATCGGCTCAGGTTTTGGAGCAAGGTTTGACTTTAGTTTTTTAATTTTACGTTTTGATGTAGGCTTTAAAACTTATGAACCTTATTTAACGGGTAGTCGATGGCTTAAAAATTACAACTTTACCAATGCTGTTTACAACATTGGAATTAACTACCCATTCTAAAACAGAAAAAACCTATAACGTTTTCGTTATTTTATGAATCGCTTAATCTCTATTTTTAGTACTTTTGAAACCGAATTAAACGCTAAAAAAAAATAAACATGAGTCATAATATAAAACCAGGTGTAGCAACTGGAAAAGAAGTTCAAGATATTTTTAATCTTGCCAAAGAAAAAGGATTTGCTTTACCAGCAGTAAATGTTATTGGTTCTAATACCATTAATGGTGTTTTAGAAACTGCAAGAGACTTAAATGCTCCAGTAATCATACAGTTTTCAAATGGAGGAGCTCAATTTAATGCAGGTAAAGGCTTATCTAATGAAGGTGAAAAGGCTGCTATTGCAGGTGCAATTGGAGGTGCAAATCACATACATGGATTATCCGGTGCGTGTGGTGTGCCTGTAATTTTACGCACAGAGCATGCAGCAAAAAAATTATTGCCTTGGATTGACGGATTATTAGATGCAAGTGAAAAACACTTCGAAGAGACTGGAAAATCTCTTTACAGTTCTCACATGATTGATTTATCTGAAGAGCCTTTGGAGGAAAATATTGAAATTTGTAAAACTTATTTAGCAAGAATGAGTAAAATGGGTATGACTTTAGAAATTGAACTAGGAATTACAGGTGGTGAGGAAGATGGTGTAGACAATTCGGATGTAGATGTTTCTAAATTGTATACACAACCAGAAGAAGTTGCCTACGCTTACGAAGAATTGTTAAAAGTTTCACCTCAATTTACGATTGCAGCAGCTTTTGGAAATGTTCATGGTGTTTATAAACCAGGAAACGTAAAATTAACTCCAAAAATCTTAAAAAACTCTCAAGAGTTTATTACAAAAAAATACGGTGTTTCGGAAAATCATATTGATTTTGTTTTTCACGGAGGATCTGGTTCTTCGGTTGAAGAAATTAGAGAAGCAATTGGCTATGGTGTTATTAAAATGAACATTGATACCGATTTACAATTTGCCTTTACTGAAGGAATTAGAGACTACATGCAAGGAAATTCTGCATACTTAGCAACTCAAATTGGAAATCCTGATGGTGCTGATCAACCTAACAAGAAACACTATGACCCAAGAAAATGGTTGCGTGAAGGTGAGGCTACTTTTAAAGAACGTTTAAAACAAGCTTTTACAGATTTAAATAACATAGATACTTTATAACGCATCTATTTTAAAAAAAAAGCACTTTGGTTTTATCAAGGTGCTTTTTTTTACTTTAAGCATCAAAAAAGGTACTTTTAAGAAAAAACTTTTACATTTGTACTTTAAATTGACATTCTACTTTTGATTATAAATTTAGAACAAACAAAATACAACATTTAATATGGCTTGGTTTAAAAGAACGGATAAAGGAATACAAACTTTAACTGAAGACAAAAAAGATACTCCAAAAGGTTTGTGGTACAAAACTCCTAGTGGAAAAATAATTGATACTGAAGAATTAAAAAGAAATCTATATGTTAGTCCAGAGGATGGCTACCATGTAAGAATAGGAAGTAAAGAATATTTCGAACTCTTTTTTGATGATAACAAGTTTACAGAATTAAATGAAAAATTATCTTCTAAGGATCCTTTAAAATTTGAGGACACAAAAAAATATCCAGACAGGTTAAAGGCTGCACAAGAAAAAACAAAACTTAATGACGCGGTGAGAACTGCTGTTGGTTTGTCTTTGGGCAAAGAGATCGTAATTGCAGCAATGGATTTTAGTTTTATTGGAGGTTCTATGGGATCTGTTGTTGGAGAAAAAATAGCAAGAGCCATCGATTATTCAATAAAAAATAAGTTCCCTTTTTTAATGGTTTCTAAATCCGGAGGTGCCCGAATGATGGAAGCCTCTCTTTCATTAATGCAATTGGTAAAAACGTCCTCAAAACTAGCACAATTAGCAGAAGTTAAAATACCCTATATTTCTTTGTGTACAGATCCAACAACTGGAGGTACTACAGCATCTTATGCGATGTTAGGTGATATCAATATTGCAGAACCAAATGCACTCATCGCTTTTGCAGGACCAAGAGTTGTAAAAGACACAACAGGAAAAGACTTGCCTGAAG
>ERZ1047472.2727-NODE-2727-length-12208-cov-4.762939_pt1 | contig 12208 bp, 12 predicted proteins | sample MGYA00383095_ERZ1047472 | MGnify/ENA primary metagenome ERZ1047472 (study PRJEB29581, sample SAMEA5548365) | metagenome | biome: marine; feature: coastal; material: water | depth 1 m | study: Short-term variability in the microbial, nano- and picoplankton...
TAGGAATTGAAGAGATGCTGTACGGCGGTGGATTATGTTTGTTAGAATGGCCGGAGATCATTGAAGATTTACTTCCGGAAGAAACTTTTTGGTTTAAACTTAGTATATTAGATGACAATCAAAAACGTTCACTCACCGTTTGCCCATGATAACAGATCCGCATGTCCTCAAAAGTTTAATGGAACAAGGAACATTACTTCCAAAAGAGGAAACGTTAGAAGTAAGAAGAAAGAAAGGTAGTTTATTCATTGGAATACCTAAAGAAACTCATTTTCAAGAGAATCGTGTCGCACTTGTCCCTGAATCGGTGAGCCTTTTGGTGGCCAATGGTCATCGAGTAAAAATCGAAACTAAAAGTGGAGAGGGAGCAAATTTTTCAGACCGAGAATACAGCGACGCAGGTGCAGAAATAGTGCACAATGCCAAAGAGCAGAGGTAGAAATGATGAAAGGAAGTCAAACCTTGATTTCCGCACTTCAAATTAATGTACAACCCAAGGTGATTCTTCAAAATTTAATTAAGAAAAAAATCACAGCGATTGCTTGGGATTATATTCGAGATGAAGACGGTGCTTTTCCTGTAGTGCGAACTTTGGGTGAAATAACAGGTACAACAAGTGTTTTAGTGGCTGGAGAATTACTTTCTAAATTCAATTCAGGTAAGGGAATGATGCTAGGCGGCGTTGCAGGTGTTCAACCAACGGAAGTAGTGGTGATTGGCGCTGGAACTGTAGCAGAATATGCCGTTAGAGCCGCATTGGGATTAGGATGTTCGGTCAAAGTTTTTGATAATTCATTAAGTCGATTGAGACGATTGCAAACGGATATTGGTACTAGAATTTATACATCTATTATTCAACCGAAAGTACTTGCAAAAGCACTTATGCGGGCCGATGTAGCAATTGGTGCTGTTCGCTCTAACTTAGGTAAAACGCCATGTATCGTAAGTGATGAAGTGGTGTCTAGTATGAAACCTGGTTCTGTAATTATTGATGTGAGTATTGCTCAAGGCGGATGTTTTGAAACGTCTAAAATTACCAATCATAATGATCCTACTTTCGTAAAACATGATGTTATTCATTATTGCGTCCCGAATATCGCATCCCGTGTATCCAGAACTGCATCCTTTGCCCTGTCTAATATTTTCTCTCCTATTCTTGTAGAAATGGGGAACACAGGTGGACCGAAAGATATGATTGTTACCGATTACGGATTTAGAGCAGGTGTTTATATCTACCAAGGTGTTTTAACATCGGAAGTTCTTGGAAAAGTATTCGATCTGCAATACAAGGATATTGAATTGATTTTACTAGGGTCTAAATTCTAGTATGACTCCCTTAAATTTACCGCAAACACAATTAAGATTAACGCGAAAAGACGGAGTTATCTCTGTGTTTTGTCCGGTGCGCAAGAAAAAGCTCGTTTTAACGCCAGAAGAATGGGTGCGACAACATTTGATCGCTTACTTCGTGGAGGTACTTGAAATTTCTATTGGCAGAATGGGAGCGGAGGTAAGTATAGAATACAATGGACGGAAAAAACGAGCTGATATTCTTGTCGTCGATGATTTCGGTAAGCCATTTATACTTGTGGAATGTAAAGCTCCCGAAATTCCAATTTCAGGTTCTACTTTTTTTCAGATTTCGGTCTATCAAAAGGAATTACCCGCTAAGATTTTGGTTTTGTCGAATGGGTTAGAGCATGTTGTAATTAATTTGGATTCTCAAAACCCGAAAACTTCTTCTGAATTAGAAGTGATGAAGGAATGGATTTAGAAAAAAGAAACAGCTTAATTTCCAAACAAAATTATTGAAATTGCAATTAGATAATTCGCAAAATGACGAATCTTAAATTAATTTAAATCAATAACTTATTTCGAAAGAGAAGAAAAACATTTGTTTCGTTAAAATCAAACAAAAAACTAATTAAACTCCTTCTCTAATTTAAAGGCTGATGTTTTATGGAAGGTTAAATCCGGATAATCTTGTTCCGCCATTTGCAACAAGAAAGGTGTCTGAGCAAGGAAAACAAGATTGTCATCTTTATCTCTCGCCAAATCAACCGTTTTTGCCCGCATAAATAAATTCAATTGATCATCATTCTCTGACGTAACCCAACACGCTTTCGAATACGATTTTGGAGCAAAACGACAATTAGCGCCGTACTCATTTTCCAAGCGATATGCGATAACTTCGAACTGAAGTGCCCCAACTGTGCCCACAATCTTGCGATTTCCGGGCTGTTGAACAAACAGCTGCGCCAATCCTTCGTCCATTAACTGACGAATTCCTTTGTCTAATTGCTTAGATTTCATTGGATCTAAATTTTCCAATTCCATGAAGATTTCAGGTGAGAAACTAGGTATTCCCTTGAAAAAGAAATTTTCTCCTTCATTTAGCGTATCACCAATTTTGAAGTTTCCTGTATCGTATAATCCAACCACATCTCCAGGAAATGCTTCTTCGATGACGCTCTTGTCTTGTGCCATAAACGAAGTTGGATTCGGGAATTTTAATTTTTTTTCTAATCGAACGTGATTATAGAATTTATTTCGTTCAAATTTTCCTGAAACGATGCGCAAAAACGCAATTCTATCCCGGTGTTTTGGGTCTAGATTGGCGTGTATTTTAAATACAAATCCTGAGAATTTCTTATCCGATGGCTCAATAAACCGTAGATTGGTTTCTCGTCCGCGTGGCGCAGGAGAGATTCTGCAAAAAGCATCCAATAATTCTTCAACCCCGAAATTGTTTACGGCTGAACCAAAAAAGACGGGTGCTAAATCGCCTGACAGATATGCCTCTCGAGAGAATTCTTCGTAAACACCTTCTATGATTTCCACTTCTTCACGCAATTCTGCTGCTGGAGCTTCTCCAACTAATTCATCTATTGTAGGATCATTGATATCTTCCATTGACACCTTATCTTTTGCAATCTTTGTCTTATTCGCTTGAAAAAGATTAATGTTTTTGTCGTACAAATTGTAAACACCCTTAAATCGGTCGCCCATGCCAATCGGCCAAGTCAATGGACGTGTTTTGATATCCAATTCGCTTTCCAATTCATCCAACAGATCGAAGATGTATTTGGCTTCACGGTCCATTTTGTTCACGAAAATGATAACAGGTGTCTTTCTCATTCGACAAACCTCCATCAGTTTTTTCGTTTGTTCCTCAACACCGCTGGCTGCATCAACGACTAGAATAACGCTATCTACTGCTGTTAAAGTTCGGTAAGTATCTTCTGCAAAATCCTTATGCCCAGGCGTATCTAAGATGTTGATTTGCTTATCTTTGTATTCGAAAGCCATTACGGAAGTAGCAACAGAAATCCCCCTTTGTTTCTCAATTTCCATGAAATCGGAAGTAGCGGTCTTCTTGATTTTATTGTTTTTCACAGCACCCGCCGTTTGGATGGCACCACCAAAAAGGAGTAATTTTTCCGTTAATGTTGTTTTACCTGCATCGGGGTGAGAAATAATTCCGAATGTTCTTCTTTTGGCTATAGATTCTGCGTTGCTCATATTCTATTGAATTCTAACGGTTTGGAAGAAAGTGCAAAGATAGCAAGACTGCGGAGCATTTAGCACAAAAAAGGGTCTCGGTTTATCCGAGACTTAAATCTGTTAGTTTAATTCATTTATCTATTCAACATTACTGGCATAACGAGCATCAAAATTTCTTCTGCTTCGTTTTTATTTTCATGTGGCGTTAAAATACCTGCTCTACTTGGTTCAGACATTTCTAATTTTACTTCTGGTGACTCTAAATTGTTCAACATTTCCATCAAGAAGCGAGAGTTGAAACCAATTTCCATGTCTTCACCATTGTAATTACATGTCAATCGCTCACTTGCTTCGTTTGCAAAATCCAAATCTTCAGCAAAAAGTGATAATTCAGCTCCAGCCAATTTCAATTTGATTTGATGCGTTGTCTTATTCGCGAAAATAGATACACGTTTAATGGAATTCAAAAATTGACTTCTATCGATAATCAAAACATTTGGATTCTCTTTTGGAATAACTGCTTCGTAATTGGGGTATTTCCCGTCTATCAATCTGCAAACCAATTCGATATCATTGAAAATGAATTTCGCATTACGATCGTTGTATTCCAACAATACTTCTTCTTCGCCTGTTAAATTTGACTTCAAAAGGTTTAACGCTTTTTTCGGAAGAACGAAACTAGAACCTGCTTCAGCTTGAGAATCAGTTCTTCTATATCGAACTAATTTGTGTGCATCCGTCGCGACGAAGATTAAATCTTCTGGTGTAAATTGACAAAAGACTCCGCTCATCACGGGACGCAAATCATCGTTTCCTGTTGCGAATAGCGTTTTATTGATTCCATTGGCAACAATTTCACCAGAAATCTTCATTGATTTTTTCTTCTCAATATCTGGAGTTCTCGGGAAATCATCCGCATTGAAACCAACCATTTTCGATTTACCATTATCGTATGCAATCTCAATTCCGAAGTTTTTCAAATCGGCAAGAAAGGTAAGAGGTTGGTCTGGAAGACTTTTTAGTACATCCATCAGCAATTTCGCTGGAATAGCAATGCGACCTGAGTCGTTCGCTTCAACGTCCAATTCAGTTTTCATAGTGTTTTCCAAATCAGATGCTGATACAGTTAGTTTTCCTTCTGTAATTTCGAAAAGAAAATTATCTAGAATAGGTAGGTTATTGCTCGTGCTAAGCGCTCCTGAAATACTTTGTAAATGTCTTAGTAATGAGGTGCTTGAGGTGATAAAGTTCATATATGTTTTATTGCTTGTGCTAGTTCAATTCTGACTAACAAATATAAATAGAATCTAAGTGCGACCTAGTATTTCTTTACGCCAGAATACTACATTTTGTTAACAAATTATCAACGTTTTTCGCCTGTGTCTTCTTGCTTTTGATAAAGCGATTTGTCGAAAGGAAAGTAGATATCACCCCGCATCAATGGGTCGAAAACGAAATATTGACATTTTACGACTGTTCCATCTGGGAGAAAACACCAAAAACTATTTAAATCGTGATTGATTACTTCACCGAATTCAGTATCTAAGTTTTCTCCACTCGCCAAACGATAAAATTTCAGATAGGTTGATTTATTATTCGTTTCAACGACTTTCATCGTTCCAAAGGGCTTTGATTTTTTCAAACTATCAATTTGCTTATCATTCAAAAGGTAATTTGGCATTTCGAAATTCACCTTCTTAAAGCCGCTTAAATAACGTATTACACCTGTCGTATCTGCTAAAGGAACTGATTTTCCCGCTTGTTTTACTGAAAAATTATAATTGTTGTTCGTCACTGTAAATGAACGACCCGGATCATCGAAATTATTAATTTCTATTTTCTTAATAAGACGAATGGGTACGGCAAAAATATCTGTGCACGACCATTTTTTATTATCGGCTGAAAAACTGGGTTCAATTATTCCATTAACACCTCTAACTTTCATCAAAACAGGTAAATTGCTTCGTCCGTCCTGTCTAGAATCTAACAACATTACTTGTCCATGATGGTCGGGCGTTGCGGTTCCGATATACCAAGTTTTTTCCAATCTTCCTTTTTGATAAATCTCTACTTTTGTTGCAGATGTCGAAAGGAGTTTAATGTGCTGCTCTCTTGAACCTTCTGCAACATATCCCTTGAATTCAATATTATGAAGAATGTACATTACGTTTTTGACGTTTTCAGGAATTATGCAACTTCCCTCTTTATCCGTCCATTCAGCGCCAATTCCCTCACGTTTTATCTCCATGATGTTCATCTGAGGATCCGTAATCACCATTCTGTCAACGGTTGATGTATCTTCTATATTGAAGGTGTGTAGCTCTGAGTTGACATCCGATTTCCCTTTGTTTTTACTCAAATCGAGCGCCAAATAAGTTAATCCAGAGATCAATCCTAAGGCAAGTATTAAAAGAATTATTTTTTTATTCATGCTTTGCTTTTATTTGCCTGCTGCGTACTTACGTCGTCTGAGGTAGAAAAAGATCAAAGCCAGAAGAACGATAATACCACAAGGAATTAATGTGTTGAACCATTTGTAAAATATAGCCGATTCAGAAACTTTACCTTTGTCTATTTGGTGAATATCTATTTGACGAGACCGAATATCTAAAACTGAATTCTCGCCCATCATATAATCCACAGCGTTTTGGAAAAATTCTTGATTTCCAAAGAAGATTTGAACACCGAGTTCAGCAAATTGTGCGTTGAATCTTAGTTCATTGTATTGCGATGGTCGATACTTCGTTCCTTGTGGTGTAATAATCGAATCGTAGTTATTTTTAATAAATCGAGAGTTTCCAACAAGTAATACTTTCCCTTCAATCGTGCTGCGTTCTTTATACTTAGCCACAGGATTTTTAGCAAACTCATCTACGATTCTATTTTTGAAATGTGAATTGAAGAATCCCTCAGAAAGACCAGCCAAACAGATTTTATTACTTTCCAATTCCGTATCTGGAACTAATTTCGGATTCTGCCCATAATTCATTGGAAGAGCGAAACTGACCATTGGAGCCAAACCTGTAACAGTGCTATTTGTGGAAGAAGTTAAAATTGGTGTCAATGCCAACTTATCAGTATTGACGAATTGAATTTCGTTGACATATTCCAACGAAACCGGTTCTAGATTTCTAGAAATAGGATGTTTACTTGGAGTAGCAAGAACATGATAGTACCAAGGAATTAATGCCTGTTTAGCGGTGGGCACAACCTTTGGCGCACATTGAGCATCAATTACGTAGTTTTCATTAAGTTTTAGTCCATAATCAAATAGGATTTTTTCAAGTCCAGTGGAATATCTCGCTGTATGTGAAATCCCAGTTTGATTTAGAGAATCTTCAGGCAAGTCTAGCGCTTCCATAAAACACATAAGCTTTCCGCCACGCATGACAAATTGATCGATAACATATAATTCTTTACCCGAAAACTTTTCCTTTGGACCTGCGATGATTAAACCATCTACATCATTAAGGGCAGCAATAGAATCACCAATCTTCACATCTTTCAAAATGTAATAAGGTGCAATTAATGATCGCGCACGCATTGTTTGACCATAGCTCAATTCACCATGTCCTTGCAAAAAGGCAATCGTAGGTTTTTTCACTTCTACAGAACGACGAATGGAAGTCATTAAAATATACTCCAGATTGTTCAATGAATTTTGAATAATCTCACCCATTCCTGTCAATGGATAAGGCTTCCCAGGAGGTGTTCCAGGTAAAAACTGAACAACGTTAACCGTAGAGCCTTTGTATTCAATTATGGCTCCAGGCCACACCAGCATTTGACTATTTTGACCGTCTTTGTTGAAAATGATATCCATTGGAGTTATCCCTTGCCCTTTGGCGTAAAGCGATTCGAATAATTCTTGTTGCTCACCTTCAGTTCCCGATGTTGGGTCAATAAACTCGTATTCAATTTTATTTCCTGCGTATTGCTTAAATTCTTTGAGCTTATCCTCAACTGCATCGCGGAAATACTGAAGATCGGAAGGGAGTTTGCCATCCAAATATATCTTAAGTAATAAACGGTTATCTAATTTGTCTTCATTTTTCAAATATTCGACCGTCCCGTTTGACAATGAAAAACGTTTGTCTTTTGTTGCATCAATTCTAAAGTTGACAAAAGAAAATATAACGTTTAGCAATACCACTGCTACTAATGCAACAACGAAAAACGACCAATTGAAAACCCCTTTGAACTTGTTGGTTTTTTTCGCCATGATTATTTCTTTAAAGATTTAATCACTGTCAATGCAGCGAATATGAATAAAGCGATAACAGATAAAAAGTAGAATATATCACGCGTGTCAATTACGCCACGTTTGATGCTGTCATAATGAAATGAAATACCAATATATTGAATAACCGTATCAAAACTTCCAAATAATTTAAATGATCCCAGTTGTGAAAACCCATCGTAAATGAGCCAGCACATAAACATCGCAACAATAAATGCTACGATTTGACTACTTGTAATAGATGAAGCAAATAACCCTATGGCAACAAATACCGATCCCAATAGAATCAATCCTAAATAGGAGGTAAGCGTGGCGCCAATATCAATAGTTCCAACTGGGTTTCCCAATTGATACATGGTTAAGAAGTATATAAGCGTTGGTAAAATGGAAACAACGACCAAGGTTACTCCGGCTAAATATTTTGCCAATAATATTTGGAGATCAGAAAGGGGGCGTGTGAACAAGAGTTCGATTGAGCCAGTTCTTCGTTCCTCAGCAATCGACCGCATTGTAATTGCTGGAATTAAGATCAAGAAAATAATAGGAGATAAATTAAAGAAAGGAATCAAATCTGCCTCTGTTCCTTCCAATAAATTCCATCCTTCGGGAATAATCCACAAGAATAATCCAGCTGAAATTAGATATATAAGGATGAATATATATCCAATAATTGAGCTTAAAAAACTTCGTATTTCCTTCAGATAAAGTGCCTTCATTTGTGCATTTCTGTTTTGAAGGACAAAAATAAGATTTCATTCGCATTGTAAATGCGGAAATGATTGTTTTGTGGATTTCTTTTACTGCGCTGTATGTTGAAAACTGAATTAACCTGCGTTTCTTTCCACATAGCGCATAATAATCTTAGCAATGTCCTTTCCCGTTGCTGATTCTATTCCTTCCAATCCTGGAGAAGAATTCACCTCTAGTATAAGTGGACCTCTAGCACTTTGTAACATATCGACACCGGCTACGCCTAATCCCATGACTTTGGCGGCTTTCAATGCTGCATTTTCCTCTTCGTCAGATAATTCGATAATCTGTGCTGAACCACCTCGGTGCAAATTACTTCTGAATTCGCCTTCTTTACCCTGTTTTTTCATCGCACCTACTACCACGCCATCTACAACAAATGCTCTTTCATGACCTTTTTGTTTGCCCGCTTCAACAAGGCGTTTCGTAGAATACAAGTTAGGATTTGCAGATAATATTGCGATTTTCATTTTATTAATTTTTGGCGAATATATATTTAAATATTAAATCCTTCCGGTTTCTTCAAGGAAATCCATTAAAAACTAATTTGGTTGTCCATGCCTCCGGTTTCTTCTCGAACCACGGCTTTATCTTCGGCCAAACTTGACCGAATGTTTCCGAGTCTCGATAGGCATTTAATTCAGCTTCGGTCTCCCAATCACTAATTGTTATAATCGTCTGGCGATTGTAGTTATCCTGAACCAATCGCATGCCTTTACATCCTGGAAAAGCGTTGACTTTATGTTTTACTGTGTGAAAGAAATCAAGGAATTCTTGAATCTTATCTTCTTGAAATTGAAGTTTGACTATTCGAGTGATCATTTAAAACAATTCTTCTAAGGTGTCCTTGGACCCACGAGGAGTGAATTCTATACGAACTTGATCTCCTTTTTTGAATCCCAAAAGTTTTTCGGCACCTCCATTTCCTTGGTTTGCTCCTCGGTTTATTGCGATTTCTAATAAACCGTTTTCATTGAACAAGGCCAATCTTTCACCTGGGGCAACTTCATTGTAGGTGTTGGATATTTGATCGATATAATATTCTTTTCTAGAAAAAACAATTGTGAAAGGATGATTGTCACCTACTCTTTCGAAAAGTTCAATATCTATGTTGGTTATCGCATTTCCATAGGAGTCCAAGTGCACGATATTTCCAATAATCAAGTTTTTTTCTACAATCGAAATAGATGAGAATGCACGCTTAAATCTAATTTGCTCACTGCAAAAAGCCTCAGGTTTCTTTCCGTTAAGTATTTGAATTGCAGCAGGAACCAGCATGCTTTTTGAAGGAAACTTAAAAAGCTTCGGATTGGATAATACATCATCTATACGCCAAAGGTTATCTGGTTTTCTTTCTCCTAAAAATGTACCAAAAAAGCCATTGTCATTCGAGATAATATACTGCTTGTCAATTTCCATGATGCACGGAAAAGAACCGTCTGATCCACCGAAGTTCACAATTGGCTCCGTATCAATTGCGATTACATGAACTGTTCCCGTAGGAAAATTCTTGTAGCAAGACCTAAGGACAAACGCGCCGTGTGAGGTGTCAAATGGAACTATGTCGTGAGAAAGGTCTATAATCTGAACTTCTGGGTCTGATTTCAGAATTGACCCTTTAATAGAGGCAACGTAGTGGTCATTCAATCCCAGGTCGGAAGTCAATGTCAAAAGTTTTAAACCCGTACTCAAAGCGTCTGTTTTTTTATGGAATTATTGTAATTTTGACCAAAAATAAGTTTTAAATAGAGTTAAATCGAAACCTTTCGTAAATAAAGTTCTAATTGGTCGAAAAAAAAATAGAAATAAAAGGAGTGAATCCCGCTGAATTTTTCGGAATAAACAACGATAAGTTCAATCATATCAAAAGCTTCTTCCCTCAATTAAAGATTAGTTCTAGAGGAAATGTGGTAAATTATTCTGGTGATATAGCTCAATTAGGCATATTCGAGGATAAAGTGAATTTGATTATTCAATACTTGAAGAAATTCAATTCCATGACGGAAAACAATATCGATAATCTTATGGACGAAGAAGGAAAATCAATCGTGGAAGAAAAAGATGGCGATGATGTTATTGTGCACGGGAATTCTGGCATTAAGGTTAGAGCGAGAACTTTAAATCAAAAGAAATTAGTAAAAGCAGTTTATAAGAACGACATGGTTTTTGCCGTTGGTCCAGCTGGAACGGGTAAAACGTACACTGCTGTTGCCCTGGCCGTTAGAGCACTGAAAGAAAAAGAAGTCAAACGGATTATTTTAACTCGTCCAGCTGTTGAAGCAGGTGAGAATCTTGGTTTTCTGCCAGGAGACATGAAGGAAAAGCTCGATCCATACATGATGCCTTTATACGATGCACTGCGTGATATGATTCCGCCGGAGAAGTTGAAGGACATGATAGAGTTTGGGGTAATTGAAATTGCTCCCTTGGCATTTATGCGGGGTCGAACACTTGACAAAGCTTTTGTAATCTTGGATGAAGCGCAAAATGCGACGAAAATGCAAATGAAAATGTTCTTGACGCGTATGGGAATGTCGGCGAAATTTATCGTGACAGGTGATATGTCACAAGTAGATTTGCCACGTCATCAGCAATCAGGATTGAGCTATGTTATTGATTTGCTAAAAGATACTGACGGCTTAGAAATTATCCGATTGAATCAAATGGATGTTATTCGACATCCTTTGGTGAAACGAATTATTGATGCATTTGAAAAAGCCGATGATAAAGACAAAGTGGCGAAACAAAACTAGAAAAAAGACAATAAATAACATGGAAGCACTTGTAAAAACAGATTTTGAATTTCCGGGTCAAACGAAAGTCTACAAAGGAAAAGTTCGAGATGTTTATTCTTTAGACAATGGATTGCTCGTGATGGTCGCATCGGATCGTATTTCGGCATTTGATCATATTCTTCCAAAAGGGATACCACATAAAGGTCAGGTTTTGAATCAGGTTGCTACCTATTTTTTGGATGCGACAAAGGATATCGTACCAAACTGGTTGATTGCTACACCGGATCCTTCTGTTGCCGTAGGACATGCTTGCGAGCCGTTTAGAGTTGAAATGGTAATTCGTGGATATTTGGCTGGACACGCCGCTCGAGAATACAAAGCTGGAAAGCGAGTTCTTTGTGGAGTGAATATGCCAGAAGGAATGAAGGAGAATGACAAATTTACTGAACCCATCATTACGCCAGCAACAAAAGCAGATGAAGGTCATGACGAAGATATTTCGCGTGAAGAAATTATTGCTCAAAACATTATTGCGGAAGATGTTTACCTTCAACTTGAAAAACATACAAGAGCATTGTTTCAAAAAGGTTCTGAAATGGCTGCGGAACAAGGTTTAATTCTTGTTGACACGAAATATGAATTCGGAATGTTGAATGGAAAAGTAATTTTAATCGATGAAATTCATACACCAGATTCAAGTCGTTATTTTTATGCAGATGGCTACGAGGATCGTCAATCAAAAGGCGAAAATCAAAAACAATTGTCAAAGGAATTTGTTAGAGAATGGTTGATTGAAAATGATTTCCAAGGATTGGATAGACAGCTAATGCCTGACATGCCTGACTCCTTTGTTTCAACAGTTACAGAGCGATATATAGAGTTGTACGAAAAGATATTGGGAAGAAAATTTGAACCAGCAAATACCCATGATATTGCCGCTAGGGTGGAGATAAATGTTACAGGATTTCTTGAAAAACAC
>ERZ1047472.2730-NODE-2730-length-12201-cov-5.423267_pt1 | contig 12201 bp, 10 predicted proteins | sample MGYA00383095_ERZ1047472 | MGnify/ENA primary metagenome ERZ1047472 (study PRJEB29581, sample SAMEA5548365) | metagenome | biome: marine; feature: coastal; material: water | depth 1 m | study: Short-term variability in the microbial, nano- and picoplankton...
AGTGGTCAATTGGGTTGGCGATTCGAACGACAAAAGTTCGGTGATTTAATTAGTTTCTATGGAGGGATTGAACAACAATATGCTTCATTGAAATTTGGAGGGTTAACAGAAACTCTGCCTCAAAGGTATTCGACTCACAATAACCTTGGGTTCCGTATCAATGAGAAAAAATACAACCTTGATATGAGAATTGGTTATCAATTAGTGGCTGAATCCAAGATTAATGGTGAGGTGTTCAAATTGAGAAATCTTTGGGCACCCATGTTGAATTTTGAAACAGCAGAACTTGGTAAAAGAAGATGGAAGTCTGGATTTTCCACTTCAACGACGGTTCGTTTGCCCAGTTTTAATGAGTTGTATTATGCACAAGTTGGTAATCAAGACTTGGAACCTGAAAAAGCACGTCAATTCAGCTTGTTTACTGGTATAGCTAGAAATCATAGATCGTGGTTTTTTGCTTCTAAACTGGTGACGTATTACAACCAAATTGAAAACAAGATTTTGGCCATTCCGACTAAAAATCTGTTTGTCTGGTCAATTCAGAATATTGATATGGTCAACGCATTAGGAGTGGACGCTGGACAAGTAATTAAGAATAGGATTAATACCAAATGGAATACTGAAGTACAGTTGAATTATAGCTTTCAGTACAGTGTGGATGTAACAGATAAAAATAGTCCTACTTACGGTCATCAAATCGCTTATATTCCTTATCATACAGCAAATGTTGATTGGAGTTTGAGTCGAAAAAAAACGAATCTACGGGTTTCTAGTTCCTTTATTGGCGGTAGGTATAGCTTGAATGAAAATGTATCCAATAATTATCTGGATCCTTTTGTGGTATTGGATGCCAGCTTCAGTCACGGAATAGAAATCAAATACAAACACAAGGTTAATCTTCAGTTTCAGGTGAAAAATATCATTGGTCAAAACTACACCTACATCCGAAGTTTCGTAATGCCTGGCAGAAACTTACTAATCTCACTTAATTATGAATTATAAATCATTGCTTTTTGTATCATTGGTTTCCTTGATCTTAAGTTCTTGCTTGAAGAAAGAAAATGTCGTGTATCCAACAATTGAAGGTCAAGTAGGCCAACGAATGCTTATTTTAAATGAAGGTCTGTTTCAACAGAATAATGCCAGTCTGACTTGGGCAAATTTCACTTCTGGCACTGTTTCACAAAATTATTTTCAACAAATAGTTGGTCGACCGTTGGGTGATACTGGCAACGACATAAAAAAATATGGCAATAAGATTTATATTGTAGTGAATACTTCGTCTACGATTGAGGTACTTGATGCTACTACTTTTGCGTTGATCAAACAAATCGAAATGCAAAACAACGGTGTGGCAAAACAACCTCGTTTTATCGATTTCCATGAAGGAAAAGCATTTGTAACTTGTTATGATGGTTTTGTTGATGTAATTGATACTTTAAATTTAAACGTGATTCAGCGCATACAGGTTGGAAGTAATCCGGATCATCTGCGTGTCGCGGGCGATAAAGTGTATGTTAGCAATTCAGGCGGATTAAATTTCCCTGATTATGATTCAACGGTGAGCGTCATTTCTGCTCTTTCATTGACAGAAATTAAAAAGATAAACGTTGGCATCAATCCAGGATCTATCGCAGTAGGAGGGAATGGTGATGTTTATGTTGTAACCCGCGGTAATTTTGGCTCTATTCCTTCAAGAATGATTGCAATTGAGACTTCGACGGATACTAAATCAGAATCCTATGCTTTTGAGGTGAATTCCTTAAGTGAAAAAAATGGCGATGTATTGATTTTTGAAACCATAGGCGCGCCGAGTATCAAACTCTTTGATGTAAATTCCAACGTTTTGCAAAACGCTAGTTTAATTGACTTTACAGGAATAGTAACTCCTTATGAAGTACAATATGAATCTTCTATCGATCGCATTTATGTGTTCGATGCAAATAGCTATGTAAACATCGGAAAAGTATTAGAATATAGTGGAAATGGAGGTTTTATTCGCGCTTACCAAGCGGGTCTCGTAACGAAGCGACTTGTTTTTCTTTAAAATTAGCAAATAAGTGAAATATCACCTTTCATGATTTCGAATGTGATATTTCCAGAATCGAAAATTTCACCATCCACTTCAGAAAACATCTTTCTTTTTTCTAGCTGAATTGATACCTTTTCAGCCTCGAAGTAATGAACTTCTGGATGTTTTACTTTTTTACCACTTTTCAGTAAACTAAGTTTTCTCACATAATCAAAAAATGAAACATTTCCGAGTATCGTTACATTTAGTTTTTCGTCAAAAGGATTTGCATCTGGGTTTATCGTTAACCCATGCCCGAAAGTTGAACCATTGCACACACATAGCATCAGCAACTTTCCATTGTAATTAAAGTGGTCACCTGTAATCTTTACAGTTGCTTTTTTAAAAACCAGAAATGTTTTCAGAATAGACATGGCATAAGCGAATTTACCAGAAAACTTATATTTTCGCCGGAGGTTTTGAAGTGTATTGATTACAAAACCATCAAACCCTATTCCTGCAATGTTCATAGCGTAATATATGCCTTTCTTTGTAGTCAGCTTGATAATATCCATTTGGGTACATTGTCTTGAAATCAACTTTTCAACAAACTCTTCAGGCTCGAATGGCTCCAAAACGGTTTGAAAATCGTTACCACTTCCGTTTGGAATTATACCGAAATAGACACCTAATTTTCTTTTTGACAACTTAAGACCGTTAACTACTTCGTTCGCCGTGCCATCACCTCCCACAACTATAATACAGTCAAAACCGTTATCAGCGCATTCTTTTGCTAGGGTAGTTGCATGTTTTTGGCTTTCGGTGTTGTAGAAATGACAATCCAATCTTTCTTGCATTTTCACCAAAGTCAAAGTTTTCTTAGCCAAAGAAGAAAATTTCCGTTTTGAATTGACGATGAAAGCGACTTTTGTTTTCAATTTTTGTGGATTTATAAGTGAAATTAAACAAAAACAATATCTTTCTTTACATTGTAAAAAATAATTTAACAATGAAAGATTTGAACTCTGAATATTGGTCAGATAGGTATAAAAATGGCGAAACCGGCTGGGACCTTGGAAATATTTCCCCTCCTTTGAAGGCGTATTTCGACCAATTGGAAAATAAGAAATTGAAAATTCTAATTCCTGGTTGCGGCAGAGGTTATGAAGGAATTTATTTATTAGAAAATGGATTCATCAATGTTTTTTTAGCCGATTACTCCAGAGAAGCATTGAACGAAGTGAAAAAAAACGCGCCAGATTTTCCTGATAATAATTTATTGTGTGCAAACTTTTTTGACCTTGAGGGGCTATTTGATTTAATAATCGAACAAACCCTATTTTGTGCAATTGATCCTGCCTTACGAGATGATTACGTAACAAAAATGGAAGAGTTGTTGAGCGACGAAGGTAAAGTTGTTGGACTACTGTTTAATAAAGAATTTGAAGGTGGGCCTCCTTTTGGTGGTGAAAAATTGGAATATGAAAAACTGTTTTCTGAAAGTCTTCAGATTGAATTGATGGAAGGTAGCTATAACTCAGCTTTACCTAGAATGGGCAATGAGTTGTTCTTTATTGCAAAAAAAAGAAAATAGAATTGGGTTTTGTAAAGAAAAAAAGCGTTCCGATGTATTTCAGAATGCTCTTTTTGTTTTTATAAATGTTTTCTACATTAACTCTGTAATAATGCGGTCCATGCTATAACCTTCGGCTTCTGCACGGTAATTTCGTACTAATCTGTGACGTAATATCGGTAAGGCAACAGCTTTTACATCTTCTATATCTGGTGAGAATTTCCCTTTCAAAGCAGCATGACATTTCGCTCCTACAATTAAGTTTTGAGATGCTCTTGGTCCTGCGCCCCATGTGATAAAGTCTTTGGTCAACTTCGGTGCCGAATCACTGTTCAATCTTGTCTTAGCGACTAATTGAACGGCATATTCAAGCACATTATCTGGAACGGGAATTCTTCTAATCAATTTCTGATAGGCATTGATTTGATCGCCGTCCAAAACTTGTTTCAATTCTGATTCAACATTGGCCGTTGTAGCTTTAACAATAGCCATTTCTTCCTCAAAACTTGGATAATCTACCCAAATATTGAACATGAAACGATCTAATTGGGCTTCTGGCAATGGATATGTTCCCTCTTGCTCAATTGGATTCTGTGTAGCTAACACAAAGAATGGGTCGGGTAAAGGGTAGTTTTGACCTGCTGTAGTTACCGAGCGTTCTTGCATTGCCTCTAAAAGTGCTGCTTGTGTTTTTGGGGGAGTTCTGTTAATCTCATCTGCCAAAACAATATTGGCAAATAAAGGTCCTTTCAAAAACTTCAATTGACGTGATTCATCCAATATTTCTGATCCGACGATATCTGAAGGCATCAAATCAGGGGTGAATTGAATTCGATTAAAGGATAATCCCAAAGTTCGTGCAATGGTATTTACCAATAAAGTTTTCGCTAATCCGGGAACACCAACTAGTAAGCAATGTCCACGAGAAAAAATGGAAATGAGCACTTGGTCGACTACTTCATCTTGACCAATAATAACTTTATGGATTTCGTCTTTTAATCTTTTATAATCAACAACGAGGTTTTCTAATTCAGCAACGTCTGACATTAATTTTCTTTTGTTTAGGTTTTAAAGATAGAATCTATTTTGGAATCCACGTATTTCTAAAAACACAATCTGTATAGTCTTCATCTATTTTAACATAGGCATTTCCAATCTTGCTTTGCGTCCATTCTTCCAAAATTCGCTCACGTTTATCGTTCTCGGCTGCTCTTTTGATTAAAGCGTAATCTTGTGTGAGGTTGGCAATATGAGGTTCTGTTCTTCCTTTTATTTTAACAATACGGACACCTTGTTTACCGTCGTATATGTTGGTATATAGACTTGGTGTCGAAAATTCATCTACTTTCAAAGTATTAGTCAATAGGTAAATTTGTTGATCAATTTCATTCAAATTCTCTGTACTCCATTCTTGCTCACCCGTTCGTGGGTCCGTTATTGTACCGTTGTTTTGTTTCGTATTTTCATCATTCGAATACTTTGGCACAGCTTGCTCCCAAGTGATATCGCCTGATTTCAGTTTATTGTAGCAAGTATCCATGTTCAAGGCTGAATTTTGCAATTCTTCAGCACTAAATTGAGGTACAATCAATATGTGTTGACAGGTATAATCGTCCCCTTTTCGTTCTAACAACTTCACAATGTGATACCCGTAATCCGTCTCAAAAACTTGTGAAATTTCGTCCACTTTCAAGCTGAAAACAGTCGCTTCGAATTGTGGAACCATCATGCCACGAGTTGCTTTGATACGACCACCATCTTTTGCACTTCCTGGATCATCTGAATTAATTCTGGCTTGTGTATCGAAGCTTTTTCCAACTTCAACAATCGCTTTTCTTACTTCAACTAAGCGGTCGTATGCCATTTTTTTGTCAGCTTCCGTAATTGCAGGATACGATACAATTTGCTGAAAAACAATCGTTGCATTTATAAACGGAATACTGTCTTCCGGAATTTTATCGAAAAAAGCTTGTACTTCTTTTGGAGTAACACTTAGCCCTTCTGTAATAACACGTTCTACTTCTTGCGTTAACAAACGGTCCTCAATGATGTCGTAAAATTCAGATTTTATTTCAGAAACAGTTTTGCCGTAAAACGCTTCCATTTTTTCGCGTCCGCCAATTTGTTGTTCGATTACACGCAAACGATTTTCCATTTCAGCATTGACCTGACCTTCCGGTAAGGTAATACTATCCAAAATCGCCTGATTTAAAAGCAGATTCTGGTACATTAATCCTTCAATGATATTGCAATCCGTCTTGTGGTCAACCTCCAACTTCGCTTGAATCATTTGCAATTTTTGGGCTTGCAAATCGGATAAGAGGATGATTTCATCTCCAACTTGTGCTACAATTTTGTCAATGACAATGGGGCTTTTTTGAGCAAAAACAGTTCCAGATAATAATAAGAAAAGGGAACTATAAATTAATTGTAATCTCATGTTTGTTTTTTAATCTTTCGTTAAGCTTTTTTTCTACTTCGGTTCTTTTCGTATTCATTCTTTGCGCTATCAATCTTTCCCGAATCTGATCTTTTATAAAGTCAAAGGGTGGAGATTCACTTTTTAGTTTATAGTCCAATACATTTATAAAGTAAACAAATCCATCTGCTTCAAAATGCGTTTTTGATCTGCTCAAAACAACACTGTTTGAATTGATAGAACGACGAGATGGCATTTTAACTCTGATTTCTTCGAAAAAGATCCAATTTTGGTCGTCGAAATAAAAGTCATCTGCGTAAAGTTTCGCATAAGATTCGATTCGCGCAATGTCTTTGTCGTTTTTTAACAGGTAAGCATCCTTGATTTCGGCCATTTTAGGGGCATCTACGGGTAATTTAATGAACAAAGCCTTAACGATAAAATCTTGCAGTTCAAACTCGTCTTTATGCTTTTCGTAATAGTTTTTTAATTCCTTTTCAGTTGCAAGGGTATCAATCGATATCATCAATTGTTCTTCCGTTAAAAAGTAATTGGCCAACTCGCCTTTGAATAATGATGCTCTGAAATCTGCGACTTTCGCCATTCTTTCGTTCGACTCGGCAATTTCGTCTTGCATGACCATTGCATCTACCCATTTGTCGACAAAAACAGTGAGGTCCTCTTTCTTTTTCGAATCATATCCCAAGTTGTCCATGAGCATTTCAGCATCATTTTCAGTCAATTTGTGTTTATTAACTTGGGCCAAAAGTTCGTCGTTGGAACAAGAATGCAAGAAAAGAAGTGTTCCTAAACATAGAACAATACCGCTTATTCGATGCAATAATTTTTGCAAATTACTTGTTTAAGTTGTAAAGAACTTCTGTATAAATTTTTACCGGGTGTTTCTTTTCGATTTCTATCAACCATTCTTTTTCTAAATAGTTTTGATAGTCAGAAGTTACAGCACCTTTAGTCTCATTCAATTCTTTTATTCCAGCAGGTAAAATGTCGTCAACTTTAACAACATAATACTTGTCTTCAAACGAATAAACTGGATTTATACCTTTATTCAAATTGGCGTTCGATAAAAATGGAGTTTTGTCTACTTCAAATTTATTGGTCTTTACGGATAAATTCAATTGACTTTTCGCATTTATTTTGTCAATAACATGTATAGAAGTGATAGTGTCGTATTTAATCATATCAGACACTTGTTTCGCAACTTCCATGTTTAAGCATTCGTAAACCATTGCATCGTATCGTACTCCCCAGATGTAATCTTGGCGATTATTTTCGAAAAATGTTTTAAGGCCAGTAGTATCCTTCATTCCTTTGTTCCAAACCTTGTCAGACATTACTTCATATAACAAAATACCATCATGGTATTCTTGCACCAAGCTTTTGAATGCTGGATATTTCATTTCCAATTTAGATTCTTCATAACCTAAAATCTGCGTTTTTTCAAATTCTTTGTATTGGTCATCTACTAATTTCTCAGCAGATTGTTGCGGTTGAGTTCTATATGTCTTCGCTAAAAAGTCTGAAAACTCAATTTGACGTATTTTTTGACCATCTATTTTGTAAAGTACTTTGTTCTTTTTTACTTGGTCTGCCTTGAACTTACCAGCAAAAAAAGTAGAATCGATTACATTTTTGAAATAATTGACACGACGAACAGATTTAGCTTTGTAATCGTAATCTTTCTTCAATTTCTTCACAAAAGAATCTTGCGTTCTCTTCGCTCTATCATCTCTACTCACACGATTTTCCAATTCCTTCTTCATCTTATCAAAAGAGGCAAGAGGCACTAAGTTTAATCTTTTGATGATGTGCCAACCGTATTGTGTTTCAATTGGCTCGCAAATTCCTCCGTCTTCGTTAATAGAGAAAGCTGCGTCCTCAAAATTAGTGACCATTCTCGTTGTAGTTCCTGAGCCAAAGGTTGGAAGTACACCGCCTTTTGAATTAGTGCTTGGATCATCTGAAAATTGTTTTGCTAAACCTTCAAAGTCCTCACCATTCTTTAAACGAATGTAGATTTCATCTATTTTCTTTTTCGCACTTGCGCTAGAGCCTTCTTCTTCTGCATCGGAATTATCTCCTTTTGCAACCATTATATGAGCTGCAGTGATAGTTCCACGCGCCGGTCTTTTGTCGACTACTTGTATGATATGATATCCAAATTTCGTGCGAATTGGCATCGAAACCTCACCTATTGGAGTAGTATAAGCCGCATCTTCAAAAGGAGTAACCATTTGAAAAGCAGTAAAGTAACCCAAGTCACCACCGTTGTCTTTTACAGATGGGTCTTCAGAACCACCTTTTCCTTTCGCTATCATTTCGAAATCTTTGCCTTCTATGATTTCTTTTCTCATTTTCATCAAGCGATTGTAGGCCGATAAAGTGTCCTTTGGCGTAACATCCGGATTCAATCTCAAAAGTATATGTGAAGCTCTAATTTCTTCTGTAACTCTATCGTAGGCTTCTTTTACCATGATTTGGTTCATGGAACTATCCGTTAGATATGGAGTTGCCAATTGTTTTCTATATCCCTCCAATTCTTTTTTTAAACGTGGAACAGTATCATAACCTAATGCCTCAGCTTCCGCAACTTTTAGTTTGAATTTTCGGAACAATTCCATGTATTCATCCATTGATGTTTGGTCATATTTCGGATCGTTGTTGTTTTTAAGGTAAATCTGTAAAAATTCAGATTTTGTAACTGGTTTACCATCAATTTCCATGATGACAGCATCCGTTTGACCGAAAAGATTTAATGTTAAGCCCAGTGCTAGGATAAAAAGGAATGTGTTTTTCATTGTGATTTTATGTTTTATAAATTTACTTTCGTTTAACGACTTATTTTATACTATAGTTGGGCGCTTCTCTTGTTATTGTTACATCATGTGGATGTGATTCTCTAACTCCAGCAGATGTTATGCGAACAAACTCTGCACCTTTTAAATTCTCTATTAAAGCAGCACCACAGTATCCCATTCCTGCGCGAAGTCCCCCAATAATTTGGTACGTGACTTCCATTAAGTTTCCTTTATAAGGTACTCGTCCCGAAATTCCTTCTGGCACCAATTTCTTGATATCGTCTTCTGCGTCTTGGAAGTAACGGTCTTTTGAGCCTTGCTGCATGGCTTCAACAGATCCCATTCCTCGGTATGCTTTGAATTTTCTTCCTTCGTAAATGATGGTTTCACCAGGTGATTCTTCAACTCCTGCGAACATGGAACCTACCATAACTACATCAGCACCAGCAGCAATGGCCTTTACGATATCACCGGTGTATCGAATTCCTCCGTCAGCGATTACGGGAACTCCTGTTCCTTCTAAAGCTCGAGCAACATCGTTTACAGCTGTCAGTTGAGGAACCCCAACACCTGCAATCACGCGGGTGGTGCAAATAGAACCAGGTCCAATTCCAACTTTTACAGCATCCGCACCAGCATCTGCAAGATATTTCGCTGCTTCAGCAGTTGCAATATTTCCAACAATTACCTCTAGTTTAGAATATTTCGCTTTTACTTCTTTTAATTTATCTACTACACCAATGGTATGCCCGTGAGCAGTGTCAATAACGATAGCGTCAACACCCGATTCAACTAAGGCATCAACTCTTTCTATTGTATCAGGCGTTACTCCAACAGCAGCGGCCACACGAAGACGCCCGAAACTGTCTTTACAAGACAAAGGGTGTTGTTTTACTTTAATAATATCTCTATAGGTAATTAAGCCAACCAATTTTCGGTTCGAATCAATAACGGGTAATTTTTCGATTTTATTTTCTTGAAGAATCCCTTCCGCTTTGTCTAGGTTAATACGATCGTTAGCCGTGATCAAGTTTTCCGAAGTCATTACTTCGAGGATAGGACGTTTGAATCTTTTCTCAAAACGGAGATCACGATTGGTAACGATTCCTTTTAAAATGCCATTTTCATCGACAACTGGTATACCTCCTATGCTATTTTCCTTCATAATAATAAGTGCGTCTTCTACAACCGCATCTTCTCTCAAGGTAATAGGGTCGATAATCATACCACTTTCCGAACGCTTTACTTTGCGCACTTCCATGGCTTGTGCTTCAATCGACATGTTTTTATGTATAACACCAATTCCTCCTTGTTGAGCAATGGCAATCGCCAATTTGAATTCGGTTACCGTGTCCATCGCTGCTGATATAATAGGCGTATTTACAGAAATGTTTCTCGTTAACTGACTTGTTAAGCGAACATCTCGCGGTAAAACTTGTGAAAATGCTGGGACTAATAGAACGTCATCGAAGGTTAAACCTTCTCGTATGGATGAAATATTGGATAAAGACATGAACCTATTTTTTAAATAAATTGTTGCAAATTTACGATTATTTTCCTACATTCTGTACGATTAACGTTTGTTTGTAAATCAATTCAATATTTAATCCCATTTTTGTAAAATTAAAAGCTCAAAAGCATTGACTCAGCCATTTTCCACATTTCGTTTCCGTTTTAGATTAGCATTAGTTTTCTGCATTATCGCATGTACTAGTTTGACGAGTACTGCGCAAGTTCAAGATTCTTCGCTTATTCAAATGTCGGGGGTAGTGATTGCTGAGTCGTCTCTGGACCCAATGCCTTTTACAACCGTTTTTGATATTACTTCACGTCGAGGAGTAATTACTGATTATTACGGTTATTTTTCCATGGTGGTATTGCCTGGAGATACTTTATTGTTCTCCTTTTATGGATACAAAACGTCATCTTTCATTGTAGCCGATACCTTGACAGATAATGTGTATAACATCATTCATTTGATGACGGAGGACACGATGAATTTACCTGAAGTATCTGTTTATCCTTGGCCATCAAAAGAAAATTTTGCTCGGGCGTTTGTTGAAATGGATCCGTACGATGATGCATTGAGAAGAGCACAACGAGAATTATCAGGAGAGAATTTGGCTTTTTATGCAGCTAGATTGCAGACAGATGCGAGTGCTTCGTATGGAAATGCGATGAACCAGCGGAATACGAAGATTTATACCACTGGTCAACTGCCAGCAAATAATTTATTTAATCCATATGCATGGGCAAAACTTGTGCAGGATTGGAAAGCAGGAAATCTGAAAAGAGAATAAGTTTTATTTATTACCATGTAATATTTTAGATCTGGGGATTTCCTTTGAGTTTTCATAATAATCTATAAGACAAAAACCAGCTCCATCTTGAGGTCCAGGACCGGGCTGAAACTCCATGTAAACAATATTTGATCTTTTTTTATTAATTGAAAATTCCTGGACCCTGAGTTATTATGTTGACACATTCCAATCATTTTTATTCGTGTAAAACCATAAGGCAGTCGTAGTAGATAAGTTCGTTAATACAATTTTTAATTCAGCTTTTTCACCCAATTCTGCAGTCATATCATAGGATGCGCCACTCGATAAGGTCACCCCATCAGCAAAGGCTAAAACATTCGTTGAGGAATTTTTGTATGTAATTGTTTTGTTCTTTTTTACAACTAAAACTAATACATACAAGAGCTAAAACGATTAGGTTTTTTTACATTTTTATTAAATTATAGTTTAATTCAAAACGACAGTTAATCTGTTTTATTTTTGGTTAAATAGCTAGGCAGGATAACACAAACAATATTTCTCCACAGGATTCGCTAAAGCTGAGATATTCAGATTATCTGAAGCTTGCGATAAATCAACTATTTCGCCTGACTTCATCAAGAGATTAATCGTCTGTTTACCTTGGTTATATGCTCTATTTGTCAATTTTTCTGAATAAACATAGAAACGTGTATCATCATATGATATCTCCCACCTTTTGGCCAAATCTTTTCTTTCTTCTTCGATTCGTTTTGCAGTAAAAGGTTTTTTCGAAATTTCGATTTTCAATAAATTTCGGGTAACCAATCGACTTGACAGATCGGCCAGAATGATATCGGAAGACAATTGCCAAACTTTTATTGCTCCTAAGATATCATAGTCATCCAAATCAGCGAATTGATAAAGCACTTCTGATTTTTTCTGAAAATCCGATTTCCCAATTTTATTTTTCAAGAAATACTGAAGGGCAGGAGAGGCAAACAGTTCTTTGCCATTTTCCGATAATTCTTTTGCTCTTCGCAAGATTTGAATCAAAGTCAATTCAGCGGAAACTACCGTTTTGTGCATATAGACTTGCCAATACATCAATCGTCGAGCGA
>ERZ1047472.2732-NODE-2732-length-12198-cov-5.131269_pt1 | contig 12198 bp, 9 predicted proteins | sample MGYA00383095_ERZ1047472 | MGnify/ENA primary metagenome ERZ1047472 (study PRJEB29581, sample SAMEA5548365) | metagenome | biome: marine; feature: coastal; material: water | depth 1 m | study: Short-term variability in the microbial, nano- and picoplankton...
CGCACCGAGGGGATTTGGAGTTCAGGTTTAATGGTTCTACTGCAAGGGACATCGCCTCACGCGGGCAAGCCAAGGTCATTGCTAGCGCGGTAACATTGGCTCACGCGGCATTGCTTGCGAATGCGTACGATAAAAAACCTGTCATTCTTATTGATGATTTTGGCGCAGAACTAGATGAAGAGCGTAGGCAGAGCTTTCTCACTGCGTTAATGTCTTTAGATTGCCAGGTTGTTGCCACCTCTACCGAAGCGCCAGCAGGGTTGTTGGAAAATACCGCACAGGGACAAATTAGCGTGTTCCACGTGAAACAAGGCAAATTAACCTTAGATTAACCCTAATTCATAGCAATCATTACTAGTCCGATACATACACAACGCCCCTAATCGACTAAAATGAGGGCGCTGTAACAGTTACGTAATTCCCAACGAAGGGGGAGACATGTCCGAAGAGAATAGTTACGACTCAGGCAGTATCAAAGTATTAAAAGGCCTTGATGCAGTCCGAAAACGACCAGGTATGTATATTGGTGATACCGAAGACGGTACGGGTTTACACCACATGGTCCAAGAATTAGTCGATAACTCCATTGATGAAGCTCTTGCAGGTCACTGCGATTTGATTAACGTCATAATGCATCCAGAGCAGGCGATTACAGTGCGCGACAATGGTCGCGGCATTCCCGTAGATATCCATGAAGAAGAAAAAGTCAGTGCGGTTGAGGTCATTATGACCACGTTGCACGCCGGCGGAAAATTCGACGACAACAGCTACAAAGTATCTGGCGGACTCCACGGAGTGGGTGTGTCGGTGGTAAATGCTCTTTCTGATGAACTTCGCTTAACCGTACGCCGCGACAATAAACTCTATGAACAAGAATATCGGCACGGTGTTCCTGTAGCCCCATTGAAACAAATCGGCAACACTGAAGAACGTGGCACAGAGTGCTATTTTAGACCTTCGCCCGACACTTTCATGAATATCAAATTTCATTATGAGATCTTAGCCAAGCGATTACGTGAGTTGGCCTTCCTTAACTCTGGCGTTGCAATTCATCTCAGTGAAGAAAGCTCCGGGAAAGAAGATACCTTTGTTTATGAAGGCGGTTTGCAAGCATTCGTTGAATATCTGAATCAAAATAAAACACAGCTGAATGAAGTATTTCATTTCACCACCGAACGTGAAGACGGCATTGGTGTTGAGATAGCAATGCAATGGAATGATACGTTCCAAGAGCAAGTTTTTTGTTATACCAACAACATCCCTCAAGGCGATGGCGGCACACACCTAGCCGGTTTTCGCAGCGCATTAACACGAACGCTTAATACCTATATTGAACGCGAAAATATGGTCAAAAAGGCGCAAGTTGCCACTACCGGAGATGACGCAAGGGAAGGGCTTACAGCCGTTGTATCGGTAAAAGTACCCGATCCAAAATTTTCTTCGCAAACCAAAGACAAGCTAGTTTCTAGTGAAGTTAAAACAGCGGTAGAACAAGAGCTTAATAAATTCTTTGCTGATTATCTTGCTGAACACCCGCAAGACGCAAAATCTGTAGTCGGAAAAATGATCGACGCGGCCAGAGCTAGAGAAGCCGCGCGCAAGGCCAGAGACATGACCCGCCGTAAGGGTGCATTGGATATTGCAGGCCTCCCTGGGAAATTGGCAGATTGCCAAGAGAAAGATCCATCGCAATCTGAGATATTTTTGGTGGAAGGGGACTCTGCTGGTGGTTCCGCAAAGCAGGGCCGAGATCGCCGTACCCAAGCTATTTTGCCGTTGCGTGGCAAGATTTTGAATGTAGAGCGGGCCAGATTCGACAAAATGCTTTCGTCACAAGAATTAGGAACGTTGGTAACGGCCCTGGGTTGCGGTATCGGCAAGGGAGATTTTGATCCCGATAAATTGCGTTACCACAACATTGTAATTATGACCGACGCTGATGTGGACGGTTCTCATATTAGAACATTGTTGCTGACCTTCTTTTTCCGTCAAATGCCTGAACTATTTGAGCGTGGGCATATTTACATTGCGCAACCGCCCTTATATAAGGTGAAAAAGAACCGTCAAGAACGTTATGTTAAAGACGATGATGAATTGAGCGCCTATTTCATGGAGCTATCGCTTCAGGATGCGAAGTTATTCGTTAACCCTGAAGCACCGGCTATTCAAGGCGAAGCTTTAGAGGCATTAGTTCAGGCTTATCAAAAGCTCATCGACCGCTTAGCTCTCTCAAAAAGAAAGTACCCTGTCGAAATTACCCATGGTCTTATTCGCGCGCCGAAATTGTCACAAGATGATATGAATGATGAAGCGGTTATTCAGTCTTGGAGTGACGTGTTGGTGGAAATTCTTGGCGACAACCCTGGCGCCTCTCCAACTGTTGAAGCGATATGGGATGAAGAGCGCCAACTCTTTGTACCCAATATTAGCATTTTGCTAAAAGGTAACCGTGAGCGAGTGGCGTTAACCCCTAACTTCTTAGCAGGCCCAGAGTATCGGGCTATCTCCGAAATGATCGACATGCTCCACGATTTAGTAGAAGAAAACGCCTACATACAACGCGGTGAACGTAAGCAAGTAATCACTTACTTTGGTCAGGCTTTCGATTGGCTTCAGTCCGAGGCACGACGAGGCGTAGACCTTCAGCGTTATAAAGGGTTGGGTGAGATGAACCCTGACCAGCTCTGGGAAACGACAATGGATCAGTCAGTACGTCGAATGCTCCGCGTTACCGTTGATGATGCCATCGGTGCAGATCGGATGTTCACCACGCTAATGGGAGACCAAGTTGAACCAAGAAGAGAGTTTATTGAGACTAATGCCTTGTCGGTGGTGAACCTAGACGTATAAGTTGCTCTAAATTTGGGTTTGTTCGAAGCATTCGGGTTCTTTGCTTGAGCTCTTCATTTCAGGGCGACCTTTTCGTTCACCCTGCTGTGGGAAGCGTGTTTGGGGATTGTCCATGAGTAATCCGGCTAAAGAGAAAGTTCGTTGTAGTTGGTGCAATGCAAGTGATGTATACAAAAACTACCACGACCAGGAATGGGGTATTCCTCTCAAAGGGTCGGCAGATCTTTTTAAGTTGCTTATCTTAGAAGGCATGCAAGCAGGCCTTGCTTGGATTACGGTTCTTAATAAGCGCAAGCACATGCAAAAGCTATTCTTTGGCTTTGACATGGTTAAGTTGGCCAATGCTACTCAAGATGATGTGGAGTTTTGGCTCCAGGATGCCGGCATTATCAGGCACCGTGGCAAACTAAATGCCATGATTGGCAACGCCCAAAGCGCCCTAGAGTTAGATAATTTTGGTGAATTTTTGTGGCAATTTGCGCCGCCCGTAAGAAATACGAACAAAGCCTTTGCAGTGCCTGCTCAAACTAGTGATTCGAATGCCATGTCTAAGGCACTCAAAGCCAAAGGCTTTCGCTTTGTTGGACCGACAATTTGTTATGCCTTCATGCAAAGTGCCGGTATGGTGAACGACCACCATGCAGATTGCTGGCGTTATGCAGATTGTCAAAAACTGCTGAAGGCATCAGTAAGAACTTAAGTACGCTTTAAAAGTGCAAAATGAACACTAATCAACGCCGCAGGAGTTTATGCCGGAACGTTGAGGTCTGCTGTTAGAGAAAGTTGGAGAAATTTTTGGCGACCGTTATTGCCGGCATATTTTGGTTATTGAGTTTAATACCACCTAAGCTAGCTGTGGCTTTGGGTCGAGGCCTTGCTCGAGTGATGGTTCTTTGCAATACCGATGCGCATAGAACTACCAAGATCAACATAGAACATTGTTTCCCAGAAAAAAACGCTGCTGCTCGAGAGCAGATTATTTTCGAAAGCCTTGCCCAGACCGCTTTGTTACCTATTGAATTTGCCTATCTTTTGCATTGGCCCATTGAAAAACTGTTAGCAAGGATCAGTAGTGTTCAAGGTGAGGAACTTTTACACACTGCATGGGCTGAAGGTGATGGTGTTTTGCTGCTGATGCCGCACTTTGGTTGCTGGGAATTTATGAGTCTTTACTTGGGCAGTGACTATCCTGTTTCCGCACTTTATACGCCCCCGAATCTAAGAGCATTAGAGCCAGCTATTCTGAAAGCGCGAGAAAGGCAAGGAGCGGTCTTGCATCCCACTAACCCCGCGGGCTTGCGTGGATTAGTTCGCGGCATGAAGCAAGGTCATGTGGTGGTACTGCTTCCAGACCAAGTGCCCACCGGCGAGGGTGGCTGCATTATGAGTCAGTTTTTTGGCCAAGATGCGCAGACTATGTCCCTAGCAAAACGCATAAGTAGCGTAGGTAAAGGCAAGCCGAAGGTAGTTATGGCCAGTGCTTGGCGCAAAATTGATGCAACCGGTATAAGTTACAATATTTCCTTCGACTTACCAGAGTGCGGCATTTCCAGTCCTGACGAGGTGATTTACGCAGATGCGTTGAATAAAAGTGTGCAGAAAATTGCCGAAAGAGATTTAACCCAGTATCAGTGGACCTATAAGCGTTTTCGCAGATTAGGTCCCGATAAAGAAGATATTTATCGACGCCAGTAAGCCGGCGTAAGTAGAACTAACAGGGTGAAAATCTCAAGTCGTCCAAGCATCATATTGAACATAAGTACCCACTTCACATCTGAGTCTAAGCCAGAATAGTTCATGGCAACCTCGCCAAGTCCTGGCCCCAAATTGTTTAGGCTAGCGCCTACAGCCGAGAATGCAGTTAAAAAATCTAAGTCACTCATGGTCATAATGGCAGTTACTGACAATAAAAACAGCAAAACGTAAACACTAAAGAAACTCCAGACGGCCTCTATTAGTCGGTCAGATACGGGCGTCTTGCCAAGTTTAATAGGAAACACGCCGTTAGGATGAATTAGGCGTTTTACTTCCCGCATACCCTGAAGGTAGATCATTACCACGCGAATCATCTTTATGCCGCCGGCGGTTGATCCTGCGCAGCCACCAGCAAAGGCCGCAAACAACAAGAGTACCGGTGCAACAGACGGCCACTGAGAAAAATCCTGAGTAACAAAGCCCGTAGTGGTAGTGATAGAAATGGTTTGAAAAATGCCATCGCGAATGGGCGAAACACTTTCTGGCGTATTGGTTAACAGAATGCTACAGACCCCAATGCCCACCAGAAATAGCACGGATAAATATGCCCGCACCTCAAAATCTGCAAAATAGTGCAGAGGGTTGCGCCGCCGCCAGACCAAAAAGTGCAAACCAAAGTTGATCCCTGATAACACCATGAACAAGCACGCTACAGCCTCAATTGCGCCGCTGTTGAAAAAACCAATGCTGGCATCGTGGGTTGAAAAACCACCGATGGCGACGGTAGCAAAGCTATGACTGACAGCATCGAAAAGACTCATGCCTGCAGCCCAATAAGCCAGTGCGCAGGCAACTGTTAAACCCAGGTAAATGTACCAAAGCGCTTTTGCCGTCTCGGTGATTCTTGGGGTCAGCTTGTTGTCTTTAACCGGCCCGGGAGATTCGGTTCGGTAAAGTTGCATGCCTCCAATGCCCAGCATCGGGAAGATAGCTACGGCCAAAACAATAATGCCCATGCCGCCGAACCACTGCAGTAGCTGGCGATAAAATAATAACGATTTAGGCAAATCATCAAGGCCAACCAAAATCGTTGCACCGGTAGTAGTCAGCCCAGACATCGACTCAAATGCGGCATCGGTAAAAGACAGCTGGGTCGCGGGATCGATATAAAAAGGGATTGCGCCAAATATGCCTAGACCAATATAAAACAACGCCGTAATTAAAAATCCATCTCCTCCGCGCAGCTCCCTATTGCCGCGCAAGGGTAACCAGAGCGTCAGGCCACAGATGAGGGTGACAAAGAACGCTGTGATAAACGTATCGGTATTATCTTCAGCAAAGGCCAGGGCAACAATAATAGGTAACAAGAACGTAAAACTAAAAAGCGTTAGTAATGTGCCGGTTACGCGAAAGATAACGGATAGGTGCATGTGTTTTCGCTACCTGCTTAGAAGAAAGTCAGACCGACTTGAAATAATCGCTCAACTGCCCGTATCTGGGACTTATCGACCATAAATAATATGACATGATCATCGGAGACAACGATGACATCATCGTGGGCGATTAAGACATCATCGCCTCTAACAATGGCGCCGATGGTGACCCCACTAGGAAGCTTAATTTCGTTAATTTTGCGGCCTACTACCTTGGAGCTTTTGGCATCTCCGTGAGCAATGGCCTCCATAGCTTCGGCCGCGCCGCGCCGTAAACTGTGCACTCTTGCCACATCCGCTCGTCGCACATAGGATAAAACGGTGCTGATAGTTGCTTGTTGCGGAGATATCGCCACATCAATTTCCCCGCCTTGAACTAAATCAACATAGGCGGGTTTGGTGATTAGCGTAATGACCTGCCTTACGCCAAGGCGTTTGGCCATTAAGGATGACATGATGTTCACTTCATCGTCATTGGTCAGTGCGCAAAACGCATCGCATTGCTCGATATTTTCTTCTAACAGTAAATCTCTGTCAGTGGCGTCGCCATGGATGACCACGGCTTTATCCAATTGCTCTGCAAGCTTGTCGGCTCGAGCTTTTGAGAACTCTACGACCTTAACCGCGTATTTGTTTTCAATAGATGCCGCCAGGCGAGCGCCAATGTTACCGCCGCCCGCAACCATGACTCTCCGATAAGGTTGCTCTGCTTTGCGCAGCTCGCCCATTACCGCGCTAATGTGTTCTCTGGCGGCAATGAAAAAGACTTCATCGTCTGCCTCAATCACGGTACTGCCCTCGGGCATAATCGATTGACCGCGGCGAAAGATTGCCGCAACGCGTGTATCTACTTTAGGCATGTGTTTACGCAGCAAACTCAGCGCATGACCAACCAAAGGGCCGTCATGGTATGCACGCATAGCCACTAGCTGTGCTTTGCCGTTAGCAAAATCTAAAACATCTAAAGCGCCGGGATGACTAAGCAACTCGTGGATTTGATCGGTGACTACTTGCTCAGGATTAATTAGACGATCAATGGGCATATGGTTTTTGTGGAAAAACCCCTCTTTGCCTAGATAGGCAGAGGATCTAATGCGCGCAATTTTCATTGGTGTGCGAAAAACGGAGTAGCAAACTTGGCAAGCTACCATATTGATTTCGTCACTTGAGGTTACAGCGATAAGCATATCCGCATCATCGGCACCAGCTTTGCGCAGAACGTCAGGGTGAGAGGCAGAGCCTTCTATTGTTTGTATGTCTAAACGGCTGCCGAGTTCTTGGAGACGCTCGCTGTTTTGGTCGACCAAAGTAATATCAAAAGACTCTTTGGCTAAACTCTCTGCAAGGGTGCCGCCGACTTGTCCTGCACCCAAAATCAGAATCTTCATATTTACCTAACCTTTTTACTAAACTTTAGTCAAACCGGCGTAAAAAAATCCGTCAGTGTTTTTATCTGATGGTAACAACTGCCAACCTAGAGTAGTCGCACTGCCATATTTAAGGTTCAAAGCAACGGACGTTGCGTTTGTGTGGGCGCTCATAAACTTCTCTATCACTTGATCGTTTTCCTCATGGAAAATTGAGCAGGTTGAGTAAAGAAGAGTACCCCCCTCCTCTAGTCGGCGCCATAGATTGTGTAACAACTGTAGTTGTAGATCTTGGTGGGCTTGCAAGTGGTCTGGTTGGAGCAATAAGCGAATATCAGGGTTGCGCCTAATAGTGCCGCTACCCGAACATGGTGCGTCGAGTAAAATTCCGTCGAATAGACGGTCACCACAACAATCCTCGTCGGTTGCATCTGCACATAACATAGACAGCCGTGGATCATCTGTATGGCCGAGCCGATTACCAATAGTTTTAGTCTCGTTTAAGCGCTTCTTTTTACTGTCTAATGCAAATAGCTGGTGGGCCTTAAACTGGGCACTCAAGCGTTCGTGCAAATGAAATAACTTGCCCCCAGGAGCCGCGCAGGCATCAAGTACCCGAGGCTCGAAAGTTGTTGCAGGTATTAACTCCATCATTGTGTTGGCTGCAAGTTGCGCAGACAGGTCTTGGACTGCAACTTCACCGGCAGACCAGCTCGGCAAAGTTTCAGCATTCTGCGGGGTATCGAGGATTACTGTTTCCGCCATACGAGACTCTGCGAACGAGATGTCGTCTTCGCGTAGTTTAGCTTTGTAGAAACTAGGCTCTACTTTTGTCGTATTGATTCGCAACGTCATGGGCGCACGCTGACTGTTGGCAACAACAAGGGCCTGCCATTGGGCCGGATACTGGTCAGCGAGTTTGTCCTTAAGCCAGGTTGGATGGTCAGAAATAGCGCTGTCTATTTCCGAACCATTTGTGCTGCCCTTATATTCGGTTTGTGCGGCTTCGGCGGCACGTTGTAGCTGTCTAAGCACGGCATTGACCAGCCCCTTTGCCCACGGTTTGCCTAGAACAACACAAGCGTTAACACTTTCATTGATAATGGCATAGCTTGCTATGCCCGTGTATTTTAGTTGGTAAGCGCCCACTATCAGCAGGTGAAATAGATCTCTATCTTTGTCGCGGAAGGGCTTTTTCAGCAAATTGTTAACCGGTTCTTGCAACGAAAGATAGTGACGAGTTGTGCCGTAAATTAGTTCTCTATGCAGGGGTGTTGAAATCCACTGAGACTTTTCAGCCCTAATCCAGTCTATGGTTCTGCCGCCTTCAACTATATGTTGAAGCGCTTTGCATACCTCCATTCTGGTACGCGCGCTTTCGTTCTTCTTGTTTAGACCCACCTGGGATTTAGGATCCCCGGTTTTATTCGTTCCTTTGGTATGCCAGGAAAAACTCATGGGCTGACCCCATCCGCGTCAAATTGAGCACCCTCAGGTAGGAACCGTTGAAAACCGTTGATTGCCGCGGCTGCATCCATTGGTAGTCCTTTTCCTTTATTTATTCTAAGTCGCTGAACTTGTAGTTGGTCGGTTCCACATTGAACGACGAATTGTCCCTTGCGTGCCGCCACTATAGTACCCGGGGCAGCTGCACTGTCCGCAGTGATAACTTGGGCGCTTAGAAGTTGCACCTCTACCTCTGGTAGTGTTGCAGTAACGGGCATCCTGTTGGCAAGCGCGCGAATTTGGCGCTCAATCTCAGCGGCGGAATTGTGCCAGTTAACTCGTCGATCGGCAGGGGTAAGTTTGGCCGCGTAGGTAATGCCTGCTTCGCTCGGGGCTTGGGCTTGGGTTTTGGCTGGCAGGCTATTGAGCACCTCAATAAGTAGCTGGGCGCCACCTACCGCCAGTTGATGTTCTAAATCTGCAACGGTTGAGTCATTGTTAATCGCGACCTTTTGTTCAAGAAAGACGGGTCCAGTATCTAGGCCTTTTTCCATTTGCATAATGCCCACACCAGTTTGTGTATCTCCAGCCATCACCGCGCGCTCAATGGGTGCGGCGCCGCGCCAGCGTGGGAGAAGTGAAGCGTGAACATTGATGCATCCATATTTAGGCAGTTCTAATACCGTTGTCGGTAAGATCAATCCATAGGCTGCAACGATCAATACATCTGGGTGAAAATGCGAAAGTTCATCTAGGCTTTCTTGAGACTTAAAGTCATTTGGCTGTAACACGGGAATGGCTAGTTCTTGGGCCAAGGTTTTAACCGGGTTGGCCTTTAGTTTGCGCCCACGACCCTTTGGTCTATCAGGTTGCGTTAACACAACCTTTGGTGCAAATGGCGAGTCACTCAAGTGCTGCAAAATGGTTTTTGCGAATTCAGGGCTACCTGCAAATGCAGTGGTTAGGTTGGTCACGCCTGTTCTTTGTTTTTCTTAAGTTTTTTGTTGATACGGCTGCGCTTTAAGCTGGACAGGTAGTCTACAAACAATTTGCCATCCAGGTGATCACACTCATGCTGAATACAAATGGCAAGCAGACCAGAAGCCTGCATAGTAAATTCATCGCCTGTCACACTTTGAGCCAGCACCTCAATATGTTCAGATCGTTGCACAGTTTCGTAAATTCCTGGAACTGACAGGCACCCTTCCTCCCAAGGAATATTTTCGCCAATGAGGGTTAACTTCGGGTTAATCAGTACATGGGGTTCGTTATTGCCTTCAGAAACGTCAACAACAATAAGTCGTTGATGGACATTAACCTGAGTCGCGGCAAGACCAATGCCAGGGGCGGCGTACATTGTTTCTAGCATATCTTCCGCCAAGGTTGCCACGGCCGATGGAAACTCAACAATCGGCGCTGCTTTGGTGCGTAGGCGCGGGTCTGGATGATGCAATATATGAAGCAATGACATGAATGAACAAAAGCCTATCGAATAATGGCGGCAGTATAACGCCAACGCTCGTGGATACCGATACTTTGGTAGCTATAGATTGGTTAGAATTTGCGCGAAATTTCTGAGTGGCGCTCAGTCAGCTGCATTCTTGCACTCCCAAGATCAAAACCCACCCTCTTAAGCTGCTCTAAGGGGCTAATGTGTAAAGTCTTACGCGAGCCACCCGCTATAGATCAGGTCACGAGAAGTCACTGCCACTTTAATCTCCCTCTTGGATTACCGAACCTAGTATATCTAGTGAGCGCAGCATCCTTATTAAGCGCCGCTCAAGAAAAGGTTATCGCACAGGTATTACTATGACGAGCCACACTACATTGCGCCTTTGCGAACTCTTAGCGAGCTGGCCTCGTCAGGTGATCAATAGCTGGATTTTCTCGGGACAATCGGCTGAACTAAAGTTGGTTTCAAGAGAGCACCCACCAATGCAGCAGAAGCGCCGCCAAAAGTTAGTCGGTTTCTTACCGGAGCATGTTGCAGAGAAAACTCAAGTACTGTCGATTCTAGATGATGAGTTTCCGGCCTTATTAAGAATGATACCGGACCCTCCACTTGTACTCTTCTATTTGGGTGATCCGCAGGCGTTAGCAAACCGTGCTATTGCTATTGTGGGTGCGCGTAAATGCACAACCGTGGGAAAGGTTGTTGCCGAACGCTTTGCTGCAGACTTAGCGCACTCGGGTGTTTGTACTATCAGCGGTCTGGCGCACGGTATTGATGCAGCAGCGCATAAAGGCGCTCTCGCAGTTGGCGCCGGCCGCACAGTTGCCTTTCTTGGTGCTGGGTTGAGCAATATTTACCCACGGCAGAATAAGTACCTTGGCGAAAAAATTGTGGCGCAAGGCGGAATGTTGATAAGCGAATACCCCTACCAAACCCAACCTCGCCCGTATCACTTTCCCGAAAGAAACCGCCTGATTAGTGGAGCAGCATGGGCAACTATAATGGTGGAAGCCAGCGAACAAAGTGGGTCCTTGATCACTGCGCGTATGGCATTAGAGCAGGGACGAGAGGTTTTTGCGGTTCCGGGTTCGCCTTTAAGCGAAGTTAGTAAGGGCTGCCATAGAATGATTCGCCAGGGAGCTGTGTTAGTGACGGATGTTGCGCAAGTAATGGAAGAAATGGATTGGACCCACAAAGTGGATTACCACCCAAAGCAAGAAACTACTAATCTTTCATACAAAGTCCCAAATAAGGGACTAAATAAAGGATCAAATAGCGAACTCAATAAAGAGCCAGTCACCAAGCTAGATGATGAAGTGGGGCCTAAACTCAGTCCTGTGAGTCAGCGGGTACTGAGGATTTTGAGCCCGTATGCCATGAGTTTGGACGAAATATCGCTAGCTTGTAGCGATGACATCCAAAATATTAGTCAAAGTCTTGTTGAATTACAGCTTGCAGGGTTTGTTCAGCAACGGTTAGGCGGGTATATTCGCGTCTCATAATTTAAAGGATAGATGACATGTCTTGGGTTGCAGTTTTAATGGGGTCTGAATCAGACTGGCCAGTCATGCAGGCGACGACTTCAATGTTAGAGAGCTTGGGGATTACGTTTGAAGTGCGAGTAACTAGCGCACACCGCACACCTCAGGGTACGGCAGATTATGTAGCAGACGCTGAAAATCGTGGTTGTAGAGTATTTGTTTGTGCGGCTGGAATGGCCGCGCATTTGGCGGGCGCAGTAGCAGCGCATACCCAGCGACCCGTTATTGGTGTGCCAATTGATAGCGGTCCACTTCAAGGTTTTGATGCATTGTTATCCACCGTGCAAATGCCTGGTGGGATTCCGGTGGCTACAGTTGCTGTGGGTAAAGCTGGCGCAAAGAATGCCGCATATCTAGCCGCGCAAATGTTGGCGATTGCCAACGATGATTTGCACCAAGTGGTAGTAGCTGAT
>ERZ1047472.2734-NODE-2734-length-12182-cov-10.919766_pt1 | contig 12182 bp, 10 predicted proteins | sample MGYA00383095_ERZ1047472 | MGnify/ENA primary metagenome ERZ1047472 (study PRJEB29581, sample SAMEA5548365) | metagenome | biome: marine; feature: coastal; material: water | depth 1 m | study: Short-term variability in the microbial, nano- and picoplankton...
AAAAAATTGAAAACTAATTATCTGGATTATTCAATATAACTAGAGCTGCAATGACGCCCGGTACCCAACCACATAACCATAAAAGAAAGACAATTAAAATAGACCCACAGCCTTTACCAATTACAGATAACGGCGGACAAATAATAGCGAGCAGAACTCTCCAGAAACTCATAATTTTATTTTTTGATTTGATGTATTTAGTAAGACGCAATATTCTTTAATTTGTTACATCAAATATAGTTACAATTAATTCTGAAAAAATCATTAGATTGGTCTCATAGATTAAAGTTCATCAAAATCTTAATATCGAATTTACCTCTAAGGGTAAACTAATTGCAATTACTGTAAGTCGTGAGACAGACATGTACAAAGAAAGCCTTCAACACGAAGAAAAAAGGTTTAAACATAGTCAGAGTACCAACATTTGTAATCTTTAAAGACGGAAAAGAAGTCAACCGTATTATTGAACGCCCTATAAAAACTCTATAAAAAGATATTTTAGAAATAACTACCACTAATGATTATAAGCCCAACTATTTTGGCATTATTAAAAATTCTGATATAGTAACAAAATTAAATTGATAACAAAACTAACCACCTAATAACTGTAAATAATGTAATTTTGAATTTTTAAAATAAGAAAAATGCAGCTTTCAGAACAAGAATTAGTTAGACGTGAAAAACTAGCCAAATTAAGGGCAATGGATATTAATCCGTATCCAGCAGATTTATATCCTGTAAATAACACTTCAAAAGATATCAAACAGAATTTTAGTGAAGGCAAACAGGTTGTTATTGCTGGACGTTTAATGTCTAGACGTATTCAAGGAAAGGCTTCTTTTGCAGAATTACAAGATAGTGAAGGTCGTATACAAGTTTATTTTAATAGAGACGAAATTTGTACTGGCGAAGACAAAACACTTTACAATGATGTTTATAAAAAACTTCTAGATATTAGTGATTTTATTGGTATTGAAGGTGAGTTATTCACTACACAAGTTGGTGAAAAAACAGTTATGGTGAAGAATTTCACCTTACTCAGCAAAGCCCTAAAACCATTACCACTGCCAAAGCAAGATGCAGAAGGTAACAGTTATGATGAGTTTAATGATCCAGAAATGCGTTACCGTCAACGTTATGCAGATTTGGCTGTAAACCCACATGTAAAGGAAGTTTTTGTAAAGCGTACAAAATTATTCAACGCCATGCGAAACTTCTTCAATGACTCGGGTTATTTTGAAGTTGAAACACCAATTTTACAACCAATACCTGGTGGTGCTGCTGCACGTCCTTTTATTACACATCATAACAGTTTAGATATCCCGCTTTACATGCGTATTGCAAATGAATTATACTTAAAACGCCTGATTGTTGGTGGTTTTGATGGGGTTTACGAGTTTTCTAAAAACTTCCGAAACGAAGGTATGGACCGAACACATAATCCAGAATTCACAGCCATGGAAATCTATGTGGCTTACAAAGATTACAACTGGATGATGGATTTTTGCGAAAAACTGTTAGAACATTGTGCAAATGAAGTAAACGAAACTACAGAAGCCACTTTTGGTGAACATAAAGTTGATTTTAAAGCACCATACAAACGTATTACAATGCGTGATTCTATATTAGAGTTTACAGGTTTTGATATCAATAACAAATCAGAAGAAGAGATAAGAGCAGCCGCAAAAGGCATGCACATCGATGTTGATGAAACTATGGGTAAAGGAAAACTCATTGATGAAATTTTTGGTGAAAAGTGTGAAGGCAATTACATACAACCAACATTTATTACAGATTACCCAAAGGAAATGAGTCCACTCTGTAAGGAACATCGTGAAAATCCAGAATTAACTGAACGCTTTGAGTTGATGGTTTGCGGTAAAGAAATAGCAAATGCTTACTCAGAACTTAATGACCCTATTGATCAACGCAAACGTTTTGAGCATCAACTAAAACTATCGCAAAAGGGAGATGATGAAGCTACCGAGTTTATTGACCACGATTTTTTAAGAGCGTTAGAATATGGTATGCCACCAACATCAGGTATGGGCATTGGTATGGACAGATTAATCATGTTTTTGACTAATAATCAATCCATACAAGAAGTCCTATTCTTCCCACAGATGAAACCTGAAAAGAAAGCTGTGGAAATGAATGATAACGAAAAAGCCATATTTGAAATCCTAAAATCAGAAAACCGAATGGATTTGAATGATTTAAAATCTAAAGTTGGTTTAAGCAATAAAGCTTGGGACAAAGGTTTAAAAGGTCTTAGCAAATTGGGCGTAATAAAAGTCGAAAAAACAAATGAAGGCTTATTTGTAGAGTTAAAATAATTCTCATGTAAATACTTAAACCAAAAGCATGTCTCTGGAGGCATGCTTTTTTTGTTTTAATGCGCGTTAAATAAATACTAAAAATAGTTTCAATCCACTTAAAAACATCCGCTTTGTGTATTTTCATGCATAATTTTAAAACCAACATATTTTGAAACATTTACGTATTAAACTTCTATTTGTTGCCTTCGCTTTTTTAGTATTTTCTTGTAGTACTGCGAAAAAAGCAAGTAAAACTAAAAAAGGTGCTCCAACTGCTGCAGCTAAAGCACCTACTAAAAAACCAAAGAAAGATGCTATCCAACCTTACAATAAAGTTATAACTAAAGAAGCAAAAACAAATAAAGGATTATTTGACGTTCATAAAATAGATGAAAAGTTTTTTTACGAGATACCTGACACTCTTTTTGAAAGAGAAATGCTGATGGTAACGCGTATTTCTAAGACTGCATCTGGACTTGGCTTCGGTGGTGGAAAATTGAGTGAGCAAGTTTTACGCTGGGAAAAGAAAGACAAAAAAGTCTTACTTCGCATGGTTTCCCATCAAGTTGTAGCAGCAGACTCTTTACCAGTACATGAGGCTGTTGTAAATTCAAATTTTGAACCTGTAATAGCAACATTTCCTATTAAAGCTTTTAGTAAGGACTCGTTAAATACTGTAATCGACGTCACTGATTTATTTTCTAAGGACGTAAAACCATTAGGTTTTCCTCAACGAAGAAGACAGCAATACAGAATTACACGTTTAGATGGTCAATTATCTTACATAGAAAGTCTAAAATCTTATCCTACAAATATTGAATCGCGAACTGTAAAAACTTACAACGCAGGAAACCCTCCTTCAAATTCAAACACTGGTGCAATTACACTAGAAATAAATAATTCAATGATTTTGTTACCAAAAGTACCAATGCAACGTCGTATGTTTGACCAAAGGGTAGGATGGTTTACAAGTGGGCAAACGGATTATGGTTTAAAAGCACAAGAAAGTAAACGTGTGACTTACTTAGATCGATGGAGATTAGAGGTAAGAGATGAAGATATCGAGAAGTTTAAAAGAGGTGAGCTCGTAGTACCAAAAAAACAAATTGTTTATTACGTAGACCGAGCGACTCCTGACCAATGGAAAAAATACATAAAACAAGGTATTGAAGATTGGCAAGTTGCTTTTGAAGCTGCCGGTTTTAAAGAAGCGATTATAGCAAAAGAACCACCTACTGTTGAAGAAGATCCATATTGGTCTCCTGAAGACGCAAGGTATTCTGTAGTTCGCTATTTGGCTTCACCGATTCCCAATGCAAATGGACCTCACGTTAGTGATCCAAGATCTGGTGAAATTTTAGAAAGTGATATCAACTGGTACCACAACGTAATGACATTATTACGCAACTGGTTCTTTGTACAAACTGCAGCTATCAATCCTGACGCCCGTGGTGTTGCATTTAAAGATGAAGTTATGGGACGCTTAATACGTTTTGTGTCTGCTCACGAAGTGGGACATACTTTAGGTTTGCCTCATAATATGGGTAGTAGTGTTGCTTATCCTGTTGAAAAATTACGTGATCCAGCTTTTACTGCAAAATATGGAACTGCTCCGTCAATTATGGATTACGCGCGTTTTAACTATGTAGCACAACCAGGTGATGAAGGTGTTGCACTCATGCCTAATATTGGTGTTTATGACAAATACGCTATCGAATGGGGTTACAGACCTATTTTAGAAGCAACATCTGCTGAAGACGAAAAGAAAACATTAGACAGTTGGATTTTAAAACATGCTGGAGATCCAATGTATCGTTTTGGTAGACAGCAATTTGGTGTTATTGACCCTAGTTCGCAAACAGAAGATTTAGGTGATGATGCTGTTTTAGCAAGTGAGTACGGAATTAAAAACCTTAAACGTATTGTACCAAACTTAATCGAGTGGACAGCTGAAGATGGTAAAAACTATGATGACTTATCAACTATGTACGGACAAGTCTTAGGACAATTTAACCGATACATGGGACATGTTTCTTCTAATATTGGTGGTGTTTATGAAATGTATAAAACATACGACCAAGAAGGTGCTGTGTATACACATGTAGCAGATGATCATCAGAAAAAAGCGATGCAATTTATACAAGAACAATTGTTTACTACTCCAGATTGGATGTTGGACAACAATATCTTTAACAAAATTGAAAGCGCAGGCCATATAGAACGTATTAGAGGCACGCAGACAAGAACGCTAAGAAATATTATGGATTTTGGAAGAATGCAACGTCTTCTTGAAAACGAATCTATTAATGGAGAAAAAGCCTACGGACTTTATGATATGATGAAAGAATTACGTGGTGGTTTATTTAGTGAATTACGTTATGGTAAGAAGATTGACATCTACAGACGTAATCTTCAACGTGCATATATTGAGCGTATGGAGTTTATCATGAAAAATGAGCAACCTGCTGTTCCTGCACAATTCAGACGTTTCTTTGGTGGAACTTCGGTTAATGTTAGTCAATCAGATATTAGAGCTGTTGTAAGAGCAGAATTAAAATCACTTCGTTCTCAGTTGAGAGGTGCAAGAGGTGGAGATTCTATGAGTAGAATTCACATTGCTGATGCTTCAGAGCGTGTAAATAATATTTTAGACCCTAAGTAATCTGAAAGATTTATAAATAAAAGGCTTCAAATCAATTTGAAGCCTTTTTTTATAATATAGATTTAATCGCTTTATGATACTCTTTAAACTCGATTAGATTATTATGCCCACCACCTTTGATAGTAACAAAATTTACATTTTTAAGTGCTAGTTTATCTAACTTTTTACCTGATGAATAGGGCACCAAACTATCATCTGTTCCATGAAGTATAGTTACAGAGTTATTAATTTTTGGTAAATATTTAAAGGTTGGAAATTGGTTAATAAGTAAGCGTTTCACAGGAAAAACAGGAAATCTACTTTTTGCAACATCTAAAATACTGTAATATGGCGTTTCTAAAACAAGTTGTTTTGGATTGTTTTTTGAAGCTAAATAAGATGCTATCCCAGTGCCTAAAGAACGACCATAGAGTATAATTCTATCCTCTGTAGTTTGGTCTTTTACTTTGTTATAAACCAATTGTAAATCTCTTTTAATTGCCTTTTTGAGCGTTTACCTGTACTCTTCCCAAAGCCTCGATAGTCTACCATCAATACTTTATAAACATAACGTGTAAAAATTGAAAGCAAAACACTATATAAAAGCACATTAGAACTTATCAAAAAATAATCTATTTTCGCTTTATGAAAAAAATATTATTAATATCTTTTTTATTCCTATTTACACTTCAATTATTTGCGCAAGGAAAGGATAGTCTGTCCATAAAAAATGGTATAGACAACCCTAATATGCAAACCACACATCATTTTGGAATATTCAGCTCAAGGATTCAGCAAAATTTCAAAAAGAGACCTACTAACAAAACTACCCTTTCGTTTAATTATGCCAGCGGAAATAATTTTCAACCTTTTGTAGAAACACATTTACCATCAGACCCTCAAGTTAGAGAAGCTTTAAGTCAAGTAATCTGGTTTCAAAGGCGTTTTGATTATATCGACCAAGAAACAACACCCGCAGAGTATTTCAATATTGTTATAGACGCCGTAATCAAAGAAATTAGAGTTGGTATTACATTACCCTTAGCAAAAAAACATGAACTTAATGTAAGTCTAAGATCATACCTGATTACAGATGGTAGCTATCCGTTTTCATTGTTTACAAGTGATGAAACTATTGAATGGTTTCATAGTAATATCGCTGGTGGTGAGGATCCTTTTGGTAGACGTTTTTATGGTTTAAATCAAGTAAAATTTAGCTATACTGACCGTAACGGAAACACCATACAATTAGATAAAAACGATTTTTTTATCGGTGGCTTAGAGTTAAATCATCATTACTACCCGACTTTTGAATTTAATCAAACAAGAAACTTATATTTCAATTTTGGGAGTCATTTAGGTATTAATACTTCAAAGTTTAATCCTTCAATAGATGTAGGGGTTTCTGCTAATGTTTTAAAGCAATTTAAATTTAAAAATAAAAACGAACTGGATATTGCTACTGGTGCAAATTTATTGAGAAAAAATATTATTGATTTTGATGAAGTTATTGATTTAGGAAATAATAAATTTTTAGCGACGCTTGAAGCAGATGTTGAATTTACTAAGTACACTCAAAAAGGAAATTATCATGCTTTTGGATTAAATTATCAGATTCAGTCTAGATATAACAAACAAGAAGAAACAGATTACTATAGGTTACTTGGAGATTTTGCTGCCATAAATGCAGGTTGGCACAATGGTGTTACACGCTTATATGTCCCTTTATCTAACTGGTCAATTATTTACACCTATGGTCGTGATAATTATAGGTTAGCACTGTATCTAAAACAAGATTTCTCGGTTAACAATGCGCCAGACATACAAACAGGTATCAATTTAAGTGTTCCTGTTCTAAAATAAACTTGAAATTAAATTCCAGAAGTGTTAAATCTTATGTTAAAAAAATATTACTTTTAAACGCATTATACTTTTTTTAGTCTTAATAGAGAACTTAAGTGTAAAAAAGAGATTTCTCGAGAAGTTTCGATACAAATCGATTAAAAAACAATAAAATTTAAAACATGAAAAAATTAGTAATTATTGCATTATCCTTATGTACGTTTATAGGATTAGCACAAGAAGGCAAAAAAGAAGCGATGATGGAGCGTCTAACCAAAAGGAAAGAACAATCTCCTGAAAATCGTGCTGAAATTGAAACAAAACAATTGGCCTTAAAACTTGATTTGAGTAAAAATCAGCAATCAGAAGTAAGAAAAGCTTTACTTGATCATCATACTGAAGGAAATGCTAAAATGTTGAAAAACAAAGAAGCGATAAAAAGTATGAGCGAAGAAGAACGTCATAAGTTCAAGTTAGAATTTCTAGATGCACAAATCGCACTAAAAGAAAAAATGAAGGGAATACTAAACGCAGAACAGTACACTAAATATTCTCAGATGATGGATCGTAAAATGAAAAGCAGAAGAGGAAAAAGAAAAAAATAAGTTTGATTGTTACATATCTATAAAAAAGAGCGCTAATTGCGCTCTTTTTTATTATAATTCCTTAGCAAAATTTCTGACAGCATTTATTGTTTCATCTAGATCTTCGTATGACAATGCATCAGTTATAAACCAAGTTTCGAATGAACTTGGAGCTATATATATGCCTTGTTTTAGCATGCTATGAAAAAAGGCTTTAAACGTTTCATTATTTCCATTGACTGCAGTTTCAAAATCATAAACCGGGTCTTTATGAAAATGAACAGATATCATCGAACCTACTCTGTTAACAGTATGTTCAATATTAAATTCAGTCAAAACTTGAGTCATACCTTTGTGCAAATACAAGGTTTTGTCTTCTAAGCGTTTAAATAAACTGTCATCAGAATTAATAGCTTTTAACATCGCTAAACCTGCTGCCATAGCTAATGGATTTCCACTTAAAGTACCAGCTTGATACACAGGCCCAACAGGAGCTAAAAAATTCATAATTTCATTTCTAGCGGCAAATGCTCCTACTGGTAATCCACCACCAATTACTTTCCCATAACAAACAATGTCAGCATCTACATTATACAACTCTTGTGCTGCTCCTTTTGCTAATCTAAAACCTGTCATAACTTCATCAAAAATGAGAAGAATGCCATTAGAATTACAAAGTATTCTTAAACCCTCTAAAAATCCATATTTTGGAGGAATACACCCCATGTTTCCAGCAACTGGTTCGATAATTATTGCTGCAATCTCATTTGGATTTGCTGTAATTAATGCTTCAACATTTTGTAAATTATTATAAACAGCTAACAAAGTATCTTTTGCCGTGCCTTGAGTAACGCCCGGACTATTTGGTGTTCCAAAAGTAGCACCACCACTTCCAGCTGCAATCAAAAACGCATCACTGTGCCCGTGATAACATCCTGAAAATTTTATAATTTTTTCTTTTCCTGTAAACCCTCTTGCTAATCTAATAGCACTCATACAAGCTTCAGTTCCGGAATTTACAAAACGAATTTTATCAATATTTGGTACCATGGAAACTGCCAGTTCTGCAATTTCGGTTTCAATAGCAGTTGGCATGCCAAAAGAGGTACCCGATTCTGCTTTAGCCTTTACCGCTTCAACAACAGGCTTAAAAGCATGACCTAATAACATTGGCCCCCAAGAATTTATATAATCTATATATCGATTTCCATCTTCGTCATACACATAAGCACCCTTTGCAGATTTTGCAAAAATTGGTGTTCCACCGACACCTTTAAAAGCACGCACTGGTGAATTTACGCCACCAGGAATTACTTCTTGAGCATCTTTAAAAAGCGCACTGCTTCTTTTATATAACATATAATTATTCTGATTTTATGATTAAAACCTGACCAATAGCCAAGTTATTATTTGTCAACTTATTTTTTGTTTTAATGGCATCGACCGTAACACCATACTTTCGGCTCAAAGAATATAGAGTATCTCCTTTTATTACGTTATGAGTTATCAAATCTGATGACTTATCATCTTGACTTGATATTACTTTACCCAAAACCTGATTATCGTATTCATAGAGTTCATAACGCTCAATAAGACTAATTAACTTTTGAGGATATTTTCTATCAGTAGCGTAGCCTGCAGCTTTTAAACCTTTTGCCCAACCTTTATAATCATTTTGCTTTAATTTGAATAAATTTGCATAACGTTTTCTTCTTGTTAAAAATTCCGAATGGTCTTTGTATGAGGTCGAAGCCGCTTTATACTTTCTAAAACATTCTTGGTCTTCGTCATCGTCATGATAAATTTTAGCACCTTTCCAACCATGACATTTAATGCCAAAATGATTATTCGCTTCTTTTGCTAAACGTCCATTTCCTGAACCTGATTCTAATATACCTTGTGCTAACGTAATACTCGCAGGAATTTTAGACTTTCGCATTTCAGTCATCGCAATTTGTGCATAGCCATCAATATATGTATCGACAGAGCTTCTTTTTCGAGGCGTTGTAGTAACTGGTTTTTCTATTGCTTTTGGCTTTGCTGCTTTTGAATCTAGCTTTACAACATTCTCAGTTTTTGTATTTATCTTTTTCTTTTTGGTAACTACACCTTTCTTAGGACCACAAGCCACAAAAAAAATAGCTACTAATAGTATTAGAATTCTTATGTTCATTTATACTTTTATTAAGGGCATAGATTTAGATTTTAATCTTTCATTCATACCTGAAATACCTTGTAGTCCACCTGTATGAATCAGCAAAATCTTTGTATTAGACTTGAATCTTCCTTTTGAAATCATATCAAACAAACCAAATAGCATTTTGCCTGTATAAATTGGATCTAACGGAATGCTGTATTTAGATTTAAAATCATTAATAAACGTTACCAATTCAGTGTTTATTTTAGCATAACCACCAAAATGATAATCCGTTATCAGTTTCCAATTTTTCTTAGTTACAAAATTACTGATTTCTTTATTTAAAAAATCACCTTTTAACGCTGGAAAGCCCAATATTTTTTGTCCTTCAAAAGAGGAATTTATGAGTCCTGAAATTGTTCCGCCAGTTCCTACGCAAGTACAGATATAATCATAATTTGAATCTTCAGAAGTCAATATCTCCTCACATCCTTTCACAGCAAGTTGATTTGTTCCACCTTCTGGGATTAAATAAAAATTATCGAATCTTTTTTTTAATTCGTTTAAAAATATTTCTGAACTTTTTTTTCTGTAATCGTCTCGAGAAACAAAATGAAACTGCATTCCATTTTCTTTAGCAAAACTTAAAGTAGGGTTCTCATCTATTTTAGAGACCAACTCGTCTCCTCTAATCACTCCAATGGTTTTAAATCCCATTTCTTTACTGGTAAAGGCTGTAGCAGTAATATGATTGGAAAAAGCACCGCCAAATGTAAGAACAACATCGTGCTCTAATTTTTTGGCTTCAAGCAAATTATACTTCAACTTACGGTATTTATTACCTGAAATAAAAGGATGTATCAAGTCTTCACGCTTTATAAAAAGCTGAATATTATTTTCGTTTTCGATATGAATTTGCTGTACTTCCGATTGCATTTCTATCATCAAAAATAATATATAAAATTCCAAAATGATCGCTTTCTCAAAAACTTCAAATTAGATTCGCTTTTTTGAGCTTCTTTTTCAAACGAAATAGACCAATAGGCTGTTTTCCAATCTTTCAATATCACATATCTAATTAAAAATTTAACAATATAAAACAGATAAAATAGTACAATTAAAAAGTTCTATTTGTTAACGTAAATGAATCTTTTCATGATTAATCATGGTTTTATTCAAACTCAAATTGTTCCTTTTTAAAAAAATAAAAGGAAATATAGTTAAGCACAAATGACCCTTAGGTATTATATATTTTGAAATTATTGTCACAGTTTTATATACTCAAAAATCAATCCAAAATAAGTTATCTTTGTTATCTATGAAAAAACATGTTCCAATCGAGGACGGCGACTACTATTTAACTCCTGAAGGTTATCGCTGTTTTACAGAGCAATACCATATAAAGCGTGGCTATTGTTGTGAAAGCGGTTGTAGACATTGCCCATATGGATTCACCAAAGAAAAGCTAAAAAAAAAGTAATGCAGACATCACTTACAACATTTCAAGATCAAATACTAGAAGGTATTCCAGAGCAATTACCAGCTCTAAAACCTTATGATAATTCTATAAATCACGCACCTTTTAGAAAAGATATTTTATCTATTGAAGAAAAGAAATTGGCACTACAAAATGCATTACGCTACTTTGATAAAAAACATCACGAGCATTTAATCAAAGAATTTAAAACTGAATTAGAAACTTATGGTCGTATCTATATGTATCGCTTCAGACCAGATTACAAAATGTATGCACGACCAATAAATGATTATCCTGCAAGGTCCAAACAAGCTGCTGCTATAATGCTAATGATTCAGAATAATTTGGATTATGCAGTTGCGCAACATCCTCATGAACTTATAACTTATGGTGGAAATGGCGGTGTGTTTTCAAATTGGGCACAGTACCGCTTAACAATGAAATATTTAGCAGAGATGAATGACGAGCAAACGCTAGTTATGTATTCTGGTCATCCAATGGGATTATTTCCAAGTCATAAAGAAGCACCCAGAGTTGTAGTAACTAATGGCATGATGATACCTAATTATTCTAAACCTGACGATTGGGAGAAATTTAATGCGCTTGGTGTAACACAATACGGACAAATGACTGCAGGTAGCTATATGTATATTGGACCACAAGGAATTGTTCATGGTACAACAATAACTGTTCTAAACGGATTTAGAAAAATAGGGAAAGAACCTAAAGGTAATTTATTTGTGACTTCTGGTTTAGGTGGTATGTCTGGCGCCCAACCTAAAGCAGGAAATATTGCAGGTTGTATAACAGTTTGTGCCGAAGTAAATCCAAAAATTACTCAAGTCCGATTAGACCAAGGTTGGATTGATGAGAGAATCACAGATTTAGACACGTTAGTTTTAAGAGTTAAAAAAGCTAAAGCTAATAAAGAAACAATATCAATAGCATACTTAGGAAATATAGTAGACGTTTGGGAAAAATTTAATGAAGCTGATATTTATATTGATTTAGGAAGTGACCAAACTTCATTACACAATCCCTGGGCTGGCGGTTATTATCCAGTAAATTTGTCTTTTGATGAGTCTAATAAGATGATGGTAAACAATCCTGAATTATTTAAAACAAAGGTTCAGGAAACTCTGCGTCGTCACGCAGATGCTATAAATAAACATACCGAAAAAGG
>ERZ1047472.2736-NODE-2736-length-12181-cov-14.859723_pt1 | contig 12181 bp, 8 predicted proteins | sample MGYA00383095_ERZ1047472 | MGnify/ENA primary metagenome ERZ1047472 (study PRJEB29581, sample SAMEA5548365) | metagenome | biome: marine; feature: coastal; material: water | depth 1 m | study: Short-term variability in the microbial, nano- and picoplankton...
CAGCGGGCTTCAGACACGCGTGATCAGGCGTCTTGTCTCGAAGCGTGAACGGCATATTACCGCGCATAATCGTTTGATCGAACCACACTGCAGCCGAGCCCAGCAGAGCACCAAAGGTGTGCATATAGCCCGCGAAATTACGACTCGACTTCAACTCCTTGCCAAGCCAGGATGCGTCGACTCGTGCATGAAAGTTTTCCAAATTGACTTGAGGAGTCTCAGCCATTAACGCGGCGGAGACCTCTTCAGCAGCCAATATACCGCTCTTCATGGCCGTATGATTGCCTTTAATCTTGACCGCATTCAGCGTTCCCGCATCGCAACCAATAATGAGCCCGCCTGGGAAGTTGAGCTTGGGTAGCGAGTTTTGGCCACCTTTGGCCAGCGCTCGGGCGCCATAAGCCAGTCGGGTTGCTCCCTCTAGGTAGTGGGCCGTTTTTGGATGTGTTTTCCAGCGCTGGAACTCCTCAAAAGGACTCAAATGCGGGTTTGAATAGTTAAGATCTGTGATTAATCCCAGATACACCTCATTGTTTTCAGCATGGTACATAAATGCACCGCCTGAAGAGCCACTCTCGGACAATGGCCAGCCCAGACCGTGAATGACCTTACCTTCCTCGTGCAGCTCCGGTTTAATCTGCCAAACTTCTTTGATGCCGATTCCGTAATGTTGAGGGTCTTTGCCTTCATCAAGCCCAAAGTGTGCGATGAGCTCCTTTCCCAAATGCCCGCGACAACCCTCAGCAAACAGCGTGTACTTAGCATGCAGCTCCATGCCTGGCATGAATGAATCTTTTTGTTCTCCCGTGGCACTAATGCCCATGTCACCCGTCGCGATCCCTTTCACAGAACCGTCGTCGTTAAACAACACTTCGGAGGCAGCGAAGCCCGGGTAAACCTCAACACCATTATTTTCCGCCTGCTCTGCGAGCCAACGACAGACGTTGCCCATCGAGACGATGTAGTTCCCGTGGTTGTGGACCGGGGGAGGCAACAACAAATTGGGGATTTTTGCAGCCGACTTGCCCGACGTGTAGTAATAAAAGACGTCTTCTGTCACCGCGGTATTGAGCGGTGCACCCATTGAGCCCCAATCGGGCAATAGTTCATCGAGCGCGGTGGTCTCAAGTACAGCACCCGAAAGAATATGAGCGCCAACTTCGGACCCTTTTTCCACGACGCACACACTGATTTCACGCTCTTGTTCTTGAGCCAACTGACTGAGTTTGATAGCTGCCGACAACCCTGCAGGGCCTGCGCCGACGACTACCACGTCAAATTCCATCGATTCGCGTTCCAAAACACACCTCCAATTAACAAGCGCAATAGGCTCTATCCACGTAAAATATGCACAGCCAATCACTTTTTTGAACTTGCAGTATGTTAAAGTATCGCGCCTCGCAGGTGTAGTAATGCGAGCAACAATTTGATCTCTGATCACTAAGAATTTTAAACACGTTAACTTTCAGTGGAGATGCTATGAAAGTACTCGTCGCAGTGAAGCGCGTTGTGGACTACAACGTAAAGGTGCGCGCCAAGTCCGATGGCTCGGATGTGGAGCTTAACAACGTTAAAATGGCCATAAACCCCTTCTGTGAAATCGCAGTTGAAGAGGCGGTGCGTTTGAAAGAGGCCGGTACGGCGTCTGAAGTTGTTGTGGCGTCAATCGGCGACAAAAGTTGCCAAGAACAGATCCGTACCGCGCTGGCACTGGGTGCCGACCGGGGCGTGCACGTCGAGGCTGAAGGTCGACCCGAACCGCTTGAGGTCGCAAAACTACTCAAGGGGGTGATTACAGCAGAGTCGCCGGACCTGATTATCTTGGGCAAGCAGTCGATCGACGGAGACAACAACCAGACGGGTCAAATGCTTGGCGCTCTCACCGGAATGGGGCAGGGCACATTTGCGTCAGAGGTTAATGTGGGCGAGGGCACTGTTCAGGTGATACGCGAGGTGGATGGCGGACTGCAAACGGTCGAGTTGACACTGCCCGCAATCGTCACAACAGACTTGCGCCTGAATGAACCACGGTACGCGTCACTGCCAAACATCATGAAGGCCAAGAAAAAGCCCCTCGAGACATTTTCGCCTGCAGATTTGGGCGTAGAGGTGCAGTCGCACGTCACATTGGTCAGTGTAAAGCCGCCAGCGGAACGATCAGCCGGCATCAAGGTGGAATCGGTTGAGCAGCTGGTCGATAAGCTCAAGAACGAAGCGAAGGTGATTTAATGAAAACGTTAATTGTTGCAGAACACGATAACGAGTCGCTGAAGCCCGCGACGTTAAATGCTGTAGCCGCTGCGCAACAGCTTGGTGGTGATGTAGATATCCTCGTCGTCGGCAGTGGTTGCCAGGGCGTTGCCGATGCGGCTGCGTCGGTCGCTGGTGTCGCAAATGTGCTGAGTGCCGATAACGCGGTCTACGAACATCAGTTGGCAGAAAATGTCAGTCTGGCGATCGCAGATCAGGCCGCAGGTTACGATTGCGTCATGGCCGCTGCTACGGCGAATGGTAAGAACTTTATGCCACGCGTCGCTGCGTTACTCGATGTTGCGCAGATTTCAGACATTACAGGAATCATAGACGCAGACACGTTTGAACGACCGATTTATGCGGGAAATGTCATGGCGACCGTAAAAAGTGCTGACGCCAAGAAGGTCATCACTGTACGTACAACTGCGTTTGATGCAGTTGCGGCCGAGGGTGGTACTGCCGTCGTACAGCAGATCGATGGTGCGCACGATGCTGGCGTTTCGCGCTTTGTGGGTGAGGAGGTTGCGGTATCTGATCGACCAGAGCTCACGGCAGCATCGGTGGTTATTTCCGGTGGACGAGGCATGCAGAACGGCGATAATTTCTCCATGCTTGAAGGCATTGCTGACAAGTTGAATGCGGCGATCGGTGCTTCACGCGCCGCCGTTGATGCCGGGTTTGTTCCTAATGATTATCAAGTGGGTCAAACCGGAAAAATTGTCGCGCCAGACTTGTATATTGCCGTGGGGATTTCAGGGGCCATCCAACACTTGGCTGGAATGAAAGACAGTAAAGTCATTGTGGCGATTAATAAGGACGAGGACGCACCGATTTTTCAGGTGGCAGACTACGGTCTTGTTGCTGATCTGTTCTCAGCGCTTCCTGAACTCGAAGCGGCGCTTTAACGCCGCTTTCGCTCATCATCTGGGGGAACTATGTCAAAAAGTAATATAGACGACAGTACGGCGGATGCCGTCGTAGCCGTAGTGGTTCTGGCGGTCGCCATACTTGGCGTTGTCGAGTGGCTGTCTGGACTGCCCGCTTAAGGCGTTACTGCGTTGACCACGACCACAATCGTGGCGACAAAAAGCACCGTAAATAGGATGCCGGCAGCAATAAAAGTGCCGGCATTTCCTTCCTCGAAATCACGCTCACGATTTTTTTTACTTTGAACACCGATCGCGGCGGCGAGCGTGCTTTGCACGACCCGAAGTACCTTCGACACGTTCTCATATCTCGTTGATTAGAAGTGGGCAGTGTAGTTTGTGGCACAAATTATTCAAGACAGACATTTAAGTACTGAAAGTTCTGGTAATCTGCAGGCCTGTCTCGGAGGACACTATGGTAACGATCACTGAATCTGCTCGCTTTTATCTTAAAGAGCTGCTCGAAAAACAAGCCGATGCATTAGGGGTCAGGGTCTTTATTAATAGTCCCGGCACACCCAAAGCCGAAACGTGCATCGCCTACTGTCGAGAAGGTGACATGCAGGAGAGCGATGAAGAGCATGATTTTGCGCCCATTACCGCTTGGATAGAGGCGAGAAGTATCCCATTTTTGGAAGACGCGGTTGTTGATTACGCGACCGACAAAATGGGAGGGCAGCTGACCATTAAGGCCCCCAACGCGAAGATGCCGAGAGTCGATGTCGATAGCCCCATAGAAGACCGTATAAATTACCTGCTCTACAACGAGGTTAATCCCTCATTGGCAGCGCACGGTGGTGACGTCTCGCTTGTGGAGGTCACGGACGACCAAATTGCAATTCTGCGCTTTGGCGGCGGCTGCCAGGGATGCAGTGCAGTGAGCATTACACTCAAGGACGGTGTAGAAAAGACACTGACCGAGCAAATCCCTGAACTTGCCGGCGTCCGTGACATGACGGACCACACGGATCGATCAAACTCCTACTATTAAATCCGCGCTGGGAGCTTGTTCCTTAACGCATCGGCAAGCTCTATTAACGTCGTCTCGGTCATTTCCCAGCTCATGCAGGCGTCGGTGACGGACACTCCATAGGTCAGATTGCTGAGGTCCGTTGGGATGTCTTGCCTGCCCTCATTGATATGGCTTTCCAGCATTAAACCAATGATCGAACGGTTACCATTGCGGATTTGATCGCAAATATCTTGGGTTACCAGTGATTGTTTGTTGTGGTCTTTACTTGAATTTGCATGGCTACAATCCACCATAATATTCTCAGGTAAGCCTGCGTTAGCAAGGGCCTGCTCACAACGGGCTATTTGAGCGCTCTGATAGTTCGGACCGCTCGAGCCGCCGCGCAAGACTACATGGCCATAGCTGTTGCCTCGAGTTTCAAAAACCGACACGACACCCTCAGAGTTAATGCCCAAAAAGCGGTGCGGATGCTGAACTGACTTTAGGGCGTTAATGGCTACGTCGAGACTGCCGTCCGTCCCATTCTTAAACCCGACCGCCGAGGAGAGGCCGCTGGCCATTTCCCGGTGTGTTTGAGATTCAGTCGTTCGTGCACCAATGGCCGACCAACTGATTAGGTCCTGTAGGTATTGCGGCGTAATGGGGTCTAGCGCTTCCGTGGCAGTCGGCAGTCCCATCTGCAACAGATCACGAAGCAGTGTTCGTCCAATCCTCAAACCCGCTTCAATATCAAATGAGTCATCCAGGTGCGGGTCATTGATCAAGCCCTTCCAGCCCGTTGTTGTGCGCGGCTTCTCGAAGTAGACGCGCATGACAATATAAAGCGTGTCTTTAACACGCTCAGAGAGCGCTTTGAGGTTCTTTGCGTAGGCGAGGGCCGCTTCACAGTCGTGGATAGAGCAGGGCCCAACGACAACAACTAAGCGGGAGTCTTTACGATCTAAAATATTACTGATGACTGCCCGAGATTGGGTGACAAACTCGAACGTCGCATCATCGACGGGGACTGAAGAACGCAGAGCCGACGGCGCTATTAGCGCCTCTTGCGACGCGACATTGACATTATGGACAGCGGATTTACTCATTAGGTTATCAGCACACGTTTTTTGAAGTCGCGGAGCATACCGTGATCGGCGCTCTGAGTCATGGACGGCGCGGTCGGTGCGCTCGAATTTAATCGTTAACCTTGTTCCTGTATAACGTGTTGATGAATGATTTCGTCGCTTCGCCATTACCGACCCAAGCTGATTTCCACCGCGCCTTAGCAGACGGTGTAACGATCGTGACGGCGACTCAGCGGTTGGCGCGGCAATTGAAGAGGACCTACGGATCAAGCCGCGAAGTGGTCGCCACAACGCCGCGCGTTTTTTCGGTAGAGCGTTGGTTGGCGGACAGCTGGGGAGCGATCGCTGAAAGCGATGAGCAGCCGAAGCGACTGTTATCACCTGTCGAGGCAGAGACACTGTGGCATCAAGTTGTGTCTGCGCAAATAGCGGCAAGTGCTGACTTTAGCCTTATACAGCCTGAAACCGCGAGCAAGCTAGCCGCTCGATGTCGCTCGATTTTAAAAGCGCACCGGGTTCCTCTGTCGTCTGACTCCGTCAGAGCGAGCTTTGAGCTGGAGCCTGATACGTCATGCTTCCTAAGTTGGGTGGATCACATTGACATGCGCCTCAAGACTGAGGGCTGGTTAATGGTCGAAGACATCGCTGACGTCATCGGTCAGTCGAGCCGCCCTAAAGATGCCGAGCTGTGGTTCTTGTCGGAGGAGCCGATGACCCCCGCACTGAGGCACGCCTTTACAGGACGATTTCAGCAGGTTCGGTGGTTTCGCTCTGAAGGTCTAGTCTCGCCGTTGCCAACGGTCGTCTTTGATACGCGAGAGATTGAGATCGAAGAGGCTGCGCGGTGGGGGAAGAGACAGCATGATGAAAATCGACAAGCCGTCATCATCCTGGCTGAGTATCAGCGTGATCGTGCGCTTCTTGAGCACCACTTACGATCGGTTTTCGATGTAAGCGATCGTGTCTTTACCGACCTGCCAGTGAACTTCAGCCGCGGAATTGAGCTCAGCAAGGTCCCGATGTTTCGTGACGCGGTACTACTGATCAAGCTCATTACACATGGACTTGATCGTCACGAAATATCATCACTCGTGAGGTCACCATTTTTTGCCTGGAATAATCAGGGACTCAATGAAAAAGGAAAAACCCTGGCTGAACTGTTTCGTACAAAACGAGGCGAATTTGATCTCAGTTCGCTGTTATGGGAGTTGTCTAGAGCCTCGGAGGACTCGCCACTTGCAAGAGGTTTGTCAAAAGCACGAGTCGATCGCCTGGCGAATCTGAGGCTGGAGGCGCAGGACTGGCGTGTAAGAATCACACAACTGCTTCAGGATGTGGGATGGCCGCATGCGTCGGGCTTGGATTCACTTGAGTACCAACAGCTCGATCTCTACCACGGCGTCTTTGATGCACTTGAAGTCAGTCCCGTTAATATCGGCTCTTTTGGGCTCTCGATTTTTTTAGACCGATTACAATCAGTACTGAACAAGCGATTATTTCAACCCCAGACCGAGCAGTCCCTGCTCCAAGTAATGTCTTTAGGGGACACATTGGGCCTGTCATTTGGCGCGGTGCGCGTGGTCGGTAGTACATCCGAAAGCGTGCCAGAAAAGCCTGCTCCACTGAGTTTTTTGCCCTGGAAAATCGTGCGAGACTTCGACATTCAGGTCGCTGACGAAGATTTCTCACATCAGACCACAGCGCGCTTGCTTGGGAACCTTGCCAGTACTGCCCCAACAGTCATGTCGTACCATCAGGTGTCCGACGGCATGAACAACTTGCCCAGCCGTTATTGCGATAGTGCTGAAGTAGGCTTACCTCCACTCGCTACGCCAGTAGATCGCGCTTCGTCTGCTGTTTTAGAGTGGGTCAAGGACGACATTGGACTGCCTGTGGCGCTGCCCAATAATCAGGCCGGTGGGGTCGGACTGCTTGAGGCTCAGTCCCTGTGTCCTATGAAGGCGCACCTCAGGTACAGACTAGGGCTGACGACTCTAGAGCCTGCAAGCCGCGGACTGACTGCCGGAGAGCGTGGAGGCATTTTGCATCGGGCGCTTCAATTTCTTTTCACAAAAATTCGCAGCAGTGGCGCCCTGGCGGGGCTCGGTTCGAGCGCGGCGCACAATGCAGCTCGTGACGCGGCTACCGCAGCCGTCAACGACATAAGAGATGCCGTTCGAGACCGTGTGGGTCTGCCCGCGCTGGACTTAGAAGTTGCGCGACTGACTCGAGCGTTAGTCGATTGGTTAATGATTGAACGGGAGCGCACAGTCGGCTTTGAGGTCGAACTTACCGAAGAGCCGCTCGACTGGCACTGCGAAGGCCTGACCCTCAGTTTGAAAGCAGATCGCGTTGACAGACTCGCTTCCGGACATCGTGTGGTGATTGACTATAAGTCAGGCGGTTCAAGTCGCGTATCAGACTGGTGTGAGATCCCGCTTAAGGCGCCCCAGTTGCCGTGTTACAGCCAGGCCCTCTCTGATGTCGTGACCATTACAATCGCCAAAGTAGGGGTGGAAGAGGCGGGTTTTAATGCGCTTGGAGACAGCATTGGAGTCCCTGTCACAGATCGCAAAAGTCAAAAGGTACTTATGAGTGCTGATGTTTCGTCGTTGAGCGAGCTTAGCAACCAGTGGGCCGAGGCACTGACCTCGTTGGTGCAGTCTTTTGTGGCGGGTGAGGCAGTCCCCACGCCTTCAGCAAGCGCCTGTCGCTACTGCGATTACGCACCGGTGTGCCGCGCACATCTGGTTGATTCGGCAGCTAAAATCGGGGGTGCCTCCGATGAGTGACGAACACATTCGTAGGGAGGTCTTGGATACGACAAAAAGCTTTTGCATTACCGCACCTGCGGGATCCGGAAAAACCAGTCTCCTAACCCAGCGTATCCTCGCGCTCTTGCCGACTGTTGAGCGTCCCGAACAAGTGCTTGCGATTACCTTTACACGTAAGGCGTCGGCAGAAATGCGATCACGAGTGGTTGAGGCGCTGCAATTAGCCCGTGAGGGTTCTGAGCCCAAAGACGACCACGAAGAGAGGACCTATCGACTGGCATTAAGCGCACTCAGGCACGCAAAGCTACTCGGCTGGTCATTGTCAGCGGAGAGCTTCAACATCCGAACAATAGATGGGCTGTCTGCTCAGCTGAATCGAACAATGCCAATAACAAGTGGTCTCGGCGGTGGTGTGACCGTTACCGATGACGTTGCACCCCTGTATGAACAGGCGACCAACGAGCTCTACGAGCTCCTAGGAGACACGTCTGAACGTGGCGACGCACTCCGACAATTACTGCTGTCAATGGATAATAATTGGCAGCGATGCTCCGAACTTTTAGTCACCTTGCTGGGTCGACGCGCAGATTGGATAAAAGCGCTTGGCCAGCACGAAAATCCGGAGCTGGCCGCAGGTCAACTGTCATTAACCTTAGAAAGCGTCATCCAAGAGCGTTTATCTGAGGCGCTGAGGGTGGTGGACCCCCGCTGGCTCCGTGACGTGCAAAAACAAGCACAGAATGCACTCCAGCGACTCAATCGCTACGTGCAAAGCGGTATCGTCGACACAAGCAAAGTGACTCTGCTCGACAGTGACGCCTGCTCGCTAACGAGTAACGCCTCAGATATGGCTAACTGGCAATGGCTGGTCAGTTGGCTGTTAACCGCAGACAACGCTCCTCGGAAGCGGCTTGATAAAAACGCAGGTTTCCAAGCCAAGGTCGATCAAGACGCTAAAGAGCAGGTGCTTGGGCTTATTGGTGAGCTCGAGCACCAGCCAAAGTGGCAGCGCGTTCTGATCGAAATTGCCGCCCTTCCAAGACCAGATCTTGATGACGGTGAATGGCAAGGTGTTCTTAGGTTGTCACGCGTGCTGCCTGTTTTAGCGGCACAGTTGCTGACCGTCTTTCGGGCGCGTGGCGTCGTAGACCATGCGCATGTTGCGATGGCCGCTGAGACCGCTCTCGGGCCCGACGAGATGCCGACCGATCTCGCGCTTCGCTTGGACTATCAAATAAGTCATCTATTGATCGATGAATTTCAAGACACGTCTCAAGGACAGTTCCGGCTGATCGAAAAACTGTGTCGCGGATGGGCGGAGCACAACTACATTGATAAAGCCTCTCCACGAACGCTTTTTGTAGTGGGTGATGCGATGCAAAGCATTTACGGTTTTCGTTATGCAGACGTTGGTTTGTTCCTACTCGCGCGCGAGCAAGGTATCGCCAATGTCCTCATGGAATCTCGTGATCTGTCCCGAAACTTCAGGTCTCAAACCGGTTTGATTGAGTGGGTCAACGCGCAGTTTGACTCACTGATACCAGCAGAGGGGGAGTCCCGGTTGGGTGCTGTGCCGATGACACACGCCGTGCCAACGCGTGATCGCCTTCCAGGAAGCGCTGTCGAGATCCATAACTTTCCTGACGATAACCGGCTAGAAGCACGTTTTGTTGGCGACCGAATTGAGGCCATTCTTGAATCAGAGCCAGAGAGTTCGATCGCAGTTTTAGCGCGCACAAGAGCCGCGATAGAGCCGATCAGCGACGTGTTGCGAGAGCGCTCGATCGATATCGTTGGCACTGATTTGACGTCGTTTTCCCGCAGAGCATCCGTCAGTGATCTGATGAGTTTGGCGAGCTGGTTGGCCAACCCCGCAGATACGGTGGCCTTAGTGTCAGTGCTTCGTGCACCGATGATCGGATTGACCTTAACGGATCTGGGCACAATCGTTCCCTTGCTCTCACAGCAGTCTTTGGCAAGCATCAGAGCAGGACTCGGTAAGTCGCCCATTGGGTTAAGTGATGACGGCATCACTCGTGCCAGCGCCGCGTTCGATGCTTTACTGTGGGCCGACAACAAGCGTGATCGATTGAATCTTGTGAGCTGGGTGGAGCAAGTCTGGCGACGTTTGGGGGGCCATCTCACGACGCCGTCTGAGGAATTGTCAGACGTTGATGCATTCTTTACACAGTTGAGAGATCAAGAGACACAAGGGTTAGGGCTGAATATTGAGCCACTCAACCAGTGGCACACGTCAAAGTATGCCGCCCACGAGTCTCCCTCAGCGCGCGTTGAGCTTATGACCTTACACAAAAGCAAGGGACTCGAGTTCGATCACGTGTTCATTGTTGGGGCAGGGCGGACGGGGCGTTCTAGTCAGCGGCCATTGCTGAGATGGAATCGCGATGAACGATTAGGGTTGCTTATCGCTGCGCGGCCAGAAAATAACACCGGTGGCTCGCTTTACGACTACCTTAGTTTTATTAATAAATGCAAAGAGGATCAGGAACTTATAAGGCTTTATTACGTCGGGGTTACACGGGCTAAACGATCATGCACTGTCACCGCAACCTGCTCCTCAGAGACTGCCTGGCCGCCCAAAACGTCGCGATCATTCTGGTCTCAGTTTTGTGAAGTTGCCGGCGAGGTGACCTATCATCCCACCAGCGATATCCCGTCCAGCAGTACTCCCGAGCGATCGCTTCAGGCCCTCGCGCGCGTCAGGAACCCAGTGAGTATCACTCGGACCGAAAATCTGACCCCCGAGACCGTTAGCGCAACGGTTTACGCGGGCCTTCGGCAGGGAAACCTCGCCAGTCGACGTTATGGAACGGTCCTTCACCGCGGCTTAGAGTTGTTATCACATCACGTCAATTTGCCGGAATCATGCCCCCCCAATGTTTTCAACGCCCTGCGCTTTCAATTACGAGCACAGACCGGTCAATCGGTCAGGCTTGAAAATGAACTGCAGCGGTTGGTGACCGACATTAATCGTGTCTTAGCGGATAAAATAGGTCGTTGGATTTTGTCTTCGGATCACAGCGATGCCCATTCCGAACTCACGCTTTACATTCCCGGTGAGGACCGTGAAGTAATTGTCGATCGCACGTTTATTGAGTCCGAAACGCAGACGCGATGGGTCATTGACTATAAGACAAGTCATCCAGATGAGGGCATTGAGATGGCGCAATTTCTCGAGGCAGAGACGTCGAAATATCAGCGACAACTTGAGGACTATCGATCAGCACTCGTCGAATATGACCTGAGCCTGAGCTCGGGGGTCGAGCGCTGTAAGACGGCGCTTTATTTTCCAGCTCTTGGGCTGTTTCACGAAGTGTTACTCTGAGGGCTCTGAGTCACCAAAATGGCCGGTTAAGGGGTGTTTCAGGTGGCGGGCGCAATGGTGCTGTCTGCGCTGTCTTGACGACTAGCCCTGATCCTTCCATGACCTGACTGCACCAAAAACCTCTGCTGCAAGACTCCCGTCATGACGACCTTCGCGCTTAAGCTGGTCAATAATGGCAGGAGAGTCCCACCTCAAAAAGGGATTGATCATTCGCTCGTGTCCGATCGTTGACGGGACGGTGGGCAAGTCCTCTGAGCGCTTAAGGCTGCACTCGGTAAAAAAGGCCTTCAGCGCTATATTCGACGGATCGGCTTTGAGTGCGAACTTAAGATTCGCCATTGTGTACTCGTGGGTGCAGAAAACCTTGGTGACGTCGGGCAGTCCGCTTAATTTCTCCAAAGAACCTTGCATCATTGGGAAAGTTCCTTCAAATACCCTCCCACACCCCCCTACAAAAAGGGTGTCGCCACAAAACAGTGTGGCGTGGGCTTCATTGTAATAAGCAATGTGATCAAGCGTGTGACCGGGCACCTCCATCACTGCAAATTGATAGCCTAATACGGTGACCTCATTGCCCTCGGTCATGACGTCATCAATACCACTGATGCTCGGATTGTCAGGCCCAATGACACGGCACTCTGTCGCTGATTTAAGGGCTGCGACGCCACCCGTATGATCGAAGTGGTGATGGGTGATAATGATCGTGTCTAACGTCAGACCGCGCGTTTCTAATAGATCGAACACTGGCGCAGGATCCCCAGGGTCAACAACCGCAGCGCGATCTCCCGAGGTAATCAGCCAGATGTAGTTGTCTGAAAAAGCACGGATTGGCTCGATGGTCATAA
>ERZ1047472.2744-NODE-2744-length-12150-cov-10.184622_pt1 | contig 12150 bp, 7 predicted proteins | sample MGYA00383095_ERZ1047472 | MGnify/ENA primary metagenome ERZ1047472 (study PRJEB29581, sample SAMEA5548365) | metagenome | biome: marine; feature: coastal; material: water | depth 1 m | study: Short-term variability in the microbial, nano- and picoplankton...
GTGAAATAGCATAGGTAAAACTAAGGGGGCGCAATGCCCCCTTTTGTTATTCATCATTTGATTGTCTTGCTGTATAAGCGCCTGTTAACAAACCGCCTGTCCCTACTACCTTACCTGTTTCTACTGCCGTTCCTTTGGCTGAAGGCTTCACGTTAGATATTCTAGTTAAAAGTCCCTGTAGTTCTTGTTGGTTCATTCTGCTCGGGTCTTTCTTTAAGGTAGGTGTTTCCGTAGTAGAGGACTTCCTATACTCAAGGTTCTTACCCCACTTGTTACTAAATATATTGTGATGAATCGGACCTGCAACAGCCACTACATCTTTAGGCAACACCTCTTCAAGTATCTTACCAACAGCAGGTATCTTCTCTAAGAAATCGTGTTGGTCATACATAAAGCTAACAGTATTACCATTAGGATACATTTTAGAAAAACCTGCTACTCCTCCCTCTACAACAGCAGTACCTACAAAAGGTTTAGCCTTTGTTCCTGAACGTACCCAAACACCACCGTCTGAATCCTGTTGCAATACTCTAAAGTTTTTACCATCATCAGATTCTTTTACAAGAGACTCTCTCCAGTTGTTAGGAGTTCTTTTCTTACCTGATTTCTTTAAATCGTCAGCCGCTTTCCTACCAAAAGCATTAGTTGGATTCTTAGTAACCAAATCACCAAGATGGTTTCCTGACTTACCTGTTGGTTGTTTGATTACTAACTTTGCACCCTCACGTAAATTAAAATTATTTTCAAAGAAGCCATACGCCCTGTCTAAATCTTTAGGTGGTACATATAATTTTTTACCGTTGCGTAAAGTCTCTGTTTGTTTGACACCCTTAATAAAGTTTTCTTTTGTTGCAGGTACGTAGGCTTTTCCCATGTAGGAGTAGGATGCTAACTCTTCTAACTCAGGAGAAAGTTTACCAAGCCTACCCGCCTGTTCTCCTACGTGCATCATGTATATACCTTGAGCCGTAGCTTTGTCTAGCATTCGAGATAGCTTTTTAGGGTCTGAACTTCCTTCTTCTAGTAACTTACGTATCTTCTGTTGGCTTCGTCTATTAATTCCTGTTTCTTTGTACAAGGCACGAGCCGCAGGATTAAGTGTTGCGTCTAAAACATTAGCGGGAGCATCAGCCGCCCACTTAATCATACCTCTACCTGCTTGAGCAGTCCTGTCAACCAACGAAGGTTTAGCGTCCTGACCTTTTCTTTTAAGATAAGTCTCGGCTACCTTCTTTTCCACAGCTGTGGGGGTTACATCAGGACTTGGAGCATAGTAATTGTCAATATAATTGCTTTGTCCTGCTAATACATTGCCCCTTAACCCTGAGTCTCTTAAGTTCATTGCAGGTTTAGTAACAGAACCTACGACTTTACCTATAGCTTTCGTTATAGGACGTATACCTGCGCCTAGAAAAGGAAAAGCACCCGCCGCAGACAACATACCCATGCCAGTCCTACCTTCTTCAAAGTAATCTTTAGCCTCCTTAGCAGATATAACCTCACCAGAAAGAGGAGCAAGAGAAAGCTGGTCATACGCTAATTCTTCAGCATACTTTTGTCTTTCCTCTGGTGGCTTGTCTAGCATCTGTTTGGCGTAGTATTGACTAGCCGACTTAGGCTGACTTAAATAACTCCACGGGCTTTTAGTATCTAAAGCATCACTCATCGTCATCCGCTCCTTCAGGTGCTGTAGGTAGTTTCATTAACTCGACAACAAAAACACGGTCAGCTTTTATAGCCGCGCGCATCTCTTTGCTTAGTTTACTACTTAATAGTTTGTCTGTCTCTCTAAGAGATTTTGCTAAAGCCTTACGGAGTGAGGGGCTTATAGAACCACGATAGACTGCATATCCTATTGTCCCTGCTCCTATACCTGTAGCCAAGTAAGGTAACGCACCTAGAAACCCCGCACCGCCAACGATACTTGTTGCTAGACCAACAGTAGCTACTTTGCCTAACATAGTCTTGGGAGGTGTAGTCCCTGTAGCGTGGTAAAAATTATCAATTCTGCGACCTAGCTTTGTGTCAGCCTCTTGTGCGGCTTTGGGTCTAAGCCTATCTTCAGCGCGCAGTAACAAATGTTGTTTACGTAGTTTGTCCAACACAGCAGTTTCAGGTACAGCATCAGCTACTTTTGTGTTTAGGAAGTCACGTACAGCACGTTGTGCCACTGTATAGGCATTTTCGTTACCATCAAAACTGCCTTTGCCGCTTTTCTCCACCCACTTGTCTAAGTCCCTACGTACTTGCATAAGTTGTGCGGGAGACCCGTCTGTTTTTGCCATAAGTTGCTGTGCTTTGCTAAATATTCTTTTAGCAACTACTGAAGCATCACCAACAAGTACAGTATTAGTTTCCTGTAAGTCGTCTACAATTGCTTCTAACTCAGTGTTTAATTCTTTCTTATTTAACTTGACTTTAGATTTACCTAGCTGTTTAACCAAAGAGTTATGTGCTTTACTTACTTCTTCTTTTAATATAACCATGTTACCGACTAAACTATTGTCAGCATTTATTGGTGTACGCTTTAAGACGTTCACCATCTCTATTTCTTCCTGACTGGGATTATAAACATTACGACCCTTAGCGTTCTGAGTCATACGTTTTACACGCTCTTCGTCATTGGCTTTAGTAGATATAGGCGTAATAAAATCTTCTAAATAGTCTCTACGTTGGTTAGTTTCCAAGTGTTTAGCGCGGTCAAACTGTTTGTCAGCCCGTGTACGAAACATAGTTTTATCGGGAATAGGTTTACGCTTAAACGAAGGAGCAAATACTTCTGCTACATTGATAATACTTTCTACACCCATAGCATCGTTAGGGTTTTCTGACTTCCACTGTAGATAGGACTGGTAGCCTTCGCCAATTGCTTCTAGCGCATTCTGGACAGTAGGTATTTCACCTAGTTTTTTAACTGAGTCAGTAACACCGTCAACAACTTTCTTTTCTACACTGTCTGGTATAAACTTGCTGATTTCTCTAGCCGAAAGGCTTATGCCTGTCCCTACCAAGTCAAGACCAGTACCTAGTCTACCTCTACCGCTTAATGCACCATAAATACCACGCTCTCTGTTGGATAACGTACCTGCTTCTTCTTTTTGTCTTAACTCTTCTAAAAACACAGGTAAGTCGTCTACTGTTTTACCTGCGTCAGCTAGTACTTTTCTGTAAGACTCTTCGGAAACAAACTCTTCGGGCTGATAGCCCTGAGACTTATCAAACTCCTCAAGCATACCTGTAAGCTCGTTGACCGCCTGACTTGCCTTTGCAATATCCTCTGATGAAGCATTAGGCATTTGTGCCGCTTGGTCAGCCATTTCTAAAGCGTCAAGCAATTCATCTTTTGTATAATTTTGAATTTGCATTATAACTTCCTATTGAGGTTTTTGAGTTCTTCTGTTCCTAGCTTGCTCTAGATAAGTCTGAGCCGCTTGTGTCGGTACATAACCTGTAACTGAAGGTTCTGGCATAGGCACAAAGAATGTATCCAATAGAGCAGAGTCTTCATCTGCACCAACATACTGCTTCATTACTTCTAAACGTGAGTTACTTGTAGCAATAGCATTCCTAGCGGCTCGTTCTTCAATACGCATAATACGTGATAATGTTTCTTTGTTCAACGTAATTTGCTGACCCGCTACTTCTTTCATAAACGCCACATCTTTATCCGAAATACCAGTACCTGAACCAACGTCTCCTGAGCCTAACAATGCAAGAACTTGCTTACCTCGTTCAGCCATAAATGTTTGAGTAGCTACTAACGTATCTTCAACACCCTGCGGTACAATACCTAACTGTACACCAATACTAGCCATGCCTGTTAAGAAGTTAGCACCTGCTCCAGAAATAATACCTTCTTCCATCAATGAACGAGAGTTAGCATTAATTTCTAATATTTTCTGAGCAGATAGTGCTTTCTCATTAGCAACAAAGAAGTTATCTGTAGCCCTGTCTTTTAGTTTACTGGATATTCTATCAGCATCAGTAATTGTTTTAGTCAGCTGTGCGGCTTGTGTCAAATCTAATTCAGAAGGATTAACCCACTTATTTTTATCTTTGTCATATACTTTACCTGACTCATTTACACGGAAAGGTTTTGCTTTACCAGTAGAATCTGTGTATACTTTAAGGGTTGCTTTTTCACCTGATATTACTTTAAGGAACTCTTCGTTGCTTAAGGAATCATAGTCGCCTTGTCCTATAGACTTAAGCATAGGCGCGCCTACGTCACGGCTACGGGCTATTGCTATTTTACCTTTACGACCTTGTTTGCTGACAATATCTGTTTCTTGGGCTTTGCGTATATCATCAGCGGCTTTGTCTAAACTACCACCATCTGTTAAAAGCGTTGCAGTCTGGTTTAAACCTAAGTCAGTAGCCTGTGTGATTAAATTTTCTCTTCTTAAATCACTAGCTCTAGCAAGAGTCTGTTTCTGTAAATCAGCCGCAAGTGTCCCTGCTAGTCCAGTTTGACCGCTTGCTTGTAGTGTGCCTATAAGACCTCGCTGTCTTTCAGGAGTCAGATTCTTAAAGTTTTTTATGTCACCCTCTAATCTCTGTTGAGGGGTACGTGAGTCTCCTGTTTTCATTCCTGCAATACCCGAACCAAACAAACTGCCCAGTTCTTGAGCGCGTTTAGACATACGTTCAGCGTAGCCACCACTAGGAATGCCTGTTAACAATCCTGCTATATCTCTGTTTCTAGCCATTAGTCTTAGTCCTTATTATTAATTAAATATTGCATCAACTAGTTCATCCCCTAGATTGAAGCCACCTTCTGTACCTGCGGGAGCAAACAGAGCATCAAACATACCTTTTATTTGTGCTTGTCTCATTTCGCCTATAATTTTTTGTGCGCCTATTTGACTTTCTAAACCTGTTTGACCTAACTGACCAAACATCTCTGCTCCTGCTGTTTGTCCTGTTAAAGGTAGTTTAGCTAAGTCAACCCCATATCCTAATGCCGCCAATGCTTGTTGCTGTGGTATGTAACCTTGAGTCATCATTCCTGTACCTAGCTGTAGAGCCTGTTGTTGTTCAGCCAGAGCCTGTTGACGAGCCGATAGGCTTGCTCTGTTTTTAGCCTCTTCACGAGCAGTCTGCAATGCTAGTAATTCTGGAGAAGCACCACCGTATGTTGATGAACTTAATCCCATACGTCCTTGAGATAACATACGCTCTTCTAAAGCTAAAGCCTGACGTTCTTCTTCAGGACGCTGAGTGGCTCTAATCTGCTCATACAGGTCAGCTTGCGCTAAACTAGGGTCTACCCCTACCTGACCGAACAAAGCCTGTGATTGACCTAACAGTTGGTTCTGGAGGGCTTGTTGCTCAGGGGACATCTGTAAAGAATATCCACCCGTAGCGTCTGTAGTAGCCCCACCCAACCCAGTAGTTACTGTAAAAGGTTGAAACTTAGCCATGTCTGCAACTTGTTCGCCAAGTTCTTGAGACGTTGTAACAGCCTGTGTTCCAATATTACCTACATCATCAATAGCAGAGTCAAACATCTCTTTAGCCGCAATGGCTTGTAACCCGCCTGAAAATACGTTTTCTAAGCCCATTATACATTCTCCAGTTCTGCTACACGACTATGTAGCGATTGTACTTCTTTATTTAACTCTTTAATTGATTCAATTAACAAAGGAATTATTTTTTCATGCTTCACGGTTAAATAGTTTTCATCAAACGGTGCAGGTACTGCCGCATCTGGTATTACCTTTTGCACATCTTGAGCAATAACACCTGTCTCATGTTTAGCGTAAGGTATAAATCCTTTTTCTTCTACATCATCTTTCCAGTCAAACTCAACTCCTCTAAGTTGCTCAACTTTCTCTAAAGCATTTTCTATAGGAGTAATGTTTTCTTTCAAGCGTTCATCTGATGCGTTTTGTGTTACTGACCCTCTGAAGTTCCAGTTGTTGTCACTGTGAGAGTTTCTAGCAGTCCACTCATTTGTGCTACCAGAACGTCTGTATAATACAATTTGGTCACTGCCGCCACCTGATGTGGCAGGAACGCCATCACCATTATACTCAATACCGCCACCATGAGTTGATGACTGCCCAACATAAAGCACGCCAGTCCCTTGATTGCCACCCATCAAGTTTATAGTAGCCGTACCGCCATCGTCACAAAGCACATCGAGAACAGTGCTTGTACCACCGTCAAATTTACCGTTACCTGCAACGTGTAGCTTTCCATTAGGACTACCAGTACCTATACCTACGTTGCCTGATGCGTCTATACGCATTTTCTCATCGTCATTAACAAAACAAGAAATACGAGAATATTCGTTTTGCGAACCACTAGAATTACCACAACTAAGGTTTAATGATATATAATCAACATTCTCTCCAGAATCGTTGGCGTGTATTGTTAGCTGTCCACCCGTCGTTATATTGTAATCTTCATCATCATCAACGCCTATGGCTGTATCACCTAGCCTGATGTTACCATCTACTTGTAGTTTTTGAGTGGGGTTAGCTTCGCCAATACCTACGTTGCCTGATGAGTCAATACGCATACGTTCTGCTGAACCGCCTGTTAAGAAAGCAATATCTTTAGTTGTTCTTAATTGAAAAGTTTCTGAGCCGCTAGTTTTGTCATAAACAACTTGCCCCTCATCAACACCATCAACTCTGAATAAATGCTGTATTAAGTTAGACGTTGATGTTGATGGCATTTCTTGACTAAAATCTGGGTCATTTCCAGAAATTGTCAAGAGCTGGCTTGGAGAACTAGTACCTATACCTACGTTGCCTGATGCGTCGATACGTAGGCGTTCTGCGGAAGACGTAGCTAAAATTAAAGGAGTCGCTTCATAATTCCAGAGATAACTTGCTGAAACGTCATTAGAAACAGCCAGTCCGTCTGTTGCAGTTGCACCTGTTGTACTATTAGTAAGTCTTAACTGTGAGGCTATACCGCCATTGACCTGCAAGCCTGAATAGCCGCTAGGAAATATAGGACTATCAGTACCTATACCTACGTTGCCTGATGCGTCTATACGCATATGTTCTTCTGAAGCAGTAGACGCATTAGACGTTTTAAACAGCATACTCCCCGCACCTGCCGCATCTTGAGCAATAAGGCTAATACTTCCTCGCGATGCCGCACCAATACCAGACGCATCATTAGAGTAAAAGTCTATCTCACCTATAACTTCATTAGTCGCTATAGCAGTATCAGTGCTTTCTAGGGTAAGTGTTGCTCCTGTATTGGCTGACAAGTGCATTAGGCTGTCAGGACTAGTAGTACCTATACCTACCTTAGCCTCAGACACATCAACAAACAATGTGTTGGTATTGACAGCTACGTCATCACTAAAGTTAACTGCACCAGTAAAACTAGCACCAGTAAGCATAGCCGCCCCTGCGGCAGTTACATTAGTCGCATCGGTTACATCGGCACTTGCCTCAATAGCATTTAGTTTAGTATGGTCAGCATCAGTAAACACATTTGAATCAGAAGCACTTTCCACTAGTGTTCTAATTTCTGCATCCGTTTGGTCAGCGGTTGCACTGGTTTCGATAGTATCTAATTTAGTACCATCAGCCGCAACATCTCGACCATCTACAGTACCGCTTACAATAATGTTACCACCAAAGGTAGCATCAGATGTAAATAAAGGTGCATTAATTTCAGCTTTAGTTGCAATAGAACTAGCTATGCTATTAAACTCAGTTGTAAATTCAGAGCCTCTGACTACCTTAGCCGCATTTCCTGAGGGAAGAGTGTCCTTTGCTCCAAAGTTTGTTAGTGGTGTATAATTACTCATTAAATCAATCTCCCTAGAAGAGCGTGTATGTCTATTTGTTGTATTGAATAAGGTGAGCCATTGATTGTAGACTCAATGCCTATGGTTACTACTGCGCCACTGCCGTTAGTGTTAATTCTTGGACGTTGTATATCAGTACCTATTGTATATGTAGCGGCAACATAAGAAGAATCTATTGTAGTTTCCTCTACCCACGCTGTGCTGTTCCAATAATACAGTTTACTGTCCGTTGTGTTGTAATATAAAGCGTTTGTTTCGTTAGTTGTCGGTGCAGAACTAAATGCTCCTAAGTAAGTTCCTGTATTGCTTGGAGTAACAAGCGTTGTTGTGTCGTCACCATATTCCGATATACCGAACAAAGCCTGTGCGCTGTTTAGTTTTGAACTAGAAAACACTTTTTTGTTAAAATTATTTGTGTAGTCATAGCCCCACACTAGTGTTGTGTTTGATTCTACACTACCGATTATCGTTATATTAAACTTTTTAAGAAACTTAAGGTTAGCAGAGTTACCAAAGTTTAGTGGGTTACTGTAGTACAATAGTAAATAGTCATCCCCATCATCCGTGTAACCCTCATATTTAAAGATACCGTTTTTCCTGCCAAAGTAAATACTACCGTCCTGTAGTACTGTCATACTGTGTGGCTCAACAGTTGACCAAGTGGTTACTCGATTAGAACCATCAGGTAAACTTGTTCGCATATCAAAGCAATAAATTGTCTGACTATCTGGTAAAGACAACAAATAAAAGGCTTCGTCTGCACTATACAAAGACTTGATAGGATTAAACTGTAGTTTTACTTCTTGGGTTAACTCGGTACGTACGTTTTTACTGATGTCGCGCATAGGCATAGACTTTTCTTGTATAGTCCTAGCAAAGCTACGTACACCATCTTCAGACAGGAATATAATGTCAGTACCTGTGTGTTGTACTGAGTCTCTAGCAATACACCCTACGCCCTCTACAGTGTCCGCTAACTTAAAGGTAACTGATGCGGCATTGGGAAACTCAGCACCCTCATAAACAACAATAGAACGTCTACCAAAGATAATGAGAAAACCATTATGTGCCGCTAGTGCCACAACTTCGTCATTGCCTGTAGGGAACACTTTACTTAAATCTAATGAACCTGCTCCAGAACCGTGCCAATTATCATAGACAAGTAAACTACTCCAGTATATTTTAGTTGGTTCGTTATCCACACCTGTAGTCCACAACCGACCATAAGCGGCTATGACCTCATTACCGAAAGGTGCGTTATGTCCACCGTCCTCTATTTTTTCTAGCGTAGTGCTTCCTGCTATAGAAGCAAGGGGGTGATGACCTTCCTGAAAGAATACTACATTATTATTAAATGTAACTATCTTCCAGTCGTTAGCTGTTATAGAGTACTGAGCAGGAAGTGTTACAGGTGTTAAGGTTGTAGTACCTGTAAATATTTTATTGTTGCCCGCAGAGAATACTATTTTAGTACCATCATTCTTAACGTACTCGTGTACAGCCTCTATGCCTCTACTAGAGCCTAACTGTGTAGCTGTACTAGAATCAGTAGATACTTCCGTATAGCCCTTACGCGCCCCTATACGTCCATATTCGTCAATGATACAGTTACTAGCGGTAGCCGCAAAGGATTGGTCAATAGATACAGGTGAATCCTGACTGTTGATACCCGCAAATCCTGGGGCTTGTACTGTAATGTTCTGTAGTTGTTGTGCCATTAGCAAGGTGTCCATACAGTTTCAGAAGGGAATCTAGCGGCATCAAACGCTACTGCATCTGCTAACGTAGTGTCCGCTAAAGAGAATAACTCTTGTGCTGAAGTACCGCCTGTCTCTCCACGTTCACGAGAGGCTAAGGCTACTGCGTACTGTACTACTGGTGATGAAGGTACAACTAGTTTATCTGCATCAAGAGTAAACGGGTCTGCTCTATCAACAATGTTAAATCGTAATGTATATGCTTTGTCAGGCTTAGGGTATAAGTCAACTAAGGCATTACCGTTAGTGTCCACACCATTCCAAGAGTAATAGTCAGGAGAACCTTTGACAGGCTCTTGTACTAGGTATGCGTTATTCATCCAAGAGGAACTAGCGGAACGCATAAAGGAATTAGACGTATCGTTAATAACATCTAGTATTTTAAATGAATTGTTAGTACCTGTCATGCTATAACTAAATACATTATCAGTAGTAGTTACTGTGATTGTGCTTCTAAGTGCTGACCAATCCCAAGCATCCTCAACAATACGTCTAGCATCGTTAACAAACTCTCCTACTAGTTTTACATAGGAGTCATCTGAGTTGACAACACTAGAGGCTTCGTCTTCCCGTAGTCTGCGTAGTACACTGTTTACTAATTGTAAATAAGTCATTATCCATATTTCCTTAAGTTTGTATCTGAACTAAGCATCCCACCCGTGATTTTAATATCTGTGTCATATTTAAATAATTCTTTATCAAAGAGCTTTTCGGTTTCACTGGGTCTTCTTGCTCCAGACCCTGCACCAGATAAACTAGGCAAACTCAAGCTAGGTAAGTTTATATTAGGTAAGTTTATATCTGGCATATCTGGCAGGTCTATATCTGGCATATCTGGCATATCTGGCAAGTCTATATCGGGTAAGTCTATATCAGGTAAGTCGGGTAAGTCTATATTAGGTAAGTCTATATTAGGTAAGTCTATATCAGGTAAGTCTATATCAGGTAAGTCGGGCATATCTGGTATTTTGTCTATTAATTCTTTTGCCTTATTCACAGCATCTTCACCGAACTCTTTAATAGGCTGTAATAAAGTATCGTCAACAACACGACCACCTGCTTTAACTACATCTTCAGCGTCAGACAAAACATCTTTAGCTACATCTTCAGCATCAGACAAAACATCTGAACTTCTCCGCAACGCGGGGTCTACTACAGTCTCGCCAAAGTAATCTAAACCTTCATCAACAAAATCTACTACAGGCTCAAAAGCATCAGCCGTTAAATCAACAATCTCTTCAGCTAAATCACCTACAGGTCTAAGAGCATCTTCAGCTAAGTTAATACCTTCTTCAGCTACATCTCCTACTGCTTTTATTCCTGCGTATAGTTTATCTCCAAAGTCTTTAATAAACTCAGGGGTATTGAAATCAAAGTCACCGTCCTCAAAATCAATGTCTGGTGCGATATTCCTTAAAATTGCACCTGTAGCAGAGTCTTCAAATTCTTTTGTTCCTGATTTACCTAATGCTACAGCCCTAGAAGTATCTAATATTACATCTTGAACAGGAGCGGGCAGAGTTGAAATATCTACACCTGCTCCCTCATAAAATTTTCCTATCTCTTGGTTAAGTTCTTTGGTTGTCATCTCAGATAAATAGGCTTTACCTGCTGATTCTAAAGCGTCTTCGAAATCACCTCCCTGTATTAGTGTGTTCACACCTGAAAAAACAGGGGCTAAAGGCGGGTACATTACAGAAAGAACAGCTGATGCCACAGCACTTATCTGTCTAAGAGGCATTAATGATGTGTCAGTTTTAGGTGGAGGAGTGAGTTCGTAGTTTGAGTAAGAACCAAGTTCTCCTGAGTTTATATGATAGCTATGACCTAATTCTTTATTGCCCGCAGGTGCGCCTTCCTCGAAAAACTGCAAAGCTGTTCCCGTGTTTAAGTATATTCTGCCGCCTTCTACTCTATTGTTATCAACTTCTTGATATAAAGGTATGTTATTGCTTTCTAAATAATCTTTTACTGTTGCGGCTTGAAAACGTGCGGCTTCCTCAATAGCGGGGCTATAATTACTGCTGTTAAAACCTAACCCTAATTGACTGTACGCAAAAGAAGGGTTGCTAAAATCTTGTGGTCCAAAGTCAATAGCTTCTTTAATCTTAGCATACTCTTCGCTTCCTTCTTCTTCAAGAGATAAATGATGCTTAAGAGTATCCATATAAACTCTATCAGCAACCATTTTAGCGTCTGACAAAGAAGTAGGAGTCATGTACTCTTCGCCTTGGTTTATTTTCTCAGCAATAGCATCAGGAGCAACCTCTGACCTAGCTTCTGTATAAGGCTCGTTAAACTCTTCAAAAAGTGTTGTTGGTTTTGCTTCCCCTGTAACAACCTGTTGGCTATATTCTTGTATTTTTTCTTTATCTTCTTCACTAACATTAGCAGAAACATTAGTTACTTTTTTTTCTAATTCTTTTCTAATCCATTCAGGTTCATTACTAAAATCTTCTCCCGTCATACTATATTCTGTTATTTTAGTATTAAGGATTGTTTCAGGAGTATAAGTTCCAAACAGTTCTTGATATACAGCATCAGCACTTTTAATTGATGTGGGTTCTACCATTGTGTTTACTGTAGGAACAGTAGACGAAGAAGGGCTTGTAC
>ERZ1047472.2746-NODE-2746-length-12143-cov-4.864328_pt1 | contig 12143 bp, 9 predicted proteins | sample MGYA00383095_ERZ1047472 | MGnify/ENA primary metagenome ERZ1047472 (study PRJEB29581, sample SAMEA5548365) | metagenome | biome: marine; feature: coastal; material: water | depth 1 m | study: Short-term variability in the microbial, nano- and picoplankton...
CTCCGCCAGTACCTGTCCGGATTGTCATGGCTCTGGGCAGATTCGTGTTTCTCAAGGCTTCTTTTCGCTGCAGCAAACCTGTCCGCGGTGTGGTGGCCGGGGCGAAATCATTGCCGATCCCTGCAACACCTGCGCCGGTGCCGGCCGTGTTGAAAAGCGCAAAACCCTATCTGTGAAAGTGCCTGCGGGCGTGGATGTAGGCGATCGAATTCGACTGTCCGGCGAAGGCGAGGCGGGACCTAACGGTGGTCCGGCCGGTGATCTTTACGTACAAATCGATGTCAAACCGCACCCAATTTTTCAGCGTGACGGCCGACACCTGCACTGTGAGGTGCCCATCTCGTTCCCCGATGCCGCGTTAGGCGGCGAGTTGGACGTGCCGACCTTGGATGGCCGAGTGAAGCTTAAAGTGCCAGCAGAAACGCAAAGCGGCAAGATCTTCCGTCTGCGGGGTAAGGGTGTTACCCAGGTGCGAGGTAGCGGTGTCGGTGATCTGTTGTGCAAGGTGATTGTGGAGACGCCGGTCAAGCTAACGGAGGAGCAGCGCAAGCTGCTGGAAGAGCTGAAAAACTCTCTTGACTCGAATAGCAAGCACTCGCCAAGAGGCAAAAGCTGGTTCGATGGTGTAAAAAGCTTCTTTGACGAACTGAAACCCTAGGGTTTTCGTCATCCCGTCTCGAGCACCCAGGGTAGTGCGTAACGTTCGAGTAGGGTCATTACTAACAGAGCAGGCAAGTACATGATTCGAGTGGCAGTAGCGGGTGTGGCAGGTCGCATGGGTAAAACCTTAGTGCAGGCCATTATTGAGTCTGAATCATTGACCTTTACCGCCGGGTTCGAGCACGCTCGTCACCCTCAGATAGGCGATGATGTTGGCGCGGTTTGCGGCATGGGGCCACTCAACGTTGCGCTGAGCGCCGATCCATCCCAGCACACTTCAGACTTTGATGTGGTGATTGATTTCACTGTGCCCGGCGCCACCTTGGCCCTTGCCGACGTTTGTGCCTCTCAGGGCAAGCGCATGGTGGTTGGCACGACGGGATTTGACGAAAGCCAGCAGCATGCTCTTAGGGGGTTCGCGCAAAAGACCGCGATTTTCGTGTCCCCTAACATGAGCGTTGGGGTCAACCTTTCCATGCGTTTGATCGAACTCGCGGCCCAAGCCTTGGGTGACGACGTAGACGTCGAGGTGATTGAGGCCCACCACAAGCACAAAATTGATGCGCCCTCTGGTACCGCGGTGCGTATTGGTGAGGTCTTAGCGAAGGCCTTGAATCGCAATCTGGCAGAAGACGCCGTGTATGGTCGCCAAGGCATCACAGGCGCCCGGGAGCCCAAAACGATCGGCTTTTCCACTATTCGTGGTGGAGACATTGTCGGAGAGCATACGGTGCTCTTCGCCGGTGATGGCGAGCGCTTAGAGATTACGCACCGAGCGCACAGTCGAGCGAATTTTGCCCAGGGTGCGCTGCGGGCCGTTGGGTTCGTCGCTGAGGCCGCGCCCGGCTGGTACGACATGCAGGATTTGCTCGGCATCTAAGTTCCAACAGCGCGCGTTAGGTTGGAGCGAAACAGCGCAGATTTTTACTGATTTTTCACTCATCTCTCCGTACACTCACCGCCTAACCCGCTGGCTCGTTTTCAGCACCCTTAAAACCTTGCCTTCGTCTTTCACGTTTGGCCGGTACCCCTTGGCCTGCGTCCACGCACAGGGCCGCGGAAGGGCGAAGATAGCGACAAATCAGCAGGGTTAGGTGTGATAGATCGCGGCATACGAACCGCAGTCCTTCACAGGTTGCATACCAGTTAAAAGGGAATCTTCTTGAGACCTGCCCTATTAGTGCTCGAAGACGGAAGCGTATTTCATGGTCAAGCCATTGGCGCCACAGGTCAATCTGTAGGCGAGGTGGTATTCAATACCGCGATGACCGGCTACCAAGAAATTCTGACGGATCCATCCTATTGTCGGCAAATTGTGACGCTGACGTATCCTCAAATTGGCAATACCGGTGTGACGCCAGAAGACGAAGAGTCAGATCAGGTGTGGGCCTCTGGGCTCATTATCCGTCAGGTGCCTCGTCTTGCGAGCAACTGGCGTGAACGAGGGACGCTGCAAGACTACTTGGAAGCACAAAACACCGTAGCCATAGCCGATGTCGACACGCGTCGACTGACGCGACTGTTGCGAGAGAAAGGCGCATTGGCTGGCTGTATTTTAGCGGATGAAAGCGCCGCGACGGGGGAAGGCGAAGCCCACGCCCTGCAAGCCGCCAGAGGTTTTGCCGGTTTGTCGGGAATGGATTTGGCCCAAGAGGTTACAGGTATTCAGCGGCCTTGGACTCAGACCTGCTGGACCCGCGAGTCAGGCTACGGGGAGTTGAGCGAGGCAAAATTTAAGGTGGTTGCCTACGACTTCGGGGTGAAGCGCAACATTCTGCGCATACTGGCGAGTAAGGGCTGCGATCTTACCTTGGTGCCGGCTCAAACCAGCGCCGACGAGGTGCTTGCAATGCAGCCTGATGGCATCTTCCTGTCCAACGGACCCGGCGATCCGGAACCCTGTGATTATGCAATTGACGCGATACGTCGGTTTCTTGACCAGAACATTCCCATGCTTGGCATCTGCTTGGGCCACCAGTTGATGGCCCTTGCCAGTGGCGCGAGAACGGAAAAAATGACCCACGGCCATCATGGTGCGAATCATCCCGTTCAAGATTTGGATACGGGAGAAGTCGTGATCACCAGCCAGAATCATGGATTCGCGGTGGCGGAAAGTAGCCTGCCTGAGCACCTCAAGTGCACACATAAGTCCCTTTTCGATGGCACCGTACAGGGGATTCGCCACATGCAGCGGCCTGCGTTTGGTTTCCAAGGGCACCCCGAAGCCAGTCCCGGCCCACAAGATTGTGAATATTTGTTCGATCAATTCATCGATCTGATGCTCGAACAAAAGAGGTAAATAGTTACATGCCGAAGCGTACTGACATTCAATCGATTCTGATCCTAGGCGCAGGTCCCATTGTGATTGGCCAAGCCTGCGAATTTGATTATTCCGGAGCTCAAGCCTGTAAGGCCCTTAAGGACGAGGGATATCGAGTCATTCTGGTCAATTCAAACCCCGCGACCATCATGACCGACCCCACCATGGCCGATGCCACCTATGTGGAACCGGTTGAATGGCAGACGGTCAGCAAAATTATTGAACGCGAGCGGCCAGATGCCTTGTTGCCAACCATGGGGGGGCAAACCGCTTTGAACTGTGCTCTGGATTTGGTCAGCGAGGGAGTTCTTGAGCGGTTTGGCGTACAGATGATTGGCGCCAGCCAAGATGCGATTGATAAAGCCGAAGACCGTGAGCGTTTTGATCGTGCAATGAAAGCGATCGGTTTAGAAACGCCTCGTTCGGCTATCGCTCACAGCATGGAAGAAGCGTTTCAGGTACAAAGCCAGCTCGGTTATCCCTGCGTTATTCGCCCGTCATTTACCCTGGGCGGTAGTGGTGGCGGTGTGGCCTATAACCGAGAAGAATTTGAAGAAATATGTACGCGAGGCCTCGATCTGTCGCCCACGTCTGAGCTGCTCATTGATGAGTCGCTGCTGGGCTGGAAAGAGTTTGAAATGGAGGTGGTGCGGGACAAAAAAGACAACTGCATCATCGTCTGTGCGATCGAAAATGTGGATCCGATGGGCGTGCATACCGGCGACAGCATCACGGTGGCCCCCGCTCAGACGCTAACGGACAAGGAATATCAAATCCTCCGTAATGCTTCGATTGCCGTTCTGCGGGAGATCGGTGTAGAAACTGGTGGGTCCAATGTTCAATTTGGTATCAGTCCCGAAGATGGCCGCGTGGTAGTCATCGAGATGAATCCTAGAGTGTCGCGATCGTCGGCATTAGCCTCCAAGGCCACCGGCTTTCCCATCGCAAAAATCGCCGCAAAGCTTGCGGTTGGCTACACCTTGGATGAACTCGAAAATGACATCACAGGCGGCGTGACACCGGCGTCCTTCGAGCCAAGTATCGACTACGTTGTCACCAAGATTCCTCGTTTCACCTTCGAAAAGTTTCCCCAGGCGGATACACGCCTGACCACCCAAATGAAGTCGGTGGGCGAGGTGATGGCGATTGGCTGCACGTTTCAGGAGTCGCTGCAAAAAGCCCTGCGTGGTCTTGAGATCGGTATGGTGGGTTTCGATCCGATATTGGATACGAAAGATGCGGAATGGCGCAGCGTGCTCAAGCGCGAGCTTGCGACCCCTAGCACGCTGCGGTTGTGGTTTGTTGCTGATGCCTTTCGGGTGGGATACAGCCTAGAAGACATTTTCGATTTAACCAAAATTGACCCGTGGTTTTTGGCTGAAATAGAAGACCTTATTGTCGAAGAAACGGGCTATGCAAACCTGCAGTGCGCCGATATGACCGAGCAGCATTGGCGTCAGGCAAAACGCAAAGGATTTTCCGACAAACGCCTTGCGCAGCTTTTGCGCTGTCCAGAAGCCGATGTTCGATTGGCGCGACAGGCCATGGGCGTTAAACCGGTTTATCGACGCGTCGATACCTGCGCAGCAGAGTTCCCGGCCAACAGTGCGTACATGTATTCCACCTACGAGGAGGAATGTGAGGCCCAGCCCACGGATCGAGAGAAGATCATGGTGCTTGGCGGGGGACCAAATCGCATTGGCCAGGGCATTGAATTCGATTACTGCTGCGTCCATGCGGCCCTAGCGATGCGCGAGGATGGTTATGAAACCATCATGGTGAACTGCAACCCAGAGACGGTATCTACCGATTACGACACATCGGACCGCCTGTATTTCGAGCCTGTGACGCTGGAAGATGTGTTGGCCATTGTGGAAGTGGAGCAGCCCACCGGTGTGATTGTGCAGTTCGGTGGTCAAACGCCGCTGAAGCTTGCCGACGATTTGGCTAAGTTAGGCGTGCCGATTATTGGCACCAGTCCTGACGCGATTGATCGTGCGGAAGACAGAGAACGTTTTCAGACGCTGGTCGATAAACTCAAACTGCGTCAGCCATCCAACCGGGTTGCATCCAATGCGGAGCAAGGTGTTCAGCGGGCCGAAGAGATCGGTTATCCGCTCATCGTGCGACCTTCCTATGTTCTGGGCGGTCGAGCCATGGAGTTGGTGTACAACGAAGATGAGCTTCGCCAGTACATGCAAAATGCCGTTGATGTGTCCAATGATTCCCCTGTGCTTCTGGACCGCTTTTTGGATCAGGCGGTAGAGGTCGATGTGGACGCCATATGTGACGGGGAGGATGTGGTGATCGGCGGCATCATGCAGCATATCGAGCAGGCAGGTGTGCATTCCGGTGACTCTGCGTGTTCGCTGCCACCCTACAATTTGCCGACCGCGATTCAAGATCAAATTCGTGAGCAGGTCAAAGCGCTGGCGTTGGAACTGAACGTTATTGGCCTGATGAACGTGCAAATGGCAGTGTAAGGCGAGGATGTCTTTGTGCTTGAGGTAAACCCTCGTGCGTCGCGTACGGTGCCCTTTGTATCGAAGTGTATTGGGCACTCTCTCGCAAAGCTGGCCGCACGTTGCATGGCGGGCAAAAAACTGAAGGATCTGGGTTTTACCGAAGAAGTCATTCCGCGGTTTGTGCACGTAAAAGAATCCGTTTTTCCGTTTAATAAATTTATTGGCGTCGACCCCATTCTAGGCCCGGAAATGAAATCGACCGGAGAAGTCATGGGTGTGGGAGAGACGTTCGGCGAGGCATTTTCTAAAGCGTCCTTGGGCGCTGGCGAACGCCTACCGCAGGGTGGCCGCGCTTTCCTCAGCGTGAAAGACGTAGACAAAGCTGGCGTTGTCGATGTGGGTAGGAATCTGGTGGATCTAGGCTTTAAGCTGGTAGCAACTCGCGGTACAGCGAGAGAACTGCTCGGCGCCGGCGTGAAATGTGATCAGATAGACAAAGTCAACGAGGGCCGTCCAGACGTCTCTGATATGCTCAAAAACGAACAAATCGACCTGATCATTAACACCACGGAAGGACGTCAGTCCATTGCGGATTCGGCGGTTATTCGTCGCTTGGCTTTACAGAAAAAGGTTTGCTACACCACGACGCTTACCGGTGGTGAGGCCTTTTGTATTGCAATTCGCCAAGGCATCGGCGATCAGGTGACGAGCCTTCAGCAATTGCATAGCGCATTGGCGCGAGGAGAGTAGTCCTATGCCTAACCCGATGACCGTTAAAGGCGCAGAGAGCCTGCGGGAGGAACTCGCCCATCGTAAGGGCGCACTGCGCCAAGAAATTGCAGAGGCCATAGCCGAAGCTCGAGCGCATGGGGATTTGAAGGAGAATGCGGAATATCACGCGGCGCGTGAGCAGCAAAGTTTCAATGAGGGTCGTGCCCAAGAAATTGAGGCTCGATTGGCGGACGCCCAGATCATCGATGTGACGAAAATAGAAGCGACTGGCAAAGTGATTTTTGGATCGACGGTGACGCTGATTGATTGCAATACCGATGAAACGATCCGCTATCACATCGTTGGGGAAGACGAAGCCAATCTGAAACAAAACAAAATTTCCGTGATGTCGCCAATTGCTCGTGCCTTGATAGGCAAGATGGAGGACAACGTCGTCACCGTTTCCACACCAGGTGGCGATCGGGAATACGAAGTGTCAGCGGTCGAGTTGATCTAGCTCGGTCTGAAACAGGCCGTGCTCACACGCGGTGTCGGTTAGACTAAATTAAGAGCCCGAGTGCTCGAGATATCTAGCCACATTGGAAAGCTTCGGGTTAGCTTTTGGGTTGTGTCGGTAAAGTACGGCCACTTTGCCGATTTTCTGTAGCACCGTGGCGGATGTTTTTTCGGCTAGCTCGGATGCAATCTCATCACGACTGGCACGGTCGATGCTAAACACTTTGACCTTAATCAACTCGTGATCCCTCAGCGCTCGCTCGGTCTCGTCGACGATGCCTTGACTTAAGCCGCGTTCGCTAACGGCAACGACAGGGTCAAGGTGATGGGCTACGCCGCGGAGCGACTTCTTTTTCTGGGTATTCAAAGTATTGGTCTGCATTGGGGTATCCTATAGTGAGCAGCCACTAAACTGCTAGCAACGTTTTTTGAAATGGGTAATTGGTGTCTCCAGAATGGCCAAACGCAGCAAATCCAGTGACCGATGGTTACAGCGTCAGCGCAAAGACTATTTTGTGCGTCAGGCTCAAGGCGGGGGGCAGATTTCCCGGGCGCATTTCAAGCTCGAACAGATTGATCAGCGCTTCCGCATTGTCAAGCCCAAACAGCGCGTGTTAGAGCTAGGGGCCGCTCCGGGCGGCTGGACCCATTACCTGGAGGGTAAGCTCCAGGGTGGTTTATTGATTGCCGTGGACCCGTTACCGATCACCAGTGGCCAGGATACCCATGTGATCGAGGGCCTTGCTGGGGACGAAGCCGTAAATAAAGAAATATCGACAATATTGGACGGCCAGCAATTGGACCTTGTTTTATCTGACATGGCCCCCAACATTTCAGGCATACGCACAGTAGATCAGGCGCGAGCCATGGATTTAGCGGACGTGACCCTTGAAAGCTGCCAACGATGGCTGAAGCGCAATGGCGCGATGACGATCAAAGCCTTTCAAGGCGAAGGATTGGACGACTGGGTGACGGCGCTCCGGAAACACTATGCCAAGGTGCATGTGACCAAGCCAAAAGCGTCCCGGTCCGAGTCGAGAGAAGTGTTTGTTGTAGCTCAAGGCTTCCATGTTTAGTTTTTGAACAGGAAATAGTCAGAAAGTTGCGTTCTTCATCACTCTGGCACGTGAAAATGTCGTGTAGTCTGGGCTTCGAAGCGTACACAGCAGCATGCGCCTTGCTGAGGTATGGTGAGGGCTAGAAAAATGCGGCGGACTCAGTCCCGAACAGATTTATATGTAACGTCCACGTAAGGCGGCGTGGATGTCGGAAAAACGAAGCGCCAACGTAAACAACGTGAGGAAAACCCGGTGTCTGATATGGGTAAAAATGTAGTTCTTTGGTTGGTCATTTTGGCGGTATTGCTGACCGTGTTCAGTAACTTCAACGTAGATTCCCAGAATCCGCCGGTGAAATACTCGGAGTTTCTGAGCTCGGTGGAAAATGGTCAGGTGGACGAAGTCACCATTCAAGGCAATCGCATTTATGCGACAGACCGCTCTGGCGGGCGTTATACCGTGACCGGTTTCGATAACGATCCGGGTCTCGTCAGCGAGCTGCGCGAGCGTGGAATCGAGTTCCAGTTTGTCGAGGAAGAAGGCCAAAGCGTTTGGACTCAGCTGTTATTAGCCAGTTTTCCCATTCTGATAATTCTCGCGGTGGCCATGTTCTTCATGCGGCAGATGCAGGGTGGAGGTAGTGGCCGTGGAGGCCCCATGTCATTTGGTCGAAGTAAGGCCAAATTGCTGTCCGAAGATCAAATTCAAACGACCTTTGCCGATGTGGCAGGCGTCGACGAAGCCAAGGAAGACGTTCAAGAGTTGGTCGAGTTTCTGCGCGACCCGGGTAAGTTTCAGCGATTGGGCGGTCACATTCCCCGCGGGGTACTGATGGTCGGTCAACCCGGCACAGGTAAAACGCTGCTGGCAAAAGCCATTGCCGGTGAAGCCAAGGTGCCCTTTTTCTCGATCTCTGGTTCAGACTTCGTCGAAATGTTTGTCGGTGTCGGCGCCTCTCGGGTGCGCGATATGTTCGAGCAGGCGAAGAAGCAGGCGCCGTGCATTATCTTTATCGACGAAATCGATGCCGTGGGCCGTCATCGTGGGGCCGGCTTGGGCGGTGGACACGATGAGCGCGAACAGACTCTCAATCAACTGTTGGTGGAAATGGATGGATTCGAAGGCAATGACGGTATCATCGTCATTGCGGCGACCAACCGTCCGGACGTGCTTGACCCTGCTTTGCTCCGACCAGGGCGATTCGACCGTCAGGTCGTTGTCGGCTTGCCGGACATCCGCGGGCGGGAGCAAATCACCAAGGTGCATATGCGGAAGGTGCCTGTGGCAGACGACGTAGACGCGAGCATCATCGCTCGGGGTACGCCAGGCTTTTCTGGTGCGGATCTCGCAAACCTAGTCAACGAGGCGGCGCTCTTTGCCGCTCGAGGCGGCAAGCGCTTGGTCAGCATGGAAGAGTTCGACAAAGCGAAAGATAAAATCATGATGGGTGCCGAGCGCAAGTCCATGGTGATGTCGGAAAAAGAGAAGCTCAATACGGCCTATCACGAAGCGGGCCATGCCATCGTCGGTAGGCTCATGCCGGACCACGACCCGGTATACAAAGTGACGATTATTCCCCGTGGGCGCGCCTTGGGCGTGACCATGTTCCTGCCGGAAGAAGATCGCTACAGCATGAGTGCGCAGGGTATACGCTCCCAAATCTCCAGTCTGTTCGGTGGCCGTATTGCGGAAGAAATCACCCTCGGAAGCGACCATGTCACCACGGGTGCGTCGAACGATATTGAGCGCGCCACACAGTTGGCCAGAAGCATGGTCACTAAGTGGGGGCTGTCCGAGAAGCTTGGGCCTCTCATGTACGACGAGGACGATGGCGAAGTGTTCTTGGGCATGTCTGCCGGGGCGAAGCCAAAAGCCCACTCCCCGGAAACGGCGTTTGCGATCGACACGGAAGTGCGAAAGATCGTCGATGATTGTTATGCAGAGGCGAAAACGTTGTTGACGGATAACATCGACAAGCTGCACACGATGGCCGATGCGTTGATGGAGTTCGAGACATTGTCAGCCGATCAGTTGGACGACATTATGGCCGGCGGTAAGCCTCGCCATCCCACCGAACCACCGTCCAATTCAGGCCGCGGTAAAACGGATACAGAGCAGGGGTCGCCGATTGGTGGACCAGCCGAAGAAACCTAAGCCAAGTCAGGGTTCTTACTCACCGCCTAGGACTCACGACTTGCGCTGCGGCGTGCAGGTCGTGTCTTTTTCAAAACCCCAGCTCATGGGCGTTCTCAACATCACACCCGACTCATTTTCGGATGGTGGTAGGTTATTCGATGGTGAGACCGTTCGTTTGGATGCAGTGCGAGCCCAGGCTTCCGGCATGGTTGCAGCAGGCGCGGCAATCCTGGACATTGGCGGCGAGAGCAGTCGCCCTGGGGCCGATGCGGTGAGTAGCCAAGAAGAGCAGCGACGTGTTTTGCCGGTCCTCGAAGCCCTGTCCGATTTGGATGTGGTGTTGTCTGTGGATACCTACCACGCCGAAACTGTGCGGGCTGCCATTCGACATGGCGCGGGCATGATCAATGACATTACGGCAGGTCGTGATGCGGATGTGGTAACAGCGGTGGCAGACTCAGAGGTGGCTTATGCACTGATGCATATGCAGGGTTCTCCCCAGACCATGCAGACAGCCCCGACGTATACAGACGTGGTTGCGGAGGTATCGGGTTATCTGACCGAGCGTTTCGAGCTGTGTCAGAACGCAGGCATCGATGCTGACAGACTTCTGGTAGATCCAGGGTTTGGTTTTGGCAAATCGCTGCAACACAATTTGGCACTGCTGCGGAATCTTCCAGCCACCCGGGTAGGGACCTGTCCCCTGCTGGTCGGCCTATCGCGTAAGTCGATGATCGGCTTGATTACGGGGCAGCCTGTGGATGCTCGCATGCCCGGTAGCCTGGCAGCACTTATGTTGGCGGTCCAAAATGGAGCGGATCTGGTTCGAGTGCACGATCTGCAAGAGAGTGCTGATGTGCTTCGCATCCTCGAGGCATACGGCTCAGAATACGCGTCCGGGAAATGATTTTTTTTGGTTTGCTGGCTTTATCGAGGGCCCGCTGTCATCCTTTCTCACCTTCAAGAACAATCCACCGGGGGGCGATTCGCGTTTAACCGACGGGTTGGGAAAATCCGGTACAACAAAGGCGGAGACATGGGGCAAAAGCATTTCGGTACAGACGGCATTCGCGGTCTCGTCGGAAAGAACCAAATCACGCCAGAATTCTGTCTTCGACTCAGTTGGGCAATTGGTAAGGTTTTCACCCAAGAAGGTCGCCGTCCACACATTCTCATCGGCAAGGATACTCGGATCTCTGGCTATATGTTGGAGTCAGTGCTGCAGTCCGGTTTTGTTTCTGCCGGCGCAGACGTCAGTTTGCTTGGCCCCATACCTACGCCGGCTATCGCATACCTAACCCGAGCACTGAATGCCGACGCGGGTGTCGTCATCAGCGCTTCGCATAACCCTTACTACGACAACGGCATCAAGCTTTTTGATGGCAAGGGCAATAAGTTGGGCGACGAGTTGGAGCAGAAAATCGAAGCGATGATTGGTCAGCCAATGGTTTGCGAGGATTCCGCCAGTTTAGGCCGAGCCTCAAGAATCAATGACGCCCCCGGCCGATACGTGGAGTTCTGCAAAAATTCCGTGCCTCGAGATTTCAGTTTGCGCGGCATTAAAATCGTGCTGGATTGCGCGCATGGTGCGACATACCAAACTGGGCCACGGGTATTTGCCGACCTCGGTGCCGAGGTCGTCACGATGTCTGTGGAACCGGATGGCTTTAACATCAATGAGCGCTGTGGCTCTACCCACCCGGAGCAATTGCAACAACGAGTAATTGAAGAGGCCGCCGATCTGGGTATTGCCTTCGACGGTGATGGCGATCGCCTGGTGATGGTGGATGAGAAAGGTGAATTGTTGGACGGCGATCACTTGCTGTATGTCATCACGCGTAGTCGGCAAGCAAGACAGACGCTGCAGGGTGGCGTTGTCGGTACGGTGATGTCGAACTTGGGGTTGGAGCGAGCGCTGCAGGAGTTATCGGTGCCCTTTGTGAGAGCAAAAGTTGGGGATCGGCACATCATGGAGGCATTGCACCAGCGGCAATGGACGCTGGGGGGTGAACCCTCCGGGCATTTATTGACCTTGGACTTGTGCAGTACTGGTGATGCCATTATTGCCGGACTGCAGGTATTGGTCGCCATGCAAGACGCCGGGCTTCAGTTGAGCGAAGTGGCATCGGGCCTGACCAAGGCGCCACAATTACTGATCAATGTAGATGTCGATTCACCAGCCGCGGTGTGTGAACACACTGATCTGGTCACAGCTATTGCTGCACATGAAGTGAGTCTGGGTGACCGCGGTCGTATTTTGGTGCGGCCCTCAGGCAC
>ERZ1047472.2747-NODE-2747-length-12132-cov-4.369545_pt1 | contig 12132 bp, 8 predicted proteins | sample MGYA00383095_ERZ1047472 | MGnify/ENA primary metagenome ERZ1047472 (study PRJEB29581, sample SAMEA5548365) | metagenome | biome: marine; feature: coastal; material: water | depth 1 m | study: Short-term variability in the microbial, nano- and picoplankton...
AATATGACGCCGGAGACTCTCTTCGATGTTGCCAGCCTTACCAAAGTCCTCGCGACGACGCCGGCGATTCTGCATCTGCACGAGCGGGGATTGCTCGATTTTGATGCGCCGGTGTCGGAATACATCCCGGAATTTCTCGAAGGTGGGATTCGGCCCGAGCCGAAAGATGAAGAAGTCACACCGGAGCATCGCGAGACGATCACGGTGAAGCATCTCATCACCCATCAAAGTGGCCTGCCGCCGGGAATCTATCTGAGTGAGGGGGATTTCTGGGGTTACCACGAAGGAGTTCGCCGCGCTGCGACCGTTGGCCTGATCGAGAGACCGGGCACGCGATTTCGCTACAGCGATGTGAATTTCATTCTACTCGGCGAGATCGTGCGACGTATTTCCGGCGAGCGGCTTGATCACTATGTGGACGGACATATTTTTTCTGCGTTGGATATGGAGTCGACCGGGTTTCTTCCCAATGCTTTTGCCCAGGACGAAATTGCTCCGACGACCGATATCAAAGGATTCGGTTTGCTTCGCGGAATCGTTCACGATCCAACTTCGCGTCGGATGCAGGGAGTCGCTGGTCATGCTGGACTTTTTTCCAATGCGAAGGACGTAGCCGCGATGGTGCGAATGCTGGTAAAAAAGGGGAAATGCGGAACGCGCGAAGTTCTTCGCCAAAGCACCGTGGAGTTGGCCTTGCGTAATCACCTCCCTTCTGCTCTCGGGAAAAAACGCGGGCTCGGCTGGGATATCGAGTCACCGTTTTCCTACCAGCGCGGAGAGAAGTTCCCCCGAGCTGGATTTGGCCATACGGGTTGGACCGGGACATCGATCTGGGTGGATCCGAAGTCGGAGACTTTTCTCATCCTCCTGGCCAACCGAAATCACCCGACCGAAGACGGAAGCATCAAGCCGCTGCGAATCAAAGTCGGGACTCTCGCTGCGGAGGCGGTCGGATACACGACCCTCGCCCCGCGTGTGTCTGTGGAGCCTATGCTGACAACGCAGACGGCAGCCGATGGAGCCGTCGTTCTAAATGGGGTGGATGTGTTGGAGCGTGATGGATTTGCTCAATTGAAAGGGAAAACAATTGGCCTGATTACCAACCAGACCGGAACTAATCGACAGCAGAGATCGACGATCGATCTACTCGCTTCCGCTCCGGGCGTGAAGCTTGTTTCCCTTTTCTCCCCCGAGCACGGCATACGCGGTGAGTTGGAGGTCGACTCGGTAGATGACTCCCGGGATGCCGAAACAGGCCTTCCCATCCACAGTCTCTACAAGACGAAATCGCGAAAGCCAACCAATGAGCAGATGAAAGGCATCGATGCATTGGTCTTCGATATTCAGGATATAGGTTGTCGCTTTTATACCTACATCTCCACGATGGGACTCGCGATGGAGGCTGCGTCAGAAGCCGGGGTCGAATTCATCGTTCTCGATCGCATCAATCCGATTGGAGGGCTCGTCGTGGATGGCCCGATCCGGGCAGGGGAGGGAAATGACTTCGTTGCTTTCCATGAAATCCCGGTGCAGCACGGAATGACGGTCGGAGAGCTGGCCCGCCTCTTTAATACAGAGAGAAAGGTTGGTGCCAAACTCACTATCGTTCCGGTTGAAGGATGGAACCCCGCGATGCATTTCGACGAGACCGGGCTGCCCTGGATCAATCCGTCCCCAAACATCCGCAGCGCGACGCAGGCTTTGCTGTATCCGGGAGTGGGGCTGATCGAGTTCTGCAATGTCTCCGTCGGGCGCGGAACGGCGACGCCGTTTGAGCATGTCGGTGCGCCATGGATTCGTGGAGGACGTATTGCAGGATTGATCCAAGAGCAGAAGATCAAAGGGCTGCGCGTCAATGCCTCTCGCTTCACTCCCAATGCGAGCAAATTTGAAAGGGAAGACTGCGATGGCGTTGGTTTCATGGTTTCCAATCGGGATAAATTTCGTCCGCTCGATCTGGGTATCGCCCTCATGACCTCTCTGGCTGAAACGCACGGAGACACTTTCGATTTCAAAGACAAAGGCAACGTCCTGCTGCGGCATCAACCGACGCTGGAGCGAGTTCTCCGCGGAAGCTCACCCGATGAAATTCGCGCGGGATGGAGTAAGGGCTTGGAAGAGTTCTTGAAACGTCGCAAACCGTTTTTACTGTATCCGAGAAATTGAAGCCGACGATATGGGCAGACGATCACAGAATGGAGACGATAGAAAAGCCGGTCGTGAAAACGACATGGATCGTTTTTCCGTCGATAATTTTGAGCGTCCGGTTCTAGAAACGCCGAACAACTCCAAGAAAATCTTGATGCACTCCTGCTGCGCTCCCTGTGCCGCGGAAGTGATGGATGCTCTCGCGGCCTCGGAGATCGAGACGACGATTTTTTTCTACAATCCCAATATTCATCCCCGCGATGAATACGAAATCCGAAAGGAAGAAAATATCCGCTACGCGGAAAAGCTGGGGATGGAGTTTATCGATTGGGATTACAACGCGAAAGACTGGTTTGAGCGAACCAAGGGCATGGAAGAAGAGCCGGAGCGCGGGATCCGATGCACGGAGTGCTTTGACATGAGATTCGATGTCACCGCTGATTACGCGGCAGCAAATGGATTTGATCTGATCTCCAGCACTCTCGGAATTTCCCGATGGAAAAACATGCAGCAGATCAATGGATCTGGAGAGCGCTCCGCAGCGAGGTATCCGGGGATGCACTACTGGACCTACAACTGGCGAAAGCAGGGTGGGTCGCAGCGCATGATCGAAATTTCGAAGAAGGAAGAATTTTACCAGCAGGAATACTGTGGATGCGTCTACAGCCTTCGCGACACCAACGCGTGGCGCGAGCAGAACGGTCGCGAGAAAATCAAGCGCAAGGTGAAGTTCTACGGGCGAGAAGGTGTGCTCGATGAGTGACGTGCCTGGCGGCGCGAACTTTTAACGTGGAACACTCAACTGATGAAATTGAAAGTTCTGCGTTCAACGTTGAATGTTCCCGCCCGCTTGGGCGGGTTGCGGAGGGATAGCTGAATGCCTCGCCGTGAAAGTGGTTGTTGAAAGCGAAGCGTTACTGCATAAAGTGCGCAGCACTATTAATCCGGAGGACGAAGTCATTCCGGAACGAAGTGGAGGGATGGCTGAGTCCGGTTTAAGGCGCTCGATTCGAAATCGAGTGTAGGGCAACCTACCGTGGGTTCGAATCCCACTCCCTCTGCCATTTATTTTCAACGGCTTACAGAAGTTGTCAAGAATCTCCCATTTCGGGTGATTTCTCGTTTTGGGCCCATTTTGGCCCCCGCTGCATGAAACAATGAGTTATTGTGCGACGCGTCATGGGAAAATATTCAAATATGAATCTGGAGTGGTGGGTAAAAGATCCGGACTTTGACAAGACCGCTTGGTGGATGTTGCCCAATAAAAGTGCGGTGAATGGGAAAGACAAAAATTTGGTGTCTGATAAACGCGCCACATCCATCCAGTGCCGGGCCCATCTCTCGCCGTGGTGCGGGCTGCTGAGGAGGTTTTCGATCACGGTGTTCCATGCGTCGGCAGAGCGGTCGGCGACGAAGGTGTCGACTTCTTTGGAGCTCGGTGGGAGTCCGATCAGATCGAGGTAAGCCCGTCGAATCAGGCTGCGACGGTCCGCTTTGGCAGATGGCTTGAGTTGACGACTCTCCAGCTTTTCCAGGATAAAAGCGTCAATTGAATTGTTGCCCCAGGCCGATGTGTTTTCGGGCGAAGGGGGATTGCTGACAGGCTGAAAGGACCAGTGAGTTTCGGCCGACTTCCAGATGTCGGCGGCCGGGCCTTCGTCTTTTCTTTTCGCGGTTGAAATTTCAGGGGAGCCTGGCCAGACCGCTCCATTTTCGACCCATTTACTGAGGACGGTGATCTCGGTGTCCGAAAGTTTCTGCTTGGGTGGCATCTCCATGTCAGGATCCTGATAGTGGATGGCCTGAATGATGAGGCTGGATTTTGGATCACTTTGAACAAGTGCGGGGCCGCTATCTCCTCCGCTGAGTGCCGACGCGAGGGAGTCGAGGCGCAGACCCGCTTTCTGCTTTTCGGGACCGTGGCACTCGATGCAGCGGTTGTGAAGAATGGGGCGAACCTCATTTTCGAAAAAGGTCTCGGTATCATTGGCGAGAGAAATGCCCGCAGCGAGAATCAGTAGAAATGTGATCAGAGCCTGACCACAGAGCGACCTACAACAAGAGTGAGTAGGGCTTGATAAGTTCATGGCGGAGCGATAATGGATGGAGGGCGAATGAAAGATTCTCACAAGGAGGAATGAGAGGCAATTCGGTCGAGGCCATAATCGCGTCAAGCGGAGGAGTTTCAGCGCCTTCATCAGGCTATAGTCGTGGAGCCATCCGGTCTTCATAGTCCTTGAGATGCAACTGATAAGCGAAATTCGATTGCTACAGTGGTTGGTTTTGATTTTGACGATCACGGCAGCCCACCGAGCGATCGTCGCCGCTGAGAATCCGCCCAATGTGCTCTTCATCTGCATCGACGACCTGAACGATTGGGTTGGCAGTATGGGCGGTCATCCACAGGCTCAGACACCGTTCATGGATGAACTGGCCGGGCGCGGAGTGAACTTTACGAATGCCCACTGCCAGGCACCGATCTGCATGCCTTCACGAACGAGTCTATTCACAGGGACGTATCCGCATCGGAACGGGGTGTATGTGATCGAGCAGGAGATGAGAGATGGTGAAATTTTGAAAGATGCCGTGACTCTGCCGAAGTATTTCAAGAACCATGGCTATCGAATTTTGCGAGGAGGGAAGATCTATCACCGGAGAGAACATGGCGAGGCCGACGAGTGGGATGAAGAAGGCGAACGGCCCGGATGGGGTTGGATGGGAAGAATGACAGCGCCGGATGGGGTGAGCGGATTACCGGAGCCGAGTATTTTCGATTTTGGCCCGCTTCCGGTTGAGGTAGGGGAGATGAACGATTCCAAGGTGACCGATTGGGCCATGGATCGGCTGGCAAAGCTGGATGACGAAGAGCCCTTCTTCCTCGCCGTCGGATTGATCACGCCGCACCTGCCTCTCTATACGCCGCCGGAATTTTATGAGCGCTATCCGCTGGATGAAGTTCGGTTGCCGGAAACCCTTCCGGGAGATCTGGATGACTTGACCCCGCTGGGACGAAAGTTCACCCGTTACTTCGATTCAACTCCCATGAGCCATCACAACATCACGCGGCATGGATTGTGGCACAAGGCGGTGGCGTCTTACCTCGCGACGGCGACGTTCACGGATCACTGTGTGGGACGGTTGATCGCAGCGCTCGATGCCAGTGACCACGCCGACAATACCATCGTCGTGTTGTGGTCGGATCATGGATTTCATCTTGGAGAAAAAATGCACTGGGAAAAGCGCTCACTCTGGGAGGAGTCGACTCGCGTTCCCCTGATTTTCTCCCTGCCGGGTGATGAAATGGCGAAGGGTGCGACTTGCACGCGTCCGGTCGGATTGATTGATCTATACCCTACGCTGCTTGAGTTGTGCGACTTGCCTGTGAAGGCGGAACTTCAAGGGCGAAGTCTGGTTCCTCTGCTGAAAAATCCTGACCTGGAGTGGGATCACCCCGTGCTGACGACTCATCATCCCGGGCATCATGCGATCCGCTCTGAGCACTGGCGCTATATCCGCTACGCAAACGGAGAAGAAGAGCTCTACGATCATCGAACAGATCCTCATGAATTTCATAATCTGGCATCAAAGTCAGAGCATTTCGAAGTGATCGAGCGTCTCGCCAAACATGTTCCGGCGGAATCCGTTCCCTACGCGCCGCGAAAGGAGCGCCAGCGGTTCACGCAGGAGTTTGATTGGTTTCATCCGTAACGATACTCAGCCACCGCAGGGCAATTTCTCCTCCTCACCGGGGCGACTGCATGGTTGAATCCAACTGACGAGATCACCCCGTGAAGGGTTGGCGGCCGAAGCGGAAGACCGTGCCGCTTTTGAGCCGGCCTTGCAGAACTGCGATGGTGACATTGATGCTGTCATCGACGAGATCACCCCGAAGGAAGCCCCGAGCACCCCCGGATCAAAGGCGAACTCATTCTCGTTCGATCCATTGCAACGAGAGACACCGGGGCGCAGTGATATCTATTTGGCTTTCAGCAACCAACGAACCGCATCGATCACGACAAAGCCGTCAGTACCGCGATTGGTAATCGTTACCTTTCCCTCTTTCTCAAATCGGTAAGTGCCGACCGAGGTGAACAGTCCATCGATCTTCGGCGTTTGGCGCTGGTTTAAGATCTTCTCGTCATTACCATCGGCATGGGTGATTTTTATAGGGACATTCGTGGCCCGATTGGCATTTCTGATGTAGGCAATCTGAACGTCGTAATCGCCTGGTGCAGGCAGCGCGGTCGAGAATTCGGCCGTAGAGGCACCATCCTGTCTATTGTCGTCGTGCCGGTATCCATCGTGGATGCCCAATCCTAAGGGCGACTTGGTCCATGTTCCTTTCAGTCGAGTTCCTGTTTCGTCGACCACGGTTCCCTCGAGCGAATCGATTGCCGTAAAATTGGTTGCTGGCTTCGGCATTCCCGCATAGTCGAGTATTTGTCCGCCCGCTTTGAGCTTCGTCTTCAATTTTTCGTAGTTCAAATCCTGCAGCGCAACCCCGTCCTCGATTGCCAACGCTGCAGCGGTGCCGGCGCTCTGCCCGAGAATCATGAAAACCGGCTCCATTCGGATCGAACCATAGGCGACGTGCGAGGCGGACAAGCAGACTGGAACGAGCAGATTTTCGCATTCCTCCTGTCTCGGCGTAATCGAACGGTACGAAATGGGGTAGGGTTTCGGACAGCTCACCGCGAAACCGCCCTCGTTGCGGACCGTCGTTTTTCCGTCTTCCTCGACGACGACGCGCTGGCAAAAATGAGAGTCCATCCCGTAGGCCGCCAAGCCGACGGAATCGTTTACGAGTTCCTTGGATTCGCAATTTTTCTGAGTCATCACGTATTCGGAAACCATTCTGCGACCTTCCCGCACATAGAGCTGATGAGGCCAGAAACCTGTATTTTGGAATTCGTCGGGGTCGAGGCCAAAGTGATTCACCCTGTCCTGCAATTCATCGGGAACACTCTCGTCGTTTGCCAGGAAATACATCAAACCCTGCTGATAGTTGACATGATCCTGAAAAATTCGCTCGCGCATCTCATACAATTCGCGGAAGGGAATCGGGAGTCCACGTCTCGCCTTCGGGAGTTCTGCAAATGATCCCTCTTCATAGGTGCCATCGGGCCAGTGAAAATTTCCGCCGACATAGTCCGATGAAAAACTCCCGGCGTTATTGCTATCGCCATTCCGCATTTGCACAGGGCCATCCGTCATCGGGGCAACTGTATAGTTCAGCGTCCAACGCATCGCTGGATCAAAATTGAGAAATCGAGACAGTAAGGCGAAGCGGTCGACATTGTATCCACCAGGTTTTGGAAACGGAATCTTCCCCGCTTTATCGGTCAGGAAAATCCGGAAATTGTAAGCCTGAACCCGGGAGTCGCCTTCGCCTGGTTTTCCGGCCGGTTCGGATGCGATCTCGGCAAGCAGTCCCGATTCCGGATCACCTGGTTCCACGTAGGGACTGATCGGGAGTCGGCAAAATTGATACACGTCTTCCCAGGAAATTTCCTGCCATTGCCCGGCAAGAGATTCGTCGTAGGCACCGGTCGGCTCCCGACCGACGCGATAGGAAACATTGGCCGCTGCCAGCAAATCCCCTTCATATGTGGAATCGACGAACATCGCCGCCCTGACCGTTTCGCCCGTCTCCATGGTCGCCGATACAATGCGTCCGTCCTCCATCGCGACCGACTCGAGACATCGGTCGAAGAGAACCGTGACGCCCGCCTCTTCGAGCATTTCCAGAAACTGGGATTCCGCTGCGGACGGCCTGAAATCTCTGAGTTTTCCCACGCGATTATAAAACTCTATCGCCATCCCGCCGATAGCCGCCTTGTTTCCGACATCGGTCGCCGTCAATCCACCTGAAGACAAGCCTCCGACGTGCCGGTTGAAGGAAAGAAATACTACTTTTTTCCCCATTCTCGCCGCCTGAATCGCAGCGGTCACCCCGGCAGGCGTACCCCCGTAGACAGCGACATCGCACTCGATCAGTTGCTTCGGCTCCCTGGCGACACTTCGGTAGTAGCGGGGGCGATTTTCGACGTCGCCCCAAGCGGTGTCATCGAAGGTGCAGAAAAGCGTCGCAGCGAGACAGGCAAGCAACAGGGAATATCGATCCGGATTTCGCATAGATTGGAACTTTGTGATTTCTGAGCTGTTTTTGGAGGAAAGTCATCCGCTATCCCTGCCTTTTTCAGAATTCACGTTAGTTATCCACGTAAACGCGTCGCTCCTCAAGCCGTCGTAGTCGCACTAAGATCCACTCGAATGAGACTGGAAACACACGCTTTACTTGTTTGTAGCTTTGTCATCACCGGGGCGACAGCATGGTCGGCTCCAGCTGAAGAGATCACCGAAGCGGCCCGTGAATGGCTGGCGGCCGAAGCTAAAGACCGCGCTGCTTTTGAGCCAGCCTTGCGGAATTACAAAGGTGACATTGATGCAGTCATCGATGCCATCACCCCGAAGGGAAGCCCCGAGCATGCCAACATTAAAGGTGAAGTCATCAAGGGGGATACCTTCGTGGTGCCCCGCTTGCTGGCACGAAACGAAGATCACCCTTTCAACTTCTACGTTCCGAAAACCTATGACCCGGCCAAACCGATGGGATTACTCCTCTGGATGCACGGAGGGGGGACCTACAAGCCGGGCAAGAACCTGAAGCGGCGGTCAGGCGAGGAAAAAGAGAAACTATGGGATACCGGTGAATACATCGTTGTGTCCGCTGAAGCCTGTCACGGTGTCAATTTCCCGGAGGGTGCAGTACCTGACAAAATGGCCGGGCGCTGGTCCGTTCCGGCTTCAGAACGTTACCTCACTGACCTGACGAATGAGTTCATGCATCGGTATCACATTGATCCGAATCGAATCGTTTTGAAGGGCTACTCAATGGGTGGCATCGGCGCCTACAATCACGCCATGCGCACGGATCGTTTTGCGACAGTCGGTATCGGCGGCGGCAACTGGACCTGGGGAACTTTCGACACCATGCTGAACACGCCGGTTTTTATCTGGCATGGGAAAAACGACAGCTACTGGAACAGCCCGGAGGACTGCCGAAACCGAATGACCGATGTCTGCCATGCTCGTTTCGCTCACGAAATTTTGAACGAGTTAGGGTATGATCACGTCTATCTCGAAACCGACGGTAATCATAACAAAATCAACGTTAAGGACGGAAAGTGGTTCAGTCCCTCGGACGAGTTTTTCAGCGGAGACAAAGGATATATCCTCGACAAACGTCGCGACCCCTATCCCAAAAAGGTCATCGCAATGACGCCCCGGGGTAACTACGAAATGATCGATCCAAAAACGAGTGGCGACCCTTTCCGTCAGGCCGAGTCTCTCCATGACCATTGGGTCAGCATCGAGAACTACACGGCAGGACCGGTGACGGTGGATCACCTCATCAAGGAAGGAATGATCAAAACAGCGACGACCAGAGAGGATTGGCTCAACTACTTCGCGAAGCGCAGCAAAACTACGTTTCAGGGTGCCCGTATCGAGATCGAGAACCTGGGGAACAATCGTTTCAAGGCAACGACCCAACATGTAGATTCCTACAGCATCTGGTTGCATCCGAAGATGGGCGTAAACTTCAACCGGCCGATCGAAATCAACACCAATGGGGTTACCGTCAAGTTAACCTGTAAACCGAGTCTGCTGACTGCGCTGCAGAGTTTCGAGCGAAAGGAGGACTGGGGGCTGATCTATTCAGCCAGAATCGACGTCGAGGTCTCTCGGTAGAGAAACACTGGAGAAGATAAGATTGAGACTCGAATTGGAAATTCACTGTTTTTAATCCACCTGCAAACCATTTTAACCATTGAATAATTTTAGCCTCACCTCTCTTTGAAAAGACTGAAGATCTCGTATCCCTGTTCCAAAAACGCCTCAATGTTTTTCACCGCGACGGTCTTGCCTAATCGGCAGATCATAAGGCTATCGCCGCTCCCATCGGTAACGAGATCGGTGTGGTTTTCATAGTAGGTGAGCACTTCGTCAGTAAAAACTCGCCGAATCGCGTCTTCATCCGAGCCGTGGAGATGAAACTGTTTCGAGAAGGTTGGATGCGTTTCGAAATTAAAATCCCGATAACCTAATGCAGTCGAGATATTAGCACCCAAATCCTGCCGCCTTAGCGTGAACGTGGGCAAGCGTAAAAGGTCGGATTGAAATACGATCACCGTTTGCTCTGAAACAGAGCTAGGTTTCCCACTGTTGCCCGAACTTATTCGGTGTTCCATAATCGTCACGGACAGTCCCTCCTCGGCACGCGTCATCACGCTCCAGGCCCCCTGACTCCTTGTTTGGCGAAACAAAGCCAAGTGGCTGAGCGATTTCAGCAATTCATCGTCTTCGTCGGTAAACTCGCCCGAGAAGGAGAAATTGATCGTCGATGCGAGTTGTCTCAGAGCTTTCTTGCGCCTCGAGCCCAGAAAAAGCACAATTCCGATGACGAGCGCCAGCGCTCCGAATCCAATGTAGGTTCCCATGATTTGATATTTTCTTAAACTGCAGGGTGAACCACTGCAATTTTCTCGCAAAATTCTTTTTAACAAGCCGTGATCTGGGTGGGCCGGGATTATTGCGAGCCATGTCCCTAGACTGTAGGGAAACCGCCCGCATCGAATAAAAGAATGTACGCCGACGTTACTGCGACGATGAACACGAAAGAAAGCACATGCAGGAGGTATTTTCGGTGGCGGCTTCGGCAGTAACGAATCGTCCCGTAAATGAGCTGGGCGATTCCAACGATTGGTATTATCGGGAGCGTTACCAATCTACCCACATCAATGAGAGGGTAGAAGAGATCCCCTGATCCTTTGTAGAAATCCCGAACAGCGAGAATATAAAGAGCCAGACTGGCGAACTGGAGAAAGGCAGGCCAGAGCTCAGGAACGAATTTAGAAATTCGGCTTGGAGCATTCATTCAACATTCAACGACTGATAAGATAAAAGACAGGCTAGGCTCGCTCTCAAGCTTCACTAGGGTTCAGGCAACATTTTTCAATATTAATCAGAGGCATCCAGATTAAATGCGTTCTGCGTTTAAATGAAGAATTCTCTTCACCTTTTCACGAACCAACAGGGTTGCTTCAACGAACGTACCCTGTTGCTTCGTGGGGCAGGTGCGCATTTGGACCCTTCTCTCCATTCAAGGTAACGTTCGTTCCGGTGCGACCCCTTATTGCCATTGCAGCTGGCTTTTGCAGTGCCCACCCTCGCAAATTGCAATTTTCTACGAGGAGGACATCAAGGTGCTTTTGAAACAGCGGTTCGTCGAGTTTCGATTTTTCAACCCCGCAGCTCCGTCACCGAGCATCGCCCGGGTTGGAGGGGGGCAACCCTCTTGAGCACTTGCCTTGACTTCTACTGGCAGAAAAAAACCATTGCCCCAACTTGTAGCATGGGAAGTTCATCAATGAGGCTCGCTGGTGTGTCTTAATCTTCGACTTCGGTGCTCGGTACTTCTTTTTGCTTACCGTCTGGACTGAGAAAATCCGTGAGCTTGTCCATGCGAGCTTGGAACTCCGTCATGGCAGTACCAACGTTCTCGCCGAGTTCATCGTTTTGCATGAACCTCACAAAGAAACTCTTGAACTGATCAGAGAATTTCTGGGTCGATTTTTCCACTTTTTCCTGAATACGGGCTGCCTCCGCGTCACTTGGGTCCTCGAGCTTGGCCATGCGGGCGGAGATGGATTCTAACTCATCACCGATGGTATCCATTGTTTTGACAAATGCTTCGCCACTTGCCTTGTCCTTGGCTGAATCAAAGGCATCACCGATATTATTGATCGCTACGATGAGTTCATCGGTCAGGCTGTCATAGGTGTCTTGGTCAGCAGCGGGTGTTGCTGACGGTTTCGCGGTTTTTTGCTTGATGAATGCCTTGTCCGCATCGCTGAGCCGGGCGATGGCGATTTTTATCGGTTTACCGCCAGATTTGATGACGACATTGGTGGCATCGGAACT
>ERZ1047472.2751-NODE-2751-length-12116-cov-4.633115_pt1 | contig 12116 bp, 9 predicted proteins | sample MGYA00383095_ERZ1047472 | MGnify/ENA primary metagenome ERZ1047472 (study PRJEB29581, sample SAMEA5548365) | metagenome | biome: marine; feature: coastal; material: water | depth 1 m | study: Short-term variability in the microbial, nano- and picoplankton...
GACCTGTCCGGCCGGGTGGCCACGTTTTACCCGAGCGGGTGGAGGATGACTTGCCCAAGATGGTGGAAGCGCTCAAAGCAAACAATTTGAATCTCACCCTGATGACTTCCGGGATTAATGAGGTCAGCGAAGAACAGCGCACTGAAGCCGTCCTTCGAACTGCGGCTGATCTGGGAGTGAAACGCTTTCGGATGGCCTATTACAAATACGATCTGAAAAAGCCGATTGCTCCTCAGCTCGACGAATTTCGATCCCGCTTGAAAGACTTGGTCGCCATGACAAGTGAGCTTGGGATCAAGCCGGTTTACCAGAATCATTCGGGAAAGAACTATTTTGGCGGACCGATCTGGGATCTTGCGGAAGCCCTCGAAGATTTTGATGCGAAGGATATCGGGGTAGCCTTTGATATTGGTCATGCAACCGTTGAAGGGGCAAAAGCGTGGCCGCTGAATTACGCGCGCATTCGTGACTACATTGACACTCTCTACATCAAAGAACCCGCCTGGGACGAAAACACGCTCGGGTGGGGGCCGATCGGAGAGGGCGTCGTCGACATCTCCTATTTTGAAACAGTGAAGAAAAGTGACTTCTCCGGCCCAGTCAGTGTCCATGTCGAATATCTCGGCCACAAGGATCCCAAGATTGTTCCGGCGGTTCTCGAAGCTATCAAGAAAGACTTTGCGAGAGTGAAGTCCCTGCTCACCTGATTTTAGAAATATGTTTGATACCCGGGAAAAACCCCAAATGGTCGAGCGCGCCTTTCTCATTGGCGTGTATTTCGATCGGGCGGATGAAGAGCGCGCTCAGAGTCTTCTCGAAGAGTTGATGGAACTCGTGACCACCCTTGGGATCGGCATTGTTGGGAAACAGTGCATTTTTGTGAGGAACCGAAACAAGCGATACTTGACTGGAACGGGAAAGGCCGAAGAAATGATCGACGAGGCTCTTTCTCTCGAGTCGGACTGTATCATTTTCGACAACGAGCTTTCCCCCTCACAACAGAGAACCTGGGAGGAAGATAGCAACATCACAGTGCTCGACCGCGAAGAAGTGATTCTCGATATTTTCAAAATGCGCGCCCAGACGAAGGAGGCGCGATTGCAGGTGGAGTTGGCTCGCATGCAGTATTCGCTGCCGCGTCTCGCTCGCATGTGGACACACCTCGACCGCCAGGGCGGCGGAGGTGGTGGCGGCGGAAAAGGTGCTGCTCGAGGGGAAGGGGAGCAGCAAATTGAGGTCGACCGCCGTCTCGCCCGAAAGCGAATTGATCGAATCAAATCCGAACTGGAAGATGTTCGTCGCAACCGGGAAACCCAAAGAAAGCAGCGCTCTGATGAAGGAATAGGGCAGGCTTCAATTGTCGGATACACGAATGCAGGCAAGAGTTCGCTCCTGAATGCACTGGCGGGAGCGGACGTGCTCGCAGAGGACAAGCTGTTTGCGACACTGGATCCCACGACGCGGCGCATTGAGCTTCCTGATAGGCAGCCCCTGCTGATTACCGATACAGTTGGATTTGTAAGAAACCTGCCCCACCGTCTCGTGGAGGCATTCAAGGCTACTTTGGAAGAGGCGATCCTTGCAGATTTTCTGGTTCACGTTCTGGACGCGAGTTCGCAGGAAACTTTCTCCTTCTACGAAACGACTGTTTCTGTTCTGAAAGAGCTTGGAGCGGCTGATAAGCCAACGGTTCTTGTGTTGAACAAAATGGATCTTGTAGCAGATGACGAGGAACGCGTTCAGGAACTGAAGGCCCATTTCGGAGAAGACGCGGTTTTTCTCTCTGTCGCGACGGGGGAAGGAATGGATGCCCTGATCGGAAAAATGTCTGATCTGATGGTCGATCGAGTAGCGCGATTGAAGCTTCGCATTCCCCAAGCGAGGCAGGACGTGATTGCCTTACTGCATCGGGAGGCGAAAATACTTTCGACTGATTACGAGGGAAACGATGTGCTTCTCACCTCGATTGTTCCGCATGCATTGCGGCATCGTGTTGAGAAGTTTGAACCTGCTGCTGCCAAGTAACCTGCTGGTTAGATTACTCGCCTTTTTCTTGCACTGGTGAAATCGAGTGAGCTAATTTTCTTTCTAACAGGACGGTAGATCGAGCTGCGTGCGCTTGTGGGCCTTCGAATTCAACTTGGTTCATTTTCGTAGATGATTCTTCGTTTGCAGGAGCTTCTCTAGAAGTAATCGGCTGGAGTTTTGTCAGAACAACTCCAGATAATCTGGCATGGCATGCTTCTACAGCTTGCTTTGTCTCGCGCAAGTCTTCGATCTTGTGGGTGTGATAGGATGTTACCGCAATGACATGGTCTGCAAGAGAGGAAATCGCGCCTGTGTCTGAGTATTGGTGGATTGACGGAGCGGTTACCAGCAAATAGTCAAACCTACTTCTCATTTCCCAGAAGAGGTCATCCATCCGCTTTCCGTTTACGAGGCCGCTCGGGTCAGCAGGAAGCGGGCCTGCGGGCATGACCCACAAATTTTTGGTGCGTGTTCTTATAATCGTCTCCTCGACGCGCATTTCTCCCGAAAGATAGTCGCCCAGCCCGGGGTGTCGTGCGGCTTCGAAGCAGTCGTGCAGTTGGGGGGAACGAAAATCTGAATCAATCACAAGAACGGTCTGCCCCGCTTCAGCAATTGTCTTGGCGGTATTGGCGACTACTTCTGCCGTTCCAGCATTCTCTCCCCGCGGTATGAAAAGAATTGCGGAGGAGTCTCGGGCAGGGAGTCGATGAATGCGATTTCGTAGATCCCGATATGCCTCGATTTGATTGCTGTTTTCTAGACCCCCAGCATTCCTGTCTCTCGCTATACCGACTGGAACATAGCCCATCATCAGGAGATCCAGTTCCCCGGCGATTCGTGAAGCAATTTCAATCGGCAACTTTCCGATGGAGAGAAGACAGGTCAATGTAGCTCCAATCAGCAAGCCAAACACGGAATAGAAAACGCTGCGCGAGGCGCGCGACTGCATAGGCAAGGATTCTTCGACTACTGAGTGCCGCAGGATTGAGACTCCCGAAGAGATATTTTGCAGAGCGACAACTGAAAGCTGGTGTTTCGCTTCCAATGAACGGATCACGAGTGTTTGTTCGATGAGTTGATTTCGAAGATCATTGACTTCACCTGCCTCGACTATCGTGGAGGTTTCACCCGAGCGATTGAGTTTGCGGAGCCGGTTTTCGATCCGTTGTTTTTCTCCATTTCGAAATCGAAGTTCGGCATTGAGGTTTTGAACCACATCCTCATAAGATTTTCTGGCGTCCTTGTGAGTCAGGTCTACCAGTGTCTGCGCAACCGAATTGGCAAGATTGGAAGAGTGCTCTGGTGAAATGTCACGCACAGTGATGCGAATGATTCTATGAGCCTCCTCCGTTTTAATTTCAATTTTGCGACGAAGCTGCCGCAGCATTTCAGCTCGATTCTCGATCTTCCATCGATCTTCCAACTTGCTCGATTCAGCGACTTTAAGAAGCAGTGCACTGCTGTCGAGCCGGGCTTTCGCGCGGCGAAGTGGATTCAGTGAAGTCGGGCGAACTTCCGTAGACATTCGAATGACAGGAGATTCCCTCTGGTCATGATCAACGAGAATCTCTGAGGATGACTCGTATACAACGGGCTTCTTCCATGAGATCACGGCTCCGGCGAGAAAAACAAAGGAACCAATCAAAACGACAAGTCGCCAGCGGGACCGAAGAGCGACGCATATATCAGCCCAGCCATAATCAGCCGCATTTTGATTGATAATCATAAAATTCAGAATATTAGAAATTTTAAGTTTTACAAATAGATATTGTAGTAAGATGTGACCGTGCAGAAAGGGATGAAAAAGACCGCGAGGGGAATTACTGATCTGTAGTCTTTTTGATTCGGAAGAGGGAAAAAGCAATAGCATCCCGACACCTGAGATCACAAAAAGCGGCAGATAATTCTGCACTGTTGCGCCGCCGAATCCAAGCTCGAGGCCAAAAACGGCAATCGCTTCCGTCAGAGCAAGGGCGACGATGAATGTGGTGTCGATCTACGCGGGGGCTTTTGGATTCCCCGACGTATCTTTCATATGATTCATCAGGTAGCGGATTCCCTAGCCTGCGAGGAAAAGCACGAAGCCCAAAGTGTAGAATATAGTCTTCAATGAACCTGCGTCATCGTCCTGGGTTTCCGGACCAGCCACTTGCATGACCACGAAGTAGATGACAATAGAGCCGGTGAGAGCGGCCTAAAGAATCATTCGGAAAATGAGGGGAAGTTCATTCAGTGAGTGCTTTCAAAAACAGAAAAGCCGCCAGTTTCCTGGCGGCTTTCCTCGAAATTCACGATGGGAAAGATGTGATCACTTCGCGCGACGGAAGATGTAATGGTTATCAGCAGTTATGCCGGAGAGGCTCCAGCCACCGTCTTTCTCCACCTCGTGGATGGTGCGGGGCAGCATGTTGACCTTTGCGATCTTGTCGACCATCTCTTTTGGGAAATTGATTTCTCCTTCTTCAGAAACGTCGAGGCCTTCCTCTTCAGCGATCGCGCGAAAGCCAATCGCGTCCATTTGTTGCGCATTGAGAACTTGGTATTCGTGTGAGCCACCGGCGGCACCACCTGCACCCCCGAGAAGTCCAAGGGAGGCGAGTAAATTGACGGCGGAGACCAAGAGGATGGCTACGAGAAGAGCGATTACAGTATTTTTCATAAAGAAGTAGGGATTTTGCACTTTTGGTAGAGCAGAGACAACAACAGATTTCTGATTTGATGTAAAGATTTACCGGTTACTGGAGGCCGGAAATAAGCCTTCGAGAGTCGAAAGTGTCTCATCAAGGTTGGAAAAGTCACGAAGCAATGCGTCAGGTTCCGCCTTTTTTAAATCTTCGTGAGTGACCGTTCCGGTTGATACTGCGAGAACTTTCGCCCCGCAGGCCCGGGCACAGGCGATGTCTCTTGGGGTATCACCGATGACGATGACTTCCTTGGAATCAAAGGTTCGCCCGGTTGATTTTTGCGCTCGTTCGATGGCGATGGGGCCGAGCTGGTTTCGTTCCGGGTGATCACACCCGAAAGCGCCGAAGGAAAAATGTTTATCCAATTCGTAGTGTCGAAGTTTGATTCGAGCACCTTGCTTGGTATTTCCGGTGAGAAGGGCAGAAATGTGTTCCGGGAAATGGGAGGTCAGCGATGGGAGTAATTTTCGGACTCCTGGAAGAATCCGCCCCTTCCCAAGGGAACTGTTCTCTTCCAGCGAGTTCTCCAATGCAGCAGTGTAGTGCCTATAAAAGCTCTCGCAATGGTGTGGGTCATTTTCGATACCGAAATGATTAAAGAGAGAAGCAACGACGCTTCCGTCAGTGGCACCACCCAAGTCCAAGGGAGGAAATGACTGACCAGTAAAGTCGGGAAACGCGTTGAATAGTCCGCGCTCAAGTGCCTTCAGGCCCGCTCCTTCCGTATCGATCAGAGTCCCATCGATGTCGAAAAGGAGTAGTGCCTTCAAAGCGTCGCTATAGCTCTACCGCAGAGGGAGATTAGGAGAGAACCTCCTATTTCTCTTCCTCAGCAGCAGCATCTTCTTCAAATTCTGCTTCCTCATCGGAAGCAGCTTCTTCGGATGTGGCATCTTCATCAGAGGCATCGACGTGATCATCCTCGTCATGAGGATCCTCGTCTTCGTGTTCCTGATGAGCTGCTTCGGTTTCGTCGATGTCGTATTCTTCGTCTTCCTTGCGGAATTTCCGAACCTGCTTCTCCTTGGGAAGAGGAGAAACCATCATGAGAATGTTACGGTTGTTCAGCTTGGGCTCGAGGTCGACATTCGCCATCGTCGAAAGGTCTTCCTTCACTTTCTGCATCAACTCAAATCCAAGATCCTTGTGCGCCATCTGGCGACCACGAAACTGAAGTTGGATTCGAACTTTGAAGCCGTGAGCGAGAAAGTCCTCTGCATGCATCAATTTGATGTTGTAGTCGTGCTCACCGATGTTGACGCGGAATTTTACTTCCTTTTCGCGTTTCTTCGGTTTCTCCGATTTCTTCTGCTTGGACTGTTCGTACTTGTATTTTCCGTAGTCGACAATGCGACAGACCGGCGGCTTGGCATTCGGTGCGATCTCAACCAGGTCAAGACTCAGCTCCTTCGCCTTTTTCAAGGCTTTGTGGGTGGGGATCACAACGTTGTGTTCACCGTAAATGACGCGGATCTGGGGGGCTCTGATCCGTTCGTTGACCCGCGTTCTTGGCGTACGCGGCCTTCTTCTGTTTGGTCTTTTAGCTATGGCTTTGTTCCTTTTGTTAAGACAGGTGCGAACCGTTAGATATAGGTTCGACGAGTAATATCCCCGCAAATGGGGAAAAATGGCAGAAAGTTACCCTGAGGAGGAACGGCGAAAGGTTGAATAACTTTTCCTCGTTCCGACCGCGGAAGCGAACAGCGTTGTGAGTAACGCCAGATCATAAATTTCGAGAACGAATCTCAGCGACAACTTTGTCACGAAACTCGTCTACACCAACGGCTCCTTCGTCACCCCGATCGCGGTGACGGATCGATACCTGATTGGATTCTTGTTCTTTAGCTCCGATAAGTAACATATAAGGAACTCTGTCGAGCTGGGCAAGACGAATTTTAGCTCCTACCTTTTCATCAGCTTTGTCCACAGTGACACGAACACCTGCTTCACGTAGTCCCTGGTAGACTGTGGTAGCCGTGTCGAGAAACTTCTCGGAGATAGGAAGAATGCGGACCTGCTCCGGCGAAAGCCACGTGGGGAACTTGCCGGCAAAATGCTCGATTAGCACGCCGACGAATCTCTCCATCGAGCCAAAAGGAGCTCGGTGGATCATTACGGGGCGATGGGGCGCATTGTCCGAACCGATGTACTCCAGTCCAAATCGCTCAGGCAGATTGTAGTCGACCTGTACCGTGCCAAGCTGCCACTCGCGTCCGATGACATCTTTTACGACGAAGTCGATCTTTGGTCCGTAAAACGCAGCTTCGCCCGGCTCCTCGGCAAAATCGGTTCCGAGAGTCGAAGCCGCTTCCCGGAGTGCCTGCTCGGCCTTGTCCCACTTTTCGGCGTCGCCGACGTATTTCGATGAGTCCTTATCCCGCAGTCCGACCCGGACGCGGTAGTCATCCATCCCGAGGGTGCCAAGAACGATTTTCACCAGCTCGAGGCAGCCCATGATTTCGTCCTTCACCTGATCCTCGGTGCAGAAAATGTGAGCGTCATCCTGAGTGAAGCCACGGACACGAGTCATACCTCCGAGCTCCCCTGACTGTTCCCAGCGATACACTGTGCCGAACTCGGCAAGGCGCACGGGAAGGTCTCGATAACTATGGTGATTGCTCTGGAAAATCTTGATGTGATGCGGGCAATTCATCGGCTTCAAGAGAAACCCAGCGACCTCACCCGATTCGAGTTTGTTGGAAAGTTCGCCGCACGTACACCCTTCGTCGGAGAGAAGTTTCATTGTTTCGCGCTCCGTCAGCGGCGGGAACTGCGAATCGGAGTAGTAAGGGAAGTGTCCAGAAGTCCGGTAGAGATCGAGCTTTCCGATGTGAGGAGTGAAAACCTGGCTGTAGCCCTGGCGGTCGAGATGTTCGCCAATGAAGTCCTGCAATTCCTGGCGAACCACAGCGCCATTGGGTTTCCAGAGGATCAATCCCTGCCCGACTGCTTCGTCAATGTGAAAAAGGTCGAGATCTTTTCCGATCTTGCGGTGGTCACGCTGTTTTGCTTCTTCGACCTGTTCCAGGTGCGCGTTGAGCAACGTTTTGTTTTTGAATGCCGTGCCGTAGACTCGCTGCAGTTGCGGATTGTCTGCGTCGCCTTTGTAGAAAGCACTGGCGACACTTATCACCTTAAAAGCTTTGCAGTTTCCCGTGCGAGGCACGTGCGGACCTGCGCAGAGATCCCAGAAGTCTCCGTTTTTATAGATCGAGATTTCTTCGTCTTCCGGAATTTCGTTGAGAAGGTCAATTTTGAAAACGCTTTCGACATCTCGATCGCCGAGAGCAGCAAGGCGTCCTTTTTTGGCGAGATCGAGAGCTTCGTCGCGGGAGACGACCATCTTTTCAAAAGTCTGGTTTTCCTTCACCACCTTTTTCATCTCCGCCTCGATCTGTTCGAAGTCGTCGGGAGAAATGCGGTGTTCGAGATCCACGTCGTAGTAAAAACCATGAACGCCCTCCAGCAGCGGCGGCCCATAGGCAAACTGAGCATCGGGCCAGATCTTCGCGATTGCCGTTGCAAGGACATGAGCCGTAGAGTGGCGGATCCGTTCAAGTTCCGACATCTTATCACGCTCATCGAGCGTCTTGCGGTGTTTCTCGTTGTTGTCCGACATGGATAGTGAGGGGATGTCTCCGCAAAGGGAGGATACTGCTCCCCTCGGGAGAGAGAGTCGGGATGACTGGATTCGAACCAGCGACCTCCTGGTCCCAAACCAGGCGCACTACCAAGCTGTGCTACATCCCGTCCGTTTTAACCAACGGGGCGGAAGTGTCGGTCTTTTGTCCAGGGTTTCAAGAGGGAAATCAGCTCAAAATGAGATTATTCTGGAATGGCAAATGGCGGCACAAAAATGGAATGCTCCGAGGGGTGGCGGCATTCTGATGTCAGCAATTCATCTGCCCTCCTTGGCATGAAGGTGAAAGCATTTGGAGGAAAGGCAGTCCTGCGTCTTCTCCGCACCTTCCTCAACAGGGTTTGATCGAGCGTTTAACAGGGTTGGGTCATCGATTCAACCCTGTCAGGTCGTGGATTTTAATGGGTGATTGAGAAAAAATCGTTTTTTTTCAATCAGATTCATTCGCCTGTCGATTCCCTTTTTGAACACGGCAATTCAGCCTCTTCAATTTCAACCAATCCAACAATCAACAACATCATGAAAAACTTCATTCTCACACTCGCCATCTTCGGAGCCGCTTTCTTCGGAATGACAACTCCGGTGGAAGCTGGAAACTATCACAACCACTGCGGACCTGAGGTCTACAAGGTTCGCACTTGCGAAATCGACCGCTGCAAATACAAGAAGCATGCCTACAACCACTGCGGGAAGCGCTACAGCTACTGGGTCACGGTAATCACTTACAAGGACTACTACTCCAACGGCAGCTATCGCGATTGGAAGCGTTCAATCAGCTAACAAAAACACTTTTGCAATCAGGGGGATCTTTTTGCAATTAGGGGAACAGGTGGCCGAGTCTGCACGTCGCAGCTCGGCCATCTTCTATTTTGGTGAGAGCCACTGCTACTCCCACACCCAATGCTTCAGCCGCATCTGCTCGGCAAGCCGCGATGCTTCGATGGCGCGGGCACCGTCTTTGCGAGCAAGGGTGTCTGCGATCTGAATGGCTGGTTTCCAATCCTTTTGCTCGCGCAGAATTTCAATCGCAGAAAAGCCGGCTCGGAAAACCCATTCGTTGGAATCGGAAGTCGCGCTGCGAATCGGAGTGAGTGATCGCAGTGTCGTGTCAGCCACGAGGGATCGATACACTTTCAGAGCGCGCGGTTTTTGGTCGAGACTTTCGAGGCATCGACCGTAGCGAACTGCAGCCTCGTGTTTCACCGCCGTGGGAGCATTGGAGAGTTGAGAAAGCTCCTCGAAAGATGTGGCAGCTTTTTTGAGAAGATCCGCGTCGTGTTTATTGGCCAGGGCTTCCGCAAAGTAGCTGAATGCGAAATCGGCATGTGACGCGAAATGAATAGGGACGCTTGCATCGGTGCCCTCGAGGATCTTCTGAAGTTCCTGCCGTGACAACTCGAATCGATCCCGTGCGAGATGATGAAGGGCCAATTCGTGGCGCGCCTGCCAGGAATATTCACCGTCAGAATTGGCAATCGACTCCCAGCGGCTTACGACTTTGACGTCGTTTTCACCCTGCTTGGCACGGGAGCTGGCTCGGGCGGCGAAAAATTTTGCCCGAGCCGAAAGAGGGGAGTCTGGAAACTCGACTACGACGCGGTCAAAGATCTCCAGCGCCGTGTCTTCCTTGTGGTTTTGATAGTGTGTCTGTGCAAGTAGCATGGCCGCTTCGGCATGATGTTCAGAGCCAGGCCAGTTCCCGAGGAAGGCAGTTGCTGAGGCGATTTGTGCGTTGTCGTCGTTTCGGATCACCTCCAGCCAGATGCTGGAGTAGTCGAGTCGCTCGCTTTGCTCCAAAGTCAGAGGGCTCGCTCGAAGGCGCTCGAAGATATCGCTCGCTGCCTGAGGTCGCGCCGGAGCCTGATTGAGATGAATTTCGGCGAGGGCGAGCATTGCATCGACCAGAGAGGGATGGTCGGGGTTTTCCCGCACAAAGGGTTCGAGAAATTCAATGGACCGGGGATCGCCTGTTGCGGCAAGGTGAAGTCCTGCCGCATATTGCAGATCCTTGAGAAGAGGGGAGTTGGGCGCATCGTCCCGGAGGTCATGGAACGAAGTCTGGAAGCCATCAAAGTCGGCTGCTTTCAGTCGGGTGATGGCTGCGTTGAAATGCGATCGTGCGCGTGATTCACCTTTGGATGCTTCAGCGATTTTAAGAAATTGAGCAGCGGCTTCTGCAAGGTGACCCGCTCGGAATTTTTTTTGTGAAGCGGCAAACCCAACGCGTGCCAGTCCGCCGGGGAAGGCTTCTGTCGCTGCGATTGAAGGAGCTGTTTCAGTCGAGTCGGAATAGGAAAGCAGGCGAATGGAAGCTTCGGTGGCAGTCAGCGAGGCATCGGCTTTCTTCGTCCAGTTGATCAGGTGAGTTCGTTTTTCTTCGACCGTTTTTACTGAGTTGAGAGTCAGGAAGAACCGGTGGCACTGGGCGGCGGGATGGTCACTTTTATTCTCCCACTCTTCAGCGGAGGCCGGCAACCAGCTCGCGAGTGCACTTGGTGCGGCCTCTTCAAAAAGAAGGAACGATTGGAGTGCTTCCTGTTCGTTCGTGGCAGCGTCGATCAGTGAAATTATGGAGGCTTTGTTCGTTTCCGCCTGACCGAGTTCGCGCAGCAGATGAGCGCGAAGCGCAATGGTTGCAAAACGGAGATTGCGCGGTGTTGATTCGATTGCGGGAACTTTCCCCAGGATTCTCAGGGCGGGTTCCAGCTGGCCGGCACGCGTTGCGATTTGGGCAAAGATTAGAGACTCCTCCGTTGTCGTCGGTTCTCCCAATGCGGTGATACTCTCCCAGGCGGCATTTTGATTGTCGCCAAGCGTCAGGCAGACCGCGCGGGAAGTTGAAATAGTCCGGTTCGGCTCCGGAAGTCGGCCTGCTAGTTCTCCGAACAATCTCGCGGCGGCGGAGAATTCTTCCTCCGATCTGTGGACAATTGCACTCCAGTAAAGGGTGTCGTTCGAACTGGCGAGGAGAGGGTGCGCGCGCAGCCAATTGGCTGCTTTGTCTGTTTCCCCATTTCTTACAAATGCCTCGAGCAAACGAGAGGCGACGAAATCTCTTTCGACATCACCTCCAGCATCGCCAATGACGGCATTCCACGATTCCTGCAGGGAGGTGATTGCTGTTTGGAAACGTTCGTCTGCCAGGGCCTGACACCCATCTCGAAACGACGGTAGGTCGACGAGGCTTTCCTGGGATTTCCCCATCTGCGGAAGCAACGCCGCGATGGCGAAGAGCGCGGTGAATGATCTTCGCAGGCGGCATGACGCGACAGTTCGCCGGGAGAGGCTCATCGATTTGCCTGACTTTTTACAAATTTGACGATATCGGAATCATCGTCTCCTGCACTCCAAACCGCCCGGAGGAAATCAGCGGGAGCGATATCATTGTTGGAGAGGAATCGGCGGTCGCCACCGCAGCAGAACATGATGTCCGGGTCGAGTTCGCCACGGAGTTTTCCGCGTGCTTTCATGATGATCCGGGGAAGCCAGACGTATCCCTCGAGTCCCTCCTCTTTTCCGGGCAGTTCATCGGGCTTGATTTCGTGGCTGCTGGCTTCGCCTCTCATCATTACGCGAAAGTAATCGCGCCGAACACTCGCGATCATTAATGCTGTTGTCAGCGTCAATACGCCGCCATCTCCTAAATCTTCGACAAAATCGAATAACTCGCGTGGCTTGTAGCCGATCGACGTCAGAAATGCGAGGTCGTCATCGGTGTAGTATCCATTGAAATCCTCTTCACCGGAACGATAGCGCTCAAG
>ERZ1047472.2752-NODE-2752-length-12114-cov-6.492661_pt1 | contig 12114 bp, 9 predicted proteins | sample MGYA00383095_ERZ1047472 | MGnify/ENA primary metagenome ERZ1047472 (study PRJEB29581, sample SAMEA5548365) | metagenome | biome: marine; feature: coastal; material: water | depth 1 m | study: Short-term variability in the microbial, nano- and picoplankton...
CAGCGGGGAACGATATAGCGACTTTGCAACATCAGACGCGCTGGATAGAAAAAATTCGGCGAGTATACCCAAAGCACGCTGACGCAATTTTTAACATAAGTTTAAGTCATCCCAATTTAACGCTACGAATTAATAATCGTTTAATTTCAAGAGAAAAATATTTAGAAAAACTCGATCGAAAAGGAATGGCTTGGGAGATACCGAAGGGCATTCCTGTGAACTCTTGTGTTATTTTAAAAAAGCCAGTTGCGGTGGATCGGATACCAGGTTTTTTTGAAGGATTGGTGTCGGTTCAGGACGCTGGCGCTCAGATTTCGGCTACCCTTTTAGATTTACAACCAAATCATACCGTCCTCGATGCTTGCGCAGCACCAGGTGGGAAGGCATGTCATATTCTCGAGTTAGAGGATGTTTCTCTAACGGCCATCGACAAAGACGCGATGAGAATAATTAAGGTAGAAGAGAATCTCACTCGACTTAATCTTTCGGCAAAAACGCAGAGTGCAGACGGCAACAACATTAACACTTGGTGGAACGGTGAAAGTTATGATCGAATCCTACTTGATGCGCCTTGCAGTGCGTCTGGTGTTGTTCGTCGACATCCAGATGTGAAGTGGATAAGACGCGAGAAAGATGTGGAGAGTTTTGTTGAGCAGCAGCGATCTTTGATGTTGGCAATGTGGAGAGTTTTAGCTAAGGGTGGTAAATTGCTTTATACGACGTGTTCAATTTTTCCCGAGGAAAATGAAAAACAAGTGCAATGGTTCATAAAAAACCAGCCAGGTGCGACGATCAATCCAAAGTATGCTCCGCTCAGTGGCCACTTGCTTTTACCTAACGAAAATCATGACGGATTTTTTCACGCGCTTTTTGAAAAGAAATAATTTATTCGCTTTAGTTTTTAGGCTGATGGCGATATGTTCGGTCACGCTAACGATCTCAGCGTCAGCTGAAGGTATTGTTGTTCAATCAGTCAATTTGGAGCAACGGGAATCAACTTTTACTCTTGACGCTGCGTTTAATATTGACCTAAGTCCCATTATCCAGGAAGCCCTCCATAAAGGCGTATCCCTGCCCTTTGTGCTTGATTTTGGCGTTGTTCGACAGAGATGGAACATTTGGGACCAAACGGTAGTAGAGACGTCTTTGCCGTACCGAGTGTCGTACAGTGCGTTGACGCGTCAATATCACGTTAAAGATAAAGTTAGAGGCCGAGATAGAAGTTTTGAATCTTTGGATCAAGCTATACGTGGAGCAGGGCTTATAGCTGATTTAGCCGTTTTTAACGCAGAGCAGTTGGCTGCAGACGTAGAGTATGAGGCTCAAGTTCGATTGAGATTAGAGGTCGGCGGTCTACCTAGTGCGCTGCAGTTGGAAGCTTTAGAGTCCGACAAATGGGAAGTGTCATCGCCTTGGTATCGTTGGGTGATGGAGAAATGAGGTTAAACCTAAATCGCGGTTTAAAAAAGACAACACTAAGCATAATCATTGCGGCATCACTCAGTTTTGGATTTTATCTCCTTTATTTGCTTTCAACTCAAATTACGACAACTAACGATGTCTTTAATGATCTGCCAATTCTTCTTGGGGTAGGTGTTGGGCTCATTGTTATTTTGATGGTGTTAGTGGGAGCGCAACTCCTGGTTACGTTTAGGCGGTTTAAAGCAGGAGTTTTTGGTTCAAAATTAACGGTTCGACTAATACTTGTATTTATTTTAGTTTCCGTGGTGCCAGGTGTTGTCATGTATGGTATCTCTGTTCAATTTTTAGCGGGTTCTATTGAATCCTGGTTTGATATTCGTGTAGACCGCGCTTTGGAGGGAGGATTAAATTTAGGCCGTGCAAATTTAGAGAATGGGCTGGGGGAGTTACAAAGGAAGGCGGACTCAATGGCGGTTAGTTTGTCGTATCAAACCACCGCCACCCAGGTTTCATCCATTGATAGTCTTCGAGATCAAGCGGCGATCACTGAGGCAACCCTATTCACCACGAGTGGAGAAGTGGTCGCCTCATCTAACTCCGGAACTGATTCCTTTATTCCCCTGGGCTTGACACAAACGATAATGCGTCAAGTTCAACTTCAAGAAAGTTATTCAGGGATAGAGGAGAGCGCTGAAGCTGATTTACTTTTGAGGGTGGTTGTACCGATAAATCATCTAGAAGCTGAGATGCAAATTTTGCAAGTGACTCAACTGGTGCCGCCTAGGCTCGCTCAGGACGCCGCAATGGTTGAAGAGGCTTACAGAGATTATCAAGAGCTCTCATTGTCAAGATATGGGCTACAACGTTTGTATAACCTAGCTTTAACACTATCCCTCGGATTAGCGCTTTTTTCCGTGGTTTTGCTCGCTGTCACTTTTAGTAATCGTTTGTCTGCGCCTTTAGGTTTTTTGGCTGCGGGTACGAGAGCTGTGGCAAAAGGAGATTTCAGTCAACGAGTACCGATAACCCGGGGTGATGAGCTGGGGTTTTTGACCGAGTCTTTTAGTGTGATGACGGGACAGCTTTCGGAGGCAAAAGATGCAGCTGAGAAGCACGAAACCGCGCTCACACAAGCAAACGCTTATTTATCGAGTATTTTGGAGACTTTATCGGCGGGCGTACTGACCTTTGATGAACAATTAAATTTGCGTGCTTATAACCCCAGCGCAGAGCAAATTCTAGGCGAGAGCTTAGAGAATTCATCGAATGTGACGAAAGATGGGTTAACGGGCTTGGATTCTATGAGAGCACTTATTCTGGAAGAACTGGCTGATTCAACCGAATCTCAACTGGAGAGACAATTAGAACTACTCGTAGATGGCGTTAAGAAAGTGGTGCTCGTTCGCGTATCCACCCTTGGCGACGGCGACTTACCGGGGTTCATTGTGGTATTTGATGATGTGACTAACTTGCTTGATGCACAAAGGTCGGCGCTTTGGGGCGAAGTTGCTCAACGACTTGCTCATGAGATTAAAAACCCACTCACGCCAATACAATTATCAGCTGAACGATTGACGCATCGTTTAAGTTCTAAATTAGAAGAAGATGACGCTGCAATGCTAGAGCGGTCAATAAAAACCATAGTCGACCAGGTGGCGGCCCTTAAGGGAATGGTTAACGCTTTTAATCAGTATTCTAGAAACCCAGATCGAAAATCTGAATTAGTGGATGTGAATAAATTAGCTCTAGACGTCATCGAATTGTACCGGGCCACCTCAGTGGCCATTGAGACGAACCTTGATTCTTCAGATGCCTTTCTTTGGGGCGACACAGGCAAACTAAGGCAGGTGCTGCATAATTTAATCCAGAATGCCGAACAGGCATTATTGGGTCATCAAAGCCCACAAATTTCAATAAAAACAGCAACAACACCCGAATCTATACTTATAACGGTGCAAGATAATGGCCCAGGTTTTACCAGTGAAGTAATGGACAGAGTCTTTGACCCTTACTTTACAACTAAGGCAAAAGGAACGGGCCTCGGTCTTGCAATAGTTAAAAAAATTGTTGAAGAGCACGGTGGTGAGGTGCTGATTAGCAATGCGAAAATTGGAGCTAACATAGAAGTAAGACTTCCACTTGCTCGCGCAGAAGAAAATTTCAAAATTTTAAAGAAGACAGTTTGATAATGAGTAAAATTCTTGTAGTCGATGATGAGGTAGGTATTCGTGAATTACTTTCTGAAATTTTAGGGGAGGAGGGTCACGAAGTAACGGTAGCTGAAAATGCTTCGGTTGCTAGAAACTTGTTTATGAAAAATCGACCAGAACTCGTCCTTCTGGACATCTGGATGCCTGACATTGATGGTGTAAGTTTACTAAAAGAATGGGCCTCATCTGGCCTCATGTCGATGCCGGTTATCATGATGTCTGGGCACGGAACAATTGATACGGCAGTGGAAGCAACTCGTATTGGCGCGTATTCGTTTTTAGAGAAGCCTGTAGCGTTGCAAAAACTCCTGTCAACGGTGTCAGCTGCTCTTAGAGATCAATCCAGAAACAGTACCCAAGATCCTGTACACGTCACATTAGGCAAAACGGAAGCCGCATTGAATCTCAAACGAAAATGCGAAGCCTTAACAAAAACCGGAGCCCCGGTTTTGTTTTTAGAGGCGCCGGGGTCTGGTGCTGAACAGTGCGCGGCCCTTTTAAAAAGATTAAATTCGCCTTGGGTCGTTATATCGGGGCCTGAGGATTATAGGACTATGAATGAACAATTAGTTGAGACAACCCGTGAGGGCGTAGTATTTTTTCGTGATATCGGGACATTAGAAAGAGCCCAACAAATGGATTTGGTGTCGCGATGGGAGGAACTTAAAAAAGCTGGTACGCGAGTGGTCGCGTCATCTAATTCTCGATTGAGTGGGCTGGTTGCCAAAGAGGAATTTGAAATTAGATTGTACGATCTGATATCTGAAACAATCATTAATGTACCGCCCTTAAGGGACCGTAAAGACGACGTTATAGAAATTTCTAAATCGATACTTTTTCATAAATACCCTACTAAATCTTTTTCTGTCGCTGCGCTTAATACGCTCCTTTTAAATGATTGGCCGGCGAATCTAAGTCAGTTGACTGCTGTGGTCTTGTCAAGCGCGCAATTTGCAGCGGGCGAAGAAATCGGAGAAAGCGATTTAATGTCTGTACTGGATAGTGCGGCTCAAGAAGCGAATTACGAAGCTTCTTCGTGGGATTTTGATAAAGATTATCGTGCGGCGCGCGAAATGTTTGATAAGCAATATCTTGAATATCATTTAGCGAAAGAGGGTGGGAACATGTCTCGGGTCGCGAACCAGGCAGGTATTGAGCGAACCCACCTTTATAGAAAGCTAAAGCAATTAGGTATTAAAACCAGTCGTAAACATGAAGATTCTAATTAAGTACTAATTCTCAGACTTTCAAGACGCTAGTTGTTGGTTGCGATAAAATAACAAATTAGCAAAAACTCCACTAGTGTGTTTTTCAACGCTGGTTACTAATCTTCTATTCGATTCAATTCGTTATCAAAAAAATGTCAAAAAATATAGAGTACGCAAATGCAATTCGCGCCTTATCCATGGATGCGGTTCAAAAAGCCAATTCAGGTCACCCTGGAATGCCGATGGGAATGGCGGATATCGCGGCAGTTCTTTGGCAAAACCATTTAAAACATAATCCCACCAACCCGGCTTGGGTTAACAGGGATCGTTTCGTCATTTCAAACGGTCATGGTTCGATGCTTTTATATTCCTTACTGCATTTGACAGGTTATGATTTAAGCATCGATGAGCTTAAAAACTTTAGACAATTACATTCCAAAACCCCAGGACATCCTGAATATGGGGTAACACCAGGGGTAGAAACCACAACGGGTCCTCTCGGGCAAGGCGTGGCCAATGCGGTAGGAATGGCGATCGCGGAAAAAACATTAGCTGCTGATTTTAACAAGCCAGACCATGAACTGATCGATCATTATACTTATGTGTTTCTCGGAGATGGTTGCTTGATGGAGGGAATATCTCACGAAGTTTGCTCTTTGGCGGGCACTTTAGGGTTGAACAAACTAATCCTATTTTATGACGACAACGGTATCTCTATTGATTCAGAAAAAGGTGATATTGCTAATTGGTTTTCTGACGATACGCCGGGGCGGTTTGAGGCGTACGGCTGGAATGTGGTTCGGGGCGTGGATGGCCATGACCTTGATCAAATTGATGCGGCAATTATTAAAGCGAAGGGTAGTGTCGATAAACCTACCCTTGTTTGTTGTAAAACAATAATCGGTAAAGGCTCACCAAAAAAACAAAATACAGGAGCCTCGCATGGTGCGCCGTTAGGCGAGGAGGAGATTGTCGCTACAAGGGCCGCGATAGGCTGGTCTTACGCACCGTTCGAAATACCGGATTCAGTTTATGCAGTTTGGGATGCAAAAACCACGGGTCAAGAATTAGAAGATAGTTGGGCCGCTGAGCACATGAAGTATCAATCCAAATACCCCGATCTAAGTAAAGAACTAAATAGACGGTTGTCCGGCGAAGTCCCAGAGGGCTGGTCAGAAAAATTTGGCAAAGAAGTTAAAGATTGGAATGATAAGGGCGACAAACTAGCCACTCGTAAGGCATCACAAAACGCACTGGAATATATGGGCCCACTGTTACCGGAGCTAATTGGAGGATCAGCCGACTTAGCGGCTTCCAATTTAACAATGTGGTCTGGGTCAAATCCAATCAGTCGTTCCACCTCCGGAAATTATTTGTTCTACGGAGTTCGTGAATTTGGAATGGCAGGTATTATGAATGGGCTAGCGCTTCATGGTGGTTTTATTCCTTATGGGGCGACTTTTTTGGTGTTCTCCGACTATTGTCGTAATGCTTTAAGGGTAGCCGCCTTAATGAGACTTAGGACATTATTTGTATTTACGCATGACTCGATTGGTCTAGGTGAGGATGGGCCTACACATCAGCCGGTTGAGCATGCAACCAGTTTGCGGGTAATCCCTAATTTAGATGTATGGCGTCCTTGTGATGCTGTTGAAACATTGGCTGCATGGGGTTCCATGCTAGGCAGAACTGATGGCCCTAGTTGTTTGCTTGCGACGCGACAAGGGGTTCCTCACCAAGAAAAGACCCCAAAACAAATTGATGATATTAGTAGAGGAGCTTATATTCTTAGTGAGCTAGACAAGCCTCAAGCAATGATTCTGGCCACAGGGTCCGAGGTGGCTTTGGCAGTCGATGCGCAAAAATTATTGCAAACCGAGGGCATAAATACCCGAGTGGTGTCCATGCCATCAACTAATGTTTTCGATCGACAGGATAAAGGTTATCGTAAGGAAATATTGCCTGACGGACTGCCTAAAGTTGCGGTTGAGGCGGGGGTCACAGATTTTTGGCGCAAGTATGTTGGAATAGATGGCTGGGTTGTGGGTATAGATACTTTTGGCGAGTCGGCGCCAGCGAGCGATTTGTACGCCCATTTTGATATTACGGTTCAGGCGATTGTCGCCGCGGTGAAAAATGTTAAGTAGTGGCTTCCGCGAACATATGTCTTAACCGTTTAAATTAAATTTGATTATAGATAGAAGGAGTTGGTAAATGACGATACGTGTTGCAATTAATGGTTATGGCCGCATTGGCAGAAACATACTCAGAGCCCATTATGAGGGGGGTAAGAGTCACGATATCGAGATTGTTGCGATCAATGATTTAGGCGACGCGGCTACAAATGCCCATTTAACTCAATACGATACCGCGCACGGTAAGTTTCCAGGAGAAGTCGCTATAAAAGGTGAGAACCTTGTTGTTAACGGAGACAATATTAAAGTGATCGCCGAACGAAACCCTGCCTCGCTCCCTTGGGGTGAATTAAAGGTTGACGTGGTTTTAGAGTGCACAGGATTCTTCGCATCGAAAGAAAAGGCAAGCGCTCATATCAAAGCGGGTGCAAAAAAAGTCGTTATTTCCGCGCCGGGAGGGAAAGACGTTGACGCGACTATCGTTTATGGAGTGAATCATGAGGTGCTAACGTCTCAAGCTGAAGTTATTTCAAATGCATCTTGTACCACCAATTGTTTGGCTCCAGTTGTTAAAGTCCTCGATGATACGGTTGGCCTTATTAATGGGTTGATGACAACGATCCATTCGTACACGAATGATCAAGTGTTAACGGATGTATATCACGAGGATTTACGACGAGCGCGCTCCGCGACTATGTCAATGATACCTACCAAGACCGGAGCCGCCGCCGCTGTTGGTTTAGTTTTACCTGAACTAAATGGTAAATTAGATGGTTTCGCGATGCGTGTACCAACAATTAATGTTTCCGTAGTCGATCTGTCTTTTGTTGCTAAACGCTCAACGACTGTTGATGAAATTAATCAAGTGATGAAAATCGCATCCGAAGGAAAACTCAAGGGAATCCTTGATTATAGTGACGGTCCGCTGGTATCTATTGATTTTAACCATAACCCTGCATCGTCGGTATTTGATGGTACGTTAACGAAGGTCTCAGAGGGGACGCTTGTTAAGGTGTGTTCTTGGTATGACAACGAATGGGGTTTTTCAAATCGTATGTTGGACACAACCACGGCGCTAATGGCCGCGGCCTAAAGCGAATTAGTATTCATTATGTGGGTGCCGTAAGTACAGCACTCTTTTTTCGATTATTGAAAAAATTATGAAGTTTAAAACATTGGATGACGTTGCTCTTGCCGGCAAACGTGTTCTCATTCGTTCTGATTTGAACGTTCCATTTGATGATAGTCATCAGATATCAGATGACACAAGAATCGTAGCTTCTCTGCCAGCTATTCAGAGAGCTTTGAGTGCTGGTGCCTCAGTGATGGTCATGTCGCACCTTGGTCGACCTGAGGCCGGCGTATTTCAAGAGGAGTTTTCTTTGGCGCCTGTCGCAAGACATTTAGCCCATTTATTGGGATTAGATGTGCCGTTGAAAAAAAAATGGTTAACGGGTGTGGATATTGAACCAGGGCAGGTTGTTCTACTTGAAAATTGTCGAATGAATGTGGGCGAAATCGATAATGATGAAACGCTATCTAAGCAAATGGCGAAGTTGTGCGACGTGTTTGTTAATGATGCGTTCGGAGCCGCTCACAGAGCCCATGCGTCGACTTACGGCGTCGCGAAATACGCTGCGGAGTCTTGTGCTGGCCCTTTAGTGGTTAAGGAAGTAAGAGCGTTGAGCCAAGCGTTAGCGGCTCCAGAAAAACCTCTCGTGGCTGTCGTTGGGGGCGCCAAAGTATCTACAAAGTTAACAATTCTTCTTGAGTTGGCAAAAAAAGTTGCCCATTTAATTGTTGGGGGCGGCATTGCGAACACGTTTCTGTTAGCCAAAGGGAACAATATAGGCGGGTCTTTGGCTGAGAAAGATTTGGTTACTGAAGCAACGGCCGTAATTGATCAAATTGAATCACGCGGTGGGAAGATTCCTCTACCCCGTGATGTTGTTTGTGCCACAGTGTTTGATCAAGAGGCTGAAGGAACAACAAAAAATATAGTCGATATAAAAAGCGATGATTTGATTCTTGATTTTGGACCGCAGAGTATGATTGAAATAGCAAACATAATTGAGAATGCTGGAACAATTGTATGGAATGGACCGGTCGGTGTATTTGAGTTTGATCAGTTCTCAAACGGTACGCGAGTGATGTCTCATGCAATAGCTCAATCAACAGCTTTTTCCATTGCTGGCGGTGGGGATACGATAGCTGCCGTTACTAAATTCCAGGTGACTGATAAAATTGATTATATTTCGACGGCGGGTGGCGCGTTTTTAGAGTTTTTAGAGGGTAAAGTATTACCTGCATTAGATATACTTGAAAAAAGAGCGGTTGAATCCAAATAAAATCTAGTGGCTGGTAAGGCCGACTGATTCTAATTTTGACACAGAGGACATTTATATATGGCTTTAGTTTCTATGAGGCAGTTGCTTGATCATGCAGCTGAAAATAATTATGGGGTACCGGCATTTAACGTAAATAATCTCGAGCAGGTGCAGGCTATTATGGAGGCTGCATCAAAGACCTCAAGTCCGGTGATTATGCAAGCATCAGCTGGAGCTAGAAAATATGCAGGTGAGCCATTCCTGAGGCATCTCATATTAGCTGCTATTGAGCAATATCCTGACATTCCCATCGTTATGCATCAAGATCATGGAGCTTCCCCAGCTGCTTGCCAACGCTCTATTCGATCGGGATTTTCAAGCGTCATGATGGACGGCTCACTTGAGGAGGATGCAAAAACACCATCATCGTATGAATACAACGTAAATGTAACAAAGCACGTCGTAAATATGGCTCACCCTGTCGGGGTTTCGGTCGAGGGCGAGCTGGGTTGCCTAGGGTCTTTAGAGACTATGGAGGCGGGCAAAGAAGATGGGTCTGGTGCCGAAGGAACATTGACCATGGATATGTTGTTGACTGACCCGGAGCAGGCTGCTGATTTTGTAGCTAAAACGGGTGTTGATGCATTAGCTATAGCAATAGGAACGTCACACGGCGCTTATAAATTTTCGCGAAAACCGACCGGAGACATTTTAGCGATCGATCGTATTAGAGCAATCAACGCTAAAATTCCTAACACGCATCTCGTTATGCATGGTTCTTCAAGTGTTCCTCAGGAGTGGTTGCAAATAATCCGGGAACACGGCGGAGATATGAAGGAGACTTATGGTGTACCTGTTGAAGAGATACAAGAGGGTATAAAACATGGGGTTCGGAAAATTAATATCGATACCGACATTCGGTTGGCGATGACCGGCGCTATTCGAAGAGCGTTTGATATTGATAAGGGTGAGTTTGACCCAAGAAAGTACCTTAAACCAGCAAAAGAAGCAGCCAAGTCCATTTGCGAAGCCAGGTTTGAAGCGTTTGGTACGGCGGGTAATGCCGAGAAGATTAAACCCATGGCGCTTGATGATATTGCGATTGGTTATGAACAGTCTTGACATGCTCCTGAGTGTCATAAGAAAGAGAATATTAAGAGTGGATTAATGAGTAAAAGTAGAAAAAATCAAAACCCAATCGTAGGGATTATCATGGGCAGTGAAAGCGATTGGGGCGTCATGAAACATTCAGCTCAGTTTTTGGAGGATTTTGGCGTCCCCCATGAAACACGTGTAGTGTCTGCACATCGAACGCCAGATGAAATGTTTCAATATGCTGAGCAAGCGAAAGACCGGGGAATACAGATGATTATTGCCGGTGCTGGAGGTTCTGCACACCTTCCGGGAATGGTTGCTTCTAAAACGATAATTCCTGTGCTGGGCGTTCCTGTTACCACAAAGGCGATGAACGGTCTTGACTCTTTGCTTTCTATTGCGCAAATGCCCAAGGGTATTCCGGTTGCGACTTTCGCTGTTGGTGAGGCTGGCGCAAGCAATGCGGCCCTTTTCGCAGTAGCGTGTTTGGCGTTGGATGATGAAGGGTTGAGCCGTAAGCTCAATGCGTTTCGCAAGCGGCAGCGAGCGAGAGTTAGAGCGATGAAGTTGCCAGCAAAATCTTCGAAGTAATGATTCGGCCAGGCTCTTGGTTAGGAATTCTCGGAGGGGGTCAACTTGGCCGAATGTTTACGCAGGCAGCCCAAGCCATGGGTTACCGAGTCGTGGTTCTCGATCCCGATCGGTCCAGTCCTGGCGGACGGGTTGCCGAGAAACACTTACAGGCACAATATGACGATTTAGATGGATTAGGAGAACTCGCTAGCATTTCATCTGCGGTAACAACTGAGTTTGAAAACGTTCCGGCAGACAGCCTCCGTTTTCTCAGTGATTTATTGCCAGTGAGCCCTAATGCCGAGGCAGTGGAGGTGGCGCAGGATCGGATTCGTGAAAAAACCTTTCTCAGTAACCACGGCTTCAAGGTTGCGCCATACGCCGCTTTTAATAATATCAATGATGTTATTTATGCATCTGACGATTTAATCTTTCCTGGGCTTTTGAAAGCAAGCCGCTTTGGTTATGACGGCAAGGGCCAGCTTCTTATTAACAATCGCGCTGAACTGAGAAGCGGGTTTGAAAAGCTTGGCGGTGTGCCATGTGTCTTTGAACAGTTTTTGGCGCTTCACTTGGAGGTGTCGGTTATTGTCGCGCGAGATAAAAACGGCAACACTTCAGTTTTTCCGGTTGCGGAGAACCAACATTGCAACGGAATACTAGATTTAACGATTTCGCCTGCGCGCATCTCAGATCTTCTCGCTGCTAAGGCGACAAAAATGGCTGTATCGTTAGCTGAGGCGCTCCGATACGAAGGGATATTGTGCGTCGAGTTTTTTGTTTTGAAGGATGACGTATTAATTATCAACGAAATAGCGCCTAGACCCCATAATAGTGGGCACTTTACAATAGACGCGTGTAACGTTTCTCAGTTTGAACAACAAGTGCGCGTCATGTGTGGATTGCCTTTGAGTAAACCAATCCAACATGTTCCCGCAGTTATGGTCAATCTCTTGGGAGACTTATGGACCAAAGGAGAGCCTGATTGGTATCGAGTTCTACAAAATGATCGTGTTCGACTTCATTTGTACAATAAGGATCAACCGCGATCGGGCCGTAAAATGGGACATTTAACTGTCGTAGATGCGGATTTAGATAAAGCTTTGGCCTTGTCAAAGGACATTAAAGCACTACTAAAGTAAAC
>ERZ1047472.2761-NODE-2761-length-12094-cov-4.961957_pt1 | contig 12094 bp, 16 predicted proteins | sample MGYA00383095_ERZ1047472 | MGnify/ENA primary metagenome ERZ1047472 (study PRJEB29581, sample SAMEA5548365) | metagenome | biome: marine; feature: coastal; material: water | depth 1 m | study: Short-term variability in the microbial, nano- and picoplankton...
TGGCCAATATGCTCGCCGCTCATATGGACTACAGCAGAGAAAATCTCGCCACCGTGAGTGAGTTCTGGAACAGCGACAATATAAGTCAGCAGCCAGGCTTTAAAGCTGTGGAGATGTTCGACGCTATCGCCGATGGCAGAATTAAGGCGATTTGGATTATGGGCACCAATCCGGTTGTCAGTATGCCCAATGCGAATCTTGTAAAAACTGCACTTGAGCAGTGTGACACGGTGATTGTCTCCGACTGTATCGCCCAGACCGACACCACAGCCACCGCCAATATACTTTTGCCCGCCAGTGGCTGGGGTGAAAAATGCGGCACTGTAACCAACTCTGAACGACGTATCTCTCGCCAGCGCGCTCTGGTGGCTCCTATCGCTGAAGCCAAATCTGACTGGTGGATAATCTCCCGAGTCGCCCAGGCCATGGGCTTTGATTCAGCCTTTGACTACAAGTCGGCGCGAGATATTTTTGTTGAGCACGCCCAGCTCAGCGGCTATAAAAACGGCGGCAACAACAATGGCAAAAGATTATTTAATATCAGCGCCCTTAGTGAAATCTCTGCCGCGGAGTACGATCAGCTCGAGCCTGTGCAATGGCCAGTTACCACCGCCAAGCCCAATGGCACTGAGCGCCTGTTTGAAGACGGCCAATTTATAACCCCCAGTGGCAGAGCTCAATTTGTCGCCGTTGCTGCCAGCCTTCCTCTGCGCCGCAAGTCTGAAGAGCAATTTCCCCTAATCCTGAATAGTGGGCGAATTCGCGATCAGTGGCACACCATGACCCGCACCGGTCGCGCCTCTGAGCTTTTGAACCATATTGAACAGCCTACCGTCGCCATACATTCGCAAACTGCAAAAGATTTCGGCCTGGAAGACGGCGACCTAGCTGAAATTACGACTCAAAAGGGCAGTATTAAAGTTGTCACCCAAATCGACCCGGGTATGAAATTAAAACAATTGTTTGTGCCGATTCACTGGAACGATCAATTCGCCAGCAGTGCGCGAGTCGACAGCTTAGTCGCGCCGATTATCGACGGGGTCTCAGGACAGCCGGAATTTAAATACAGCCGCGCCGCCATCAACAAGGTAGAAACCCCCTGCTGGGCCACTGTGGTCAGCCGCAACAAGATTAACTGTTCAGAATTTATTAACTGGGTGCTGTCACCCCTACCGGACAACCTGGGCTTTATTTATCAGGTCGCACTGGACAGTGACTTCGACTGGCAAGCTTATATGGCCGCAGCGAATAGTGATTTATCCGCTGAACCCCAGGCCTATGCCCAATTTTTCGACAGGGCGAATCTTGATCAACGCCTGATTTGTTATACCGATAATCGTATGGAGCTCGCCATTTTTAGTCACCGTGACAAACAGGCGCTACCGCCAAAAACCTGGATGCAGACCCTGCTTAACAACAGTGCTATCGATACCTATTGGTCACTGTTGTCCGGACCCAACAACAGCCAGCAACAGGACAGCAGCAGGCTTATCTGCTCCTGCTTTAAAGTCAGCGAGCAGCGCATTGTCGACGCCATTAAAGCTGGCGCCAACTCTGCTGAAGAATTGGGCGAGCAGTTGAACTGCGGTACTAACTGCGGCTCCTGTATCCCCGAACTCAATAGTCTTATCGCGCTCTCGGATACCCAGTTGGGTGCACAGCAGCTAGAGAGCTCTGCCCTGTACGAAGAAATTCCCCCACCTCCCATCACAAGCACAATTGGATAAAACCCCATGAACAATATTTTAAATTTATTTGCTGACTCAACGACCCACGATGTCTCTCTAAAAGAGACTGAGCAAAAGACCGCTGGGGAAGTATTTCTGGTTGGCGCAGGGCCGGGAGATCCAGAGCTTATTACCGTAAAGGCGATGCGCCTGCTACAGGAAGCCGATGCCATTGTTTACGACCGTCTGGCAAATCCTGCACTGCTGGAATATGCACAGACAAATTGTGACCTGATTTATGTGGGTAAAAAGAAAGACCAGCACAGTCTGCCCCAGGAGCAGATCTGCGAACTGCTGGCTATCCTCGCCCGCTGTGGAAAGAATGTCGTGCGCCTTAAAGGCGGCGATCCATTTATTTTTGGTCGTGGTGGTGAAGAGGTTGAGCACTTAAAGAGCCAGGGCATCGACTGTCATATAGTCCCGGGCATCACTGCGGCGATTGGCTGTGCGGCATCGACCCAGATTCCGTTAACCCATCGCGATCACGCCCATGCGGTGACCTTTATCACCGGCCACAGGCAAAATGGCAAGATGCATATCAATTGGGATTTGGCGCTGCAAAAAGACAGCACGGTGGTGTTCTATATGGGTCTCTCAAATCTCGCAGAAATCACTACTCAACTGATTGCCCGGGGCTGTCCGGCCAGCAAGCCTTTCGCTGTGGTTGCCCAGGGCACTGCGGATGAACAGCAGGTTCTGGTGGGGACTATTAGTGATATTGCCGAGAAGCTGGAACAGCATCCGCTGCCTTCTCCTGCGCTGTTAATTATGGGTGATGTGGTTAAGGCTAATGGCTACGCACAGCAGCTGGCAGACCTGACAACCGGACTACCTAGTGAGATGCTGATTTCAGAGGTGGTCTGAATTTAGTAGCGCCACAGCGCGCTCTGCATCAGCAGCGCCAACAAAAATATGGTCGTGGAAATAAGCGGCGATCATATTGGCGCTGATGCCCTGTTCGGCAAGCAGGGTGGACACTACAGCCGTTAAGCCAACTGCTTCGAGGCTGGAGTATATATTCAGGGTTATGCGCTTAAATACGCCCTGATAGCTTATCCCTTCCTTATCCGCACTCTCTCTGTGAATCACCAGGGTTAAGCCTTCGTCTTCGAGAAATGACGCTATGGGCTGTAGCTCGGCATAATCGCCATAGGTGCTGTCTTTAAAGGTGCAGAAGACATACTCGCGACTATCCAGAAGCGGCGAGAGGTTGGCCAAAAGCTTTTTTAGGTCGATCTCACCAGTCAATTTTTATTTCCATTTTTTGGTTTGCAAAACAGTGCGAATGGTATTGCCAGCGGGCCAAAAAGGAGTCCCATCCAACCCCAGAAGCGGGCATTACCGTCGCGGTTTTTTGCGATATCGTAACAGATAAAAATACTGATGATATTTATTACTACCAGAGCGCAGGCTGTAAACATGGGTTGGCCCTTTTTTGCATGTTTTCTAAATTGTAGCGTGGCGGACGGAACCGAGAAAGGTCTTCCAGGACTCACTCAAGCCATCCGTGGGCGTTCGAGCGCCGTTCCCGACGGCCCACGGTCCCGTAAGACCTTTCTCGGCTCCGTCCTTAAAAACTACCTTCAGTCGTTTAAAAAATACCGAATAAGAAATAGAACAGTAATCCATAGTTTCAGCTGAAGGCCAGAGTGGGCTAAGGCTATCCCAGACCGTATGAGGCAGGAATGCCGCATTCGAGCCCCCATGGACGATATACAGGGATGTATGAGTGTCGCGTTAGGCAGGATGCCGGTAGCGACCGGTTTTACGGCGAGTCTGGGATACCCTTAGCCAACCCTGGCCGCCCCAATCTCCTTCAAGCACTCCAAATGCCACGAAATCAACTACCAGCACAAACAGCCGAAAACAGCCCAGCCAAAGGTTTTACTGCCCAGCTGTATTTTTCATACATGGCCTCAACGATATCCACAAACCCCGGTTGCTCTGGGTGTTTAACCAGTTCAGCCACCTGCGCCCTGAGCTGTTGGTAGTCATTAAAATCAATATTGTTGTAGGCCGCTATATTGGCAATCGACTGATAGAACGCCTCCACATCAATCGCCTCAAAACGAACTACCTGAGTCGAATCCAACTGTGCGTGATCACCCTGATTGATATTGCCAAAACTGGCATTGCCGCCAGAGATATTAATTTTTATATCCGAGCACGTCATGCCTTAGCCCCTTTAACCGCCCCACCAATCTTGTTCATGGCACCCTGAACCACATTGCCCATATTGACCTTGCCGCCAGAGATATTGATATTCATGGTCTGCATTTTCTGCACCTTTAACTCACTAGTATCTATACCATTTTTATCCAGCTCAGCAATCATCGCGTCAAACACCGCCTCGTGCAGACAGCGCACCTGGATAGCGACATCCATATCATTGTATGAGCCTGGATAAATAGTTCTCACTCGGCTGAGCAAATCAGTTTCACGTCTTATATAGGGGGCAATCCAAAAGAAAAATGTAAACGGCGAATAAGCGATTAAATTAAATTTTGCATTTTTATCGACAAAACCACCGGCCAGAACTCGCCACTCGATAGAGCGCATCGAACCAAAACTGCTTTGATTTAAAACTAGTGTAATTGCCGTCCCGCGAGCGGTTGGAGATGACTCAGCTTTAATAAAGCTTCTCTGCTCACTCTTTTTAAGATCTTTGTCTTTATCGGAAATAGACAGTGCCTCGAGAGAGGTGACTGGCGTCTTGGCTTTTAGCTCCGTTTCTATCGCCCCGTAAATATCTTTTTCAATACTGTAGGCATTGTAAAAAACATGTTGGAAGCTACCAAAAATATGGCCAAAATATCTAAATGGAAAATTTTTATTAAAAGTATTTGCACTTGATCTGGCTTCGCTAATATCTTTTTCCAGCAACGTGGCGGTTAAAAACCCAACCAGTAAAAGTAGTATTAAAGATACACCAAAAGTAAAGACGGCCAGGTAGAGATGAGCAATAATCGCGATTGCAATACTGCGTTTTTTAATTCTGTTATTTACATTTTTTGAATCCATTAAATCCATTTCATTTTTCTCCGTCGTTTGGATCCCCTCCAAGTCCGGCTAATAAATATTAAAAATTATTTTTATTGGTGGAAAAATAAAACCCGGTAACCGCGCCAATAATCGCGCTACCAAAAGCTAATATTTCGCTAAAGTGTTGATGATTAAAAATTGACGTTACCATTATTAAAGTTAATACGCAGAAAGTTAACAATACCGCCAGTACTGGCGCCATTCTCTTATTTAATCGATCGGTAAATGGCTCGGCTTTACCCAGACCCCGACAGCAACCACAGACTAAACCAACCTGCCCAGATCGGCGCCAGAATGGCAGTTCATTTAATCTCGCGCAGGCGCGACAGGCGGTCTGGTTTTCACCATTGGTGCAGGTTCCAGTGGCAGAACCGTGCTTACATTCGTAAAAATTAAGAGACGATGCCATAGATAGCCTTTCCCTGTGCTCTGTGAATCTATTTTTCCATAAATAGATAATTCTTTAAAAAAGTGACTAGTTAAAACAACCTTAGACCAGATAACCCAAAATTACACAACCAAATATTGGTCTCAAGAGTTCTTAAGCTTGCCTGATGTCCATGGATTGGGTTTTTCAGCAACTTTTTTGGCCGGTTGGGCAGCAGGCTTTTCATCACTAAAGGCAGCGACATACAGAGCTTCAACCTTCTCTCTGGCCCACAGGGTTCTGCGCAGAAAGTTAAGGCTGGATTTCACCGAAGGATTGCTTTTAAAGCAGTTGATATTGATGTTTTTGGCCAGGTAATCCCAGCCATAGCGCCGCTCAAGTCGGGTGACGACCTGCTCCAGGGTAATCCCATGCAGGGGGTTATTAGGTTGTTCTTCAGCCATCTAATACCATGCCTTCTGATCGCTCGACTTTACATTCATCCGAGCCCGTTTCAAATTCCCTACAGATCCATGGGCGGTTCTCATAAATCGTGCACAGCAGGGTACTCCGATCCAGTGCCGAACACCAACCATCGCCCAGGCGAGCCATAGTTTCAGCGCCCCACTGGTCGATCTTTATATGTTCTCTGGGAACCCCGGTATCGGTAATCAGCATCACCTCAAGTTTGCAGCAGCAAGCCTGACAGCTGGAACAGCTAATCTCTGGTTCCGGCACATGGGTTACCGGGATATTCACCGACTAGGCCCGAAAATCAGGCAAAGTATGAACAGACATAGTTAGTGACCTGATGCACCTTGACGCCAAATTTGGCATTGGCAGGTACTTCAAAAGCCATATCGCCAGTATATGCCTGCCACTTATCAGCGCTGGGCAGAAGTACATCTAGCTCGCCAGAGGTAATCTCCATCAGCTCTTTTACCTCGGTACCAAACTCATAGTCTCCGGGAAGCATAACGCCAAGGGTTTTTCTGGTGCCATCGGCAAATATAATGGTGCGGCTAGTGACTTGGCCGTCGAAATAAACATTGGCTTCCTTGCTGACTGTTACATTGGTAAATTCTGACATCTAACTGATAACCTTTTATAAAGTATGTAAAAATTCTGCGGTCTATTGACGTTCCGGACGAGCACAAAATCCCTGAGCTGGAACATCAAGGGCGCTATTGAACTTGCTGGATAGATTCTGAAAGGCAATAAGACCGGTTAGTTCGACGATAGTATCATCATCAAAGATAACTTTTAAGCGCTGCATTAACTCTTCTGTTACATGCTGATCGGAATAGGTTATCGCCTCGGCATACTCCAGCGCCAAACGCTCTCTATCGCTGTAAATATTCCGCTCCTGCCAGCCTGATAGCTGCTCGACTTTTGCCACTGAGCCGGCGCGTTTCGCCAATGTCATAGAGTTGATATCGACACAGAAATCGCACCAGTTAATCTGTGAGACCCGCACCGTTACCAGTGAACGCAATACTGGATCTAGGGGTGAACCTTTGCGATCAAGCACGCCGTAGAGCAGGGCAACAGCGGCAAATAGCTTTGGCACCCGCCCCCAGAGTAAGCCTGGGTCGAGGACTGCGCCATATTTACGCTGCTGACTCCAGAAGAATGGCCGCAGCCAGAATGGGTATTTATTAAGCGGTTTTACCGGAATATACATAGGGCTTAGCCAATAGTAGTTTATCGTTGGTTATACGCATGAAAAGACGCATTAGATAAAAGAGCTGGCTGGATCATGGGACAACTCATTGCAAAAAGCCAGAGACGGCAGTGATTGTGGCTACCTCTGGCCTGGGGTTAGCAATTAAGGATTTTCAGCCAGCTCGTCGGCAATCGCTTTGTCCGCCGCAATACTTTTCTGGTGCTTAACTGTAACGCGGGTTTTCCAGGATAGGTAAGAGACGGCAGTAGCCACTGAAAGAAGCAGTGCACCAATAATTAAAATTTCTAACCTGTCGTCTCCAGCCATCATCCCATCAATCAGAATAAGCTTTAAACCCACCGCACCAGTCACCGCAGTAAAACCTTTTTGTAATAATAGATCGATTAACTTATCCAAATTCATCTGTCTTTACTCCTTTAAAGATAAAATATTAAAAAGTTTAGACGTATTTTAGAAATTTCACTAATTAGGCATGCAAAACTTTTGAGATAAAAGGATTAGCTGAATCATTGGAAAAATTAATATAAAAAAGGGCGCATAAGCACCCTTTTCCAAACCAAATATCCTCATTCACTATTTTCTTAACCACAGCCCCAAGTTGCCAAATAACTCGAATTAGATAGAGCTGAACATAACGATGTTGTGCATGCCCTGATCTTGACTCTTGCATCTAAACCAACAACATAGGCATCAGTAGATGTAAACGTCTTTGACCAACCATAAACATAGCTTCCAGTCGGAGGCTGAGAATAGAAAATCTCGAAACGGTCAATTGCGACATTACTCCCGCCTTCACTCCAAAAGACCTTATGGTGGTCAAACGGTGGCGGAGAACATGAGCCTACGAGTGTACCGAACACATTTATTGGTGCCGCTAGAATTAGAGGGGTTTGTCGATAATTAGCAACAGATAAAGCAGTCGTTTGTACCGCAAATTTATTATTGTGGTCAGTTCTTGTAGAAAAGTTCTGCTGCAACATGCAAGTATAGATTTGATTCACACATTCAGCATTTGAATCAGACACTATTGTCCGATAATTAACTATTATATCTATTGGTGGTGGAATATTAAAAAATTGAGCATCTGCATGACTATCATCAAATAAATAGGGATGAGACCCCCCACTTCCTGTCACATGCCCAGCCCCAAACAAGTGACCAAGCTCATGAGCCGCCACATCAACATCACAGTCAACATCGACCAGAGCAATATAACCATCTTCTTTGGCACGTAAATCCAGATTATTTGACCCCGACCCCATGAATGTCGTGGGCATCGCGGAATTAATCCAATATTGGGTTGGTGCAATACCGCAATCACCGACCACATTGGATGTGAAAACAACAACAAGATCGGCACCATGATTATTTCTAAGATCAATTATGATCTGTGATATTTTTGCCTGTTCGTACTGTTGAATAACATTACCCGATAAAGTTACATTCGCTAACAAAGGGGTAAGAACGTTTGTGCTGACAACGATATTAGAATTCAAAAATACACTCTTAAAATAGTCCATTGCATCATTGATTTTGGCGATGTCTGCTGATGAACTAGAGTTTGATGTATACAAGGGTAAGATTGTGATCTGCTGGTCAATCGACCATGCTTTGACAGATACAAGACATATCAAAAATATAGCAAGCAGTCCCTTTTTCATTTTGAACCTCCTTTGCTTCTATTTTCGTCTTTAATGCGATCTTCCTCTGCTTTAAGTTTCTCGCTAAAATCTTGATGTGCATTACGTCTCTGCTGTGCAGCCTCGCTATTTCCTCTGATCAGTTTCTTATCCGGATCAAGTTCTATTACTAAATAAAATTCGGCACTAGAATCAACGGGCAAGACACGATAATGGTTATTTAAATCTGTTAATTGGCCACTGACATAAAGTTTTGATTGTATTTGCCCTTTGTAAGGGTCAGAACTAATTGCATTCCCTTTAATACTTTGAAGACCTTGAGCTTTGTTTTCATGCCTAAAAGATCTAATATTCAAAGTCATAGTATTAAGCTGATCCTTCAAGTCCTTGGTAAGGCGAGGATCATCAATATCTATCCGAGAATTTAGCTTTTCAACTGTCCATCTCTGAGAAAGACTATTTCGGTAAGTTATTATTTCCTTTGTTTTTACAATTAAACTAACGTCATCGAACGGGTTAATAATAAATGCCTTTCCATTTTCAGCTAATAAACCTAAATTTGCCTTTACAATACGATGTCTCTTCCCAAAGTAGGCAGCACCTTTGAGAGAAAATTTATTATCGTTAAATATTTTATCTTGAGCACCTTGCTCAACGGGTTGAAAGAATCTTTCTAGATTTTCGCTATCAATGGGAAATACTTCGTTTGAAAAAATATAACTGGATTGTAGTAATAAAATACTAAACCCTAACTTCAAAAAGGTTTTCATCCTGAATACTCCTTTTGTTATGTGTCTTTAGAATTAAAAACACGAGAGGATACTAAATAAAGTTACATATCAAATATATAGCCAATAAGTATTAGTTCTATAGCTTTCCCGAATCGATCAATAATTTTGATTAACTAAACAGCGCGTTGATTAATAGAGATAATTTTATTTAATGGGCACAAACAAGAAGACCTAAGCATACTTCTCAACCTAGAACTATTTAGTTGATTATGAGATCAATTTCACCAAGAGAATAACGATCAGTCGTTGCCAAGAAGGACGTTTCCAACTGCCTAGATGAGGATGGGCAATTTATTCCCTAACAGGAAGCTCAGCGTATTCAGGCAATTCGCTTGGAGCCCTATACCAATCTGCCTTTGAACTGCAGAATATATTCTGAATCGGCTCGACCCCAGGACTTGTATCTAGCGTGCCGGCCGGAACAATAACTACCTCACTTCCCTTTGATTGCCAGGGCAGTGATGAACCGCATTTTTCACAAAAAGCAGTGGCAAAATATTTGGTCTCTTGCGGCAGAAAATTAACCACTGATGACTGGCCCTTAAGCCAGTTAAATTGTTCCGGGCTAACAAATAGATTTGAGGCATGGGCACTGCCGGTTACCTTGCGACAGCGCGAACAGTGGCAGTATTGAAAAATACCCATATTGCCGGTTATTTTATATTCAACCGCTCCACAGAGGCAGCTTCCGGTTGCATCTACTGTGTCCATTATCTCTCCCGTTTAAAATTCAAATCTTCCGTAATTTAAAAACGATTTTTAGTTTTTATCCGACCAAACCGCATATTCATTTTTGCTTGGATCAGTAAAGTGAAACCGTCGACCACCGGGAAATACAAAAATTGGCTTTATAATTTTGCCACCAGCCATTTCAATTTTTCCCTGGGTCTTTTCTAATTGCGAACTATAGAAAACAATCAGCGCGCTTCCATGTTCAGTGGAAGCGCACTGATCAGATTTAAAAAATCCGCCTTCTAGTCCGGCATTAGAAAACGCCATGTACTCGGAACCATAGTCTTCAAAAGTCCAGTCGAAGATATGACTAAAAAATGTCTTTGTTTTTTCTAAGTCTTTTGCAGGAAATTCAACATAGTTTATTTTTTCATGCCTGTTCACTTACCAGCTCCTTAAGCCAGTTAATTTTTGGATCCAACTCTCCGCGGTCATAACGCTCAGTCATTGCATCCAAGCTGATTGGCTTTATCTTCGCTGCATTACCTGCAGTACCAAAAGCTTCGTAGCGCGCGACGGCAATATCTTTCATCGCCTTAGTGGTTTCCTTCAGATAGGCGCGGGGATCAAAGGCACTGGGATTTTCTTTTAGGAATCGACGCACGGCGCCCGTTGAGGCCAGTCGCAGATCTGTATCTATATTAATCTTGCGCACACCATACTTAATACCTTCGCAGATTTGCTCGACGGGGACACCATAGGTTTCAGGTATCTCACCACCGTACTGATTGATAACCGCAAGCCATTCCTGAGGTACTGAAGATGAGCCATGCATGACCAGATGGGTGCCCGGTATACGTCGATTAATTTCCTTGATGCGGTCAATCGCCAGTATATCGCCGGTCGGTGGACGGCTAAATTTATAGGCGCCGTGACTGGTGCCACAGGCGATAGCAAGTGCATCGACGCCAGTTTTAGCGACAAAGTCTGCGGCCTCTTCGGGGTCTGTGAGCATCTGTTCTTGGGTTAATATCCCCTCTGCGCCCTGCCCGTCCTCCTCGCCGGCCTCACCGGTTTCCAGGGATCCTAGACAGCCAAGCTCGCCCTCGACAGAGACGCCGCAAGCGTGTGCCATCTCGACACTGCGCTTGGTGACATCGACGTTATATTCATAGCTGGAGGGGGTTTTGCCATCTCCTTCCAATGAACCATCCATCATTACCGAGCTAAAGCCCAGTTGGATGGAGCGCTGGCAAACGGCGGGACTGGTGCCGTGATCCTGGTGCATACACACAGGGATATGTGGCCACTCTTCAATGGCTGCCTGAATAAGATGACGGAGAAAGGGTGCGCCGGCGTATTTGCGAGCACCTGCTGATGCCTGAACTATTACCGGACTGTTGGTTTGATCGGCGGCCATCATAATGGCGCGCATCTGTTCGAGATTATTGACGTTAAATGCTGGCACGCCGTAGTTGTGCTCGGCGGCGTGATCCAGCATCTGCCGGAGAGAGATTAATGCCATATGACTATTCCTTTAGTACTAAATTTTTTAACAGTAGTTTTTACAATTTGGCTTTTCCAACTACCTCTTAAGCCACCTATGTAATCTAGCTCTACTGCTAACGATTTTCTTCCCGCTGTTTTATATCCTTACTATTCACTGTTGTTATAAATGTTTTTATTGGAAACTTGTAATTAAGCGCGCTGTTCAAGCATAGCCACAGCGGGTAATTCTTTGCCTTCTACATATTCTAGAAACGCGCCGCCCCCTGTTGAAATATAGGACACTTGTTCAGTGATTTCATATTTATCCACTGCAGCAAGGGTATCTCCACCCCCGGCAATCGAGAATCCAGCACTTTCAGCAATAGCTAATGCTAGCGCCTTTGTGCCTTCACCAAATTGATCAAACTCAAAAACGCCGACGGGACCATTCCAAATAATAGTGCCCATTTTTGTCAGCATCGCGGCCAGGCTTGCGGCTGAATCCGGGCCTATATCAAAGATCATATCGTCTTCGGCGACATCATCCACAGACTTGATGGTAGCTTCTGCGGTCTCAGAAAATTCCTTGCCGACAACAACATCGGTGGGCAGTGGAATATTGACCTTTTTCATCAGCTCTTGAGCCGCGGGGATCAAATCAAATTCACAGAGTGATTTCC
>ERZ1047472.2762-NODE-2762-length-12093-cov-14.070194_pt1 | contig 12093 bp, 13 predicted proteins | sample MGYA00383095_ERZ1047472 | MGnify/ENA primary metagenome ERZ1047472 (study PRJEB29581, sample SAMEA5548365) | metagenome | biome: marine; feature: coastal; material: water | depth 1 m | study: Short-term variability in the microbial, nano- and picoplankton...
GATTAAATAAATCATCAGCAACTTTTATTTTTGAGGTCGCATGACGCTCAAAACTCAAACGAGCATCATTAACACTCATGCCTTTTCCATCGTCAATAACATGAATCAGAACCTTACCTGCGTTTTTGACTAACAGCTTAATAGTAGATGCGCCTGCATCAATAGCATTTTCAAGAAGTTCCTTAACTACAGAAGCCGGACGTTGGACAACTTCACCTGCAGCTATTTGATTGGCCACATGATCTGGTAATAATTGAATTATGTCAGCCATTTTTAGAAGAATATACTTAAATCAAAATCTATGATCCAAAGGAAGATAAATATTAAAATTAAAATTATAATAGAAACTCTTTTGTTAGCTGAACGATTAGGATTCGTTTTGTAGTCGCCAATGGCATTTAAAATTTTACCTTTTAAATTTGATTTTTCGATGGTTACACGAGCATCGTCAAACTTATGTTTTAGCTCAAAAGGATTACGTTCGCCTTTATAAAAGCGAGGCGTATAGTTATATTTGTTGTTTTTTCTAGTTTTAAAAATTCCCATTATTTAGAAAATAAAGTATCTAAAAAGTAAAATACGAAAGCAAAAGTTACAGCTAGCAACATCAGCCAAATTAGTGAAAAACCACGTCTATTTCCAGAACTTCTAACTGAAATATGATTATTGAATTTATCTGTACTTTAATTAAATACATCAAAAAGACATCTTAACTCAAAAATTATAGTCTATTTTCGTGTAAAAACACTTGTTATTGATTCTTATCAAAAATAATCAAATGGATTAATTATGGAAAGGTTAAACAGTGAAAATTATTAACAGATGTTAAAGGTCACATCTTTGAATTTAGATGAGCCATTTTAATAGCTGTAATAGCGGCTTCCACACCCTTATTTCCATGCTTACCGCCAGACCGATCAATCGATTGTTGTAAGCTGTTATCAGTTAAAACACAAAAAACTACTGGTACGTCATTAAGTACATTTAAATCTTTAATACCCTGAGTAACACCATCACAAACAAAATTAAAATGCTGAGTCTCTCCTTGTATTACACATCCAATAGCAATCACAACATCTACTTGTTGGTCTTGCATTTTTTTTGAGCCATAAATAAGCTCAAAACTTCCTGGCACATGAATTATCTTAACATTTGAAACTAATACACCACAATCCGTTAAAGTGTTTAATAAACCCTTAAGTAATCCGTCAGTAATATCTGAATTCCATTCAGATACAACGATACCAAACCGAAAATTTGATGCGTTTGGAAGTTTAGATGAATCGTAATTTGAAAGGTTTATGTTTTCTGTAGCCATAATTAATTTATAGCTGCTTCAGCCTTACCAATGAATACATCAACATCTTTGGCTTCGGTACTTTTAGGGAATTCTAATTTGATTTGGTTGAAAAAAGATAAAGCATCATTATATTTCTCAATTTTTAATCCAATGACTCCAGCTTTGTAAAGATACATTGGAGTTGTGTAAGTATTTGATTTTAATTTAGCTGCCTTAACATAATAATCAAATGCATCTTCTAGTTGTTCAAGCTGAACAAATGCATCTCCAATAGCACCCATAGATATTGGACCGAGTACGTCATCATCTGATGAAAAATTGTTTAAGTAATTGATTGCATTTGAATAATCTTTCATATTCAAATAGGCAATTCCTGCATAATAATTTGCCAAATTCCCGGCTTTAGTACCACTGTAAACATCGGCAATATCTAAAAAACCATATTTACCATCAGATCCATTTAAAGCTAATGTAAAAAGTGAATCTTTGGAAGTTCCATTAACTGCTTTATCAAAATACTGTTGTGATTGAAACATATCATTTGTTGCCTTGCTTTCTTTGGGTTCTTGAATCATTTTATTAAATCCTAAAAACCCGAGAACTAGAATGGCTACAAAAATCACGACTATAAAAATATATTTTTGATTTCTTATGACCCATTCCTCTGTTTTGGAGGCACCTCCATCGAGGGAACTAACTATAGAGGCTGTAGTTGATTCGTCTTCAATAGAAATTTCTTTTTCTGCCTTCGTGGTCGGTTTACCGCCGCGTTTTTTATATGTTGCCATGGTCGTTTTATTAATGAAGGTCAAAAATATAATTTTTATTCGTAAAAAAAAGGCAAATTATTTGTTATTTTTCAATAATTTGCATCAACTTTAATAAGCATCTTTAAGAAGATAAGTTTAAAAATAAATCCGTTTTTCATGATTTTAAAATCATTAAGTTTATTAAACTATAAAAATTTTGATGCCTACAAAGTAGATTTTGATGCAAAAATTAATTGTTTTGTAGGGCAAAATGGTGTAGGCAAGACAAATATTTTAGACGCCATTTATCATTTATCTTTTGGAAAAAGCTATTTTAATCCCCTAGCCTCTCAAAATATCAAGCATAATGAAGACTTTTTTGTAGTGGATGGAGTTTATGAAAAAAATGAACGTCATGAAAAAGTAATTATTTCTCTAAAAAAAGGTCAAAAAAAGGTAATCAAGCGAAATGGAAAAGCATATGATCGGTTTAGTGATCATATTGGATTTCTCCCCTTGGTCATCATATCTCCTGCAGACCGGGATTTAATTATTGATGGAAGTGAAATCCGTAGAAAATTCATTGACGGCGTTATTTCTCAAAGTGACAAAAGCTATTTAAAATGCTTATTAAATTACACCAAAATACTGTCTCAAAGAAATGCTCTTTTAAAATATTTTGCATTAAATAATAACTTTAACAAAGATTCATTAGACGTTTATAATCAACAGCTTAGTGATTATGGAAATAGTATCTATAACAAAAGAAAAATGTTCTTAGAAGTCTTTGTACCCATATTTAAAAGTCGATACAAATCAATCAGTAACAATAATGAAATTGTTGAAGTGCAATACAGAAGTCAACTACATGATAATCCGCTTTCTGATTTGTTCAACATAAATATAAATAAAGATCGAATGCTTCAATACACAAGTGTAGGTGTTCATAAAGACGATTTGGATTTTTCAATTAATGGATATCCTGTTAAAAAATTTGGGAGCCAAGGGCAACAAAAATCATTTTTAATCGCTCTAAAGCTTGCACAGTTTGATTTCATTAAAAAACAAAGCGGCGACACCCCGATACTTTTATTAGATGATATTTTTGACAAACTTGACGAACAACGTGTTTCTCAAATAATTAAACTGGTTGATAACGAAAATTTTGGTCAACTATTTATTTCTGACACGCATGTTGAACGAACGGAAAAAGCGATTAGAAGAGTTCATCAATCATATCAAATGTTTCAATTGTGAAAAAATTAATTACAATACTATTCTTATTAGTTCTGTTTAGTTGTCAATCAGATGAAACAAAAAAAATACCATTTATTCAGGGTTATTGGGAAATTATAAGCGCTACAAAAGACCAAATAAAGATCAAAGATTTTAAAATCAGTGGAACAATTGATTATTTCAAAATTAATGATGATCTGAGCGGGTTCCGAAAAAAAGTAACTCCACGTTTTGATGGTGCCTTTGAGATATCTCAAGATCAATTGAATTTTAATCTAAGTATTGAAAATAGTAAACTATGGATTATATACAGCAATAATGGGGTTGTTTATAAAGAAGAGATTACCCATGCAAACAATACTAGTTTAATCATCTCAAACAGCAACGGCTTTATTTACCACTATAAAACTTACGAACCCTTAACTTTTGATTAATGAGTAAGCGATACAACGATAACCAAAATATTGACGATTTACTAAAATCATTTGTGAAAGAAAACAAACTTGAAAAAGGATTAGACAAAGTAAATGTAGAAACAGCATGGAGAGAGTTAATGGGAAACGGTGTTAACAACTACACGAACAGTATTAAACTTCACCATGACACACTATATGTGGAACTAAGCTCATCAGTACTTCGAGAGGAACTTAGTTATGGTAAGGAAAAAATTATAAAAATGGTAAACGAGGCACTCGGTAAAAGCCTAGTTAAAAAATTAGTATTGAGATAAAAAAAACCACAAATAAATTGCAGCTTTTTCCATAATTTTTAACAGACTAAAACATTTCTCTTTCTGAAAAATGAAATGCACACTCAATAGATGCGTTATCATCGCTATCACTTCCGTGTACTGCGTTTTGGCTGATTGATTCTGCAAACATATTTCGTATCGTGCCTTCAGCGGCCTCACTGGGATTTGTAGCTCCAATTAATGTTCTAAAATCTTGTACAGCATTTTCTTTTTCAAGAATGGCCGCCACAATTGGACCGCGTGTCATGTATTCTACTAAATCCTCAAAAAATGGACGTTCGTTATGAACTGCATAAAAAGCTTTTGCGTCTGCAGTTGTAAGTTGAGTTAGTTTCATTGCAACGATTCTAAAACCTGAGGCTGTGATTTTTTCTAATATTGCACCAATATTTCTGTTTTCAACAGAATCTGGCTTTAGCATTGTAAATGTTTTGTTTGTAACCATGTTATTTATATAAATTATATTGCAAAAATAAGATTTTTATACTGATAATCAACTTTACAACTATTTTAAAAATATGTATCTTTGTTGTGTATGGATACATCATTTATTTTTGAAATTAAAAAATTATTAACTACACCTAAAAAAGTAGTAATTGTACCACATAAAAATCCTGATGGAGACGCAATGGGTTCAACACTTGGTTTATGCCTATTTCTTAAAAAGAAAGGTCATTCAGCTACCGTTATAACACCAAATGACTATCCAGAATTTCTTAAATGGCTTCCTGGCAATGACGAGGTTATTAACTATGAAATGGAGAATACTATTTCAAAAAATATTATTTCATCAGCAGATATAATTTTTACATTAGATTTTAATTCTCTGCACCGTTGCGGAGAAATGGAAACTCCAATTAACAATGCAAAAGCAGTAAAAATAATGATCGATCACCATCAAGAACCTGATTCTTATGCTGATTACACATATTCAGATGTCAACATGTGCTCAACAAGTCAAATGATATACCATTTTATTGAAAAAATGGATGATCTAAATCATATTGACATTGCAATTGGAGAAGCGCTATATACAGGCATAATGACAGATACTGCATCATTTCGGTTTCCACTTACCACTAGTCTAACACATAAAGTTATTGCGCAATTATTAGAGTTAGGAGTTCAAAAATCTAAAATTCATAACGCTGTTTACGATACGAATAGCTTTGGGCGCTTACAGCTATTAGGCTGTGCCTTGAATAATTTGAAATTTCTAGAAAACTACAATACCTCTTACATAACACTTACCAACAAAGAGCTTGATTTTCATGGATTTAAAAAAGGAGATACAGAAGGACTTGTTAATTATGGGTTATCATTAAAAGGCGCTAAACTTGCTGCAATATTTATTGAACACAAGCAGGAAGGAATAATTAAAATTTCTTTTCGGTCTAAGGGAAGTTTTAACGTAAATAAATTTGCACGTAACCATTTTAACGGAGGAGGTCACAACAATGCTTCAGGTGGACGAAGCAACCTCAACTTAAAAGATACTATTACAAAGTTTACTGACTTACTAACAAAATACAAATTACAACTTAGTTCATGAAACAGGCTCTATTCCGCTTAATAATACTGTTTCTTTTATCTAGTTGTAACCCCTCACAACCACGGCGACCAATTTCTAACAACTCAGGCACATTTTTCCATGCTTCAGTAAAACGAAATATACAACTCAATAAATTTGAATACGATAAAATAAAAGCTATTGTAGAAGATTCTAGTAAAGTTATACTAAATTCTAATTATGGATTTTGGTATTACTATAACAAGAAACTAGAAAGCTCCACAAACTACCCTAAATTTGGTGATCAAATTCAATATAAATACGATGTTAAAACACTTGAAAATGAGTTAATTTATTCTGAAAAAGAATTGGGCATACTAAACTATTTTATCGATAAAGAAGAATTATTTTCTGGACTTAGAGAAGGATTAAAATTAATGAAGGAAGGAGAAGTCGTTACATTTATATTTCCGTCTCAGACAGCTTATGGTTACTACGGAGACAACAACCAAATTGGACGAAATCAACCTCTAATTTGTCAGGTAACTTTAATAAAACATCAAATAAACTAAACTTTTTTTAAACTAATATTAAGTAAAATGAAATCAACAAAAACAATCATAAATACATTAATATTACTAATACTACTGAGTGCTACAACATGCAAGGACAAGTACCCTGAACTAGGCGAAGGACTCTACGCAGAGTTAGTAACAACTAAAGACACAATTGTAATTGAGTTGAGCTATAAGCAAGCTCCATTAACAGTTTCTAATTTTATTGGACTAACAGAAGGGACTCATCCGATGCTATCAGACTCATTAAAAGGAAAGCCATACTACAACGGAACTATATTTCATAGAGTAATTAATAACTTTATGATCCAAGGAGGCGATCCATATGGAACAGGATCAGGAAGTCCTGGGTACAAATTTGAAGATGAGTTCAACGATAGTCTTACTCATAACAAAGCTGGTATACTTTCAATGGCAAATTCTGGACCTGCCACTAATGGAAGTCAGTTTTTTATTACAGATGCTCCAACTCCACATTTAGATAACAAACATTCTGTTTTTGGAAAAGTGGTTAAAGGGCTTAAAGTCGTAGATGCAATCTCTAACGTAAAGGTTTCACCAGGATCAAACAAACCTTTGGAAGATGTTATTATTCTAAAGCTAAATATCATTAGACAAGGTTCAGACGCAAAAAAATTTAATAATGTAGAGACCTGGAACAAAGAATTACAATTATTAAAAGAAAAAAAACTGGAAAATATTGAAAAAATAAAAAAAACAACAGAAGATGTAAAAACTAACCTAAATGACTACAAATCTAGAGCAAATAAATTAAGTTCTGGTTTGTTAATTCACACTATTTCTTCAACTAAAGGAATCAAACCAGCTAAAGGCTCTAAAGTAAAACTTAATTACGAAGGATATTTTACAGACGGTAAGTTATTTGGAACTAACGTTAAAAGTATAGATCAAAAATATGGAAGTTATGATCATCGCAAAGACTCACAAGGGGCCTATACTCCTATCACGATGACTTTAGATAATAATGCTCAAATGATATCAGGATTCAAAGAAGGTGTTTTTAGTATGTCTTTAGGAGACAAAACATTTTTATACCTTCCATCTCATATTGCTTATGGCGAAGAAGGTCGGGGTAAAATAAAACCTAACACTGACTTAATTTTTATTGTAGAAATGGTAGAAATAATAAATTAGTAAAGTGATAAAATAATATTTCTCTACGCTTTTGGGATGTTTTTTAAAATCTCTAAAAGAAAACCCCAAAATTTATTAACAGAGGATATTTGTACACGTTCGTCTGGCGAATGTGCCCCCTTAATATTAGGGCCAAAACTAATCATCTCCATTTCTGGATAATTAGTTCCTAGGATACCACATTCCAAACCTGCATGACAAGCAGCTACGTGAGGCTTTTCATTATACATTGACTCATATAAACTTTTCAATACTTTTAATATTGAAGAATCCATATTTGGTGCCCAACCTGGGTAATTTCCTGACATTGTAACCTCACAATCAATTAATTCAAAAGTTGATCTCAAAGTCATAGCCAAGTCTACTTTTGTGGACTCCACTGAAGATCTCGTTAAACAACAAATTTTGATATGGCCGTCTTTCACAACTACACGCGCTATATTATTAGATGTTTCTACAAGGCCTTCAATCTCAGGACTCATTCTGTAAACACCATTCCATGCAGCATATAGTGCGCGCGTAAGCCCCTGCTGAATACCTAAATCCATAATTAGCTTTGGAGTATCGGTTTTGGTTAAACTAATAAATAAACCTGGCTCAATTATTTTAAATTCTAATTTTATGGATTTAATCAACTCTCCCAAATCGTGTAAAAACTCAGATTCATGAACACTATCAATCGCAACAAAGGCACGACTCTCCCTAGGAATCGCATTTCTAAGGCTTCCCCCCTCAAAATCAGCTATTCGTAATCCATAGTTTTCAGAACCATCAAAAAGTATTCGGTTCATAATCTTGTTTGCATTACCGAACCCTTTATGAATATCCATTCCTGAATGTCCCCCTTGTAGTCCATTGACTACAATCAAATATCCAATTTTAGTTTCTGGAGTCAGTTCTTGTTTGTAATTTCTTTCGGCGGTAACATCTATACCTCCAGCACAACCAACTCCTATTTCATTATCCTCTTCAGTATCTAGGTTTAATAAAATATCCCCGTTTAAAAGTCCTTCTTTTAACCCCATAGCTCCAGTCATTCCTGTTTCTTCGTCTATTGTAAACAAGGCTTCGATAGCTGGATGTAAAATATCTTTACTCTCTAAAACTGCCATAATAGTAGCAACTCCTAAACCATTATCAGCCCCTAAAGTTGTTCCATTTGCTTTAACCCAATCACCTTCAATATACATTTCTATTCCTTGAGTTAGAAAATCAAAATTAGTACCGTTGTTTTTTTGATGAACCATATCTAAATGTGATTGCATAACAATTGGCTTACGGTCTTCCATCCCAACACTGGCCGGTTTTTTAATGATCACATTACCTACTGAATCTTCAATTACTTCAAGGCCTAGAGATGCTCCAAAATCTTTCATAAAAGCGATAACACGTTCTTCTTTTTTAGATGGTCGAGGAACAGCATTCAAATCAGCAAACTTATTCCAAACCGAAATAGGTCTTAACTTGCGTATTTCATTACTCATATTGGATGTCTTTTTTAATCATACAAAGATACGTATTAGTTACTAATCATGAATTAAAATTATTACTTTTGAGTAATGTCAAAAAAACTAAAATATTTAATTATTTTTAGCCTTATACCTCAATACATAGCGCTACAAATATTGAAAAATAATCCAAGTTTTGTAGAAAATTATTACAGTACAGGACTCTATCCTATTATTTCTAAATTATTAAACACGGCATTTAAATGGATTCCAATATCATTAGGAGATATATTATATATTTTGTTTATTATTTATATTACTAAGTGGTTTCTATTGGATTGGAAGCGTATTAAAATGCAGCCTAAGTCCTGGGTGATAGATGTTTTAACTATAATATCTATTATCTATTTCACATTTCACTTTTGTTGGGGACTTAACTATTACCGCGACTCATTACACACAACATTAAATCTCAAAACAACTTATACATCAGACCAACTAAAAACTATCACAAATGAGTTGGTATCAAAAACAAATAGTCTCCACTTAAATATTACAAATGATTCATTACAAAGAACTGAAATCCCTTATTCATTTTATGAATTGACAACTCTAAGTCAACAGGGTTATAGAGAGCTTGAAACAGAGTATCCTTTTTTTAGACATCCTGGACAAAATACTAAAAAGTCTATCTTTAGCATACCCTTAAGCTATATGGGATTTGGCGGCTATCTCAATCCATTTACTTTAGAAGCACAAGTCAATAGTGTCATACCAAAAACAAGCCTTGCGATCACAATCGCTCATGAACAAGCTCATCAATTGGGCTATGCCGCAGAAAATGAAGCAAATTTTATTGGATTTTTAGCTTGTGTTCAAAATAAAGATCTTTATTATCAATATGTCGGCTATGGATTTGCTCTGCGCTATTGTTTACTAGAATTAAATCGAAGAGATATCGACTATTATAAAAATACAATCGGAACAATAAACCCTGGAATCTTAAAAAACTTCCACGATACTACAAAGTTTTGGGAGTCTTACAACAACCCGCTTGAACCACTAATTAAACGCGTTTATAATAATTACCTAAAAGCTAACAACCAAGATAAAGGAATTGAAAGCTATAGCTATGTAGTTGCTATGTTAGTTAATTATCTTTACACTAAACAATCGCTATCAAAAAACGTACTTTAGTCGAGTTATAAGTAGAAAACAATTGACATGAAATTAATTGCCTTTATTTTATTAATTAATTTTACGAGCTCTTATGAATATAAATCATTAGAAATTATTGATAATACCGAATACTTCTTATCATATTCAGAGACAAAACTACATAAATTAACAGATCGAAAAGCGGAAAAAGACCTGCTGATTTCTATAATATTGCATTCTAAATGGGTTGATTATAGTTCCATTGTAAAAATGACTGCTAATGATCTGAGAAATCTGTTAATTATACAACTCAACATACGGACAAGTGAAACTATTAAAAACTTAAATAGCAAAACTAATAATGAACTATCTTCTTACTGTCTAGTTTATACTTTTATAAAAACCGCTGCCATTCGTACGGAAACTGAACTAAAAGCAATGCATTTTGAGGATTTAAGAAACAGCTTAATTGTTGAAAATTCAAAGTATTTAAACTTTGAAACTCTACAAACTTTTACAACTAAAAAACTAGTTCAAATAGGTTACAGTTGGTACCTGCCAAAAAACTATAAATCATTCATTAATTTTGATGAACTTCAAAACTCTTCAACCATCTTACATTCTGGATTTAAATTAAAAGATGACCTAGGTAGAAGAATGAATGTTATTAAGATTGTAAAAACAAGTGAGATTGGTTCTGATAAATTTTCTTATTTAGGGCTTTATCATATAAGAGTTTCTAAAGATAATTTCAATTTACAATTAGCAGGCTCAAACGACTTGTTTAATTGGAACTTTATTACTGAGATTGATGACAACGCTCATCAAGGAGATATTGTAAAGTGGAATGAAGGTTATCTTTTAACTTACGAGGAAGATAAAATTCAAGGAGCCAATAATATTGCCTTAAAATATTACACGGATTACAGTAATTTAATATCAAATCAAAGCGTATATGATAAACATCTAAAAACATCAATACATAAATTTGGAGTTGAAGGAACACCGGATATCAGAAATGTTACGGGTGACTCCCCAGTGAATGGAAACATACTAATTGGATTTCATTATTACGATGGTACGATCGATAAATTAGCTATGGGAGTATTGCAAAATGGTAAAACTTGGACAACATGGAAGGACGTCTTAGCTGAAAGTAATTTAAGAGATCAGAACTTCAAAGGAAATATTGGAAGCCGAAAAGGGTTTCAGCACCATGGAGAAACATTAACCCTTCAGGAAGCTAGACTAGTTAAGGGCGATTGGAGCAGTTGGAAAATAATGTTAGGTCTTAACGGATATTTTACCGAAGTTTCAATTTCAACCCCAAAGGAATCTAGATCATTTGCGAATCCATCAATAACTGAAATTGAAACTAATAAATATGCTATTTCGTTATTCCTTCCAACTGAAGGAAATCATTATAGTGAGAACAACGGAGGAGTCATTTTTTTAAAAAATAAATAAAACCAATGAATACAAATTATAAAATGAACAAACAAAAAATATTATTTATAATCTGTCTATTACTGACAATATTTGATACTTCAGCACAAGAATATAACGAAGAGCTAAGATTCACAAATACTGACTATTTTTCAGAAACACAGATTGATTCCCTTACAAATGTAAGCTATAGTCAAGCGACAGATTTTAAGGGAAATCAAGAAGACTTGAAGATGGATGTATATTATCCAAATACTGACGTTGACTTACTAAATAAGCGGCCTTTCATACTTTTGATTCACGGTGGTGGATTTACTGGTGGGACTAGAAAAAGCATGACTTATCACTCAAAAGAGCTGTCCAAAAGAGGATTTGTGGTAGCCACAATATCCTATCGTCTGGGATTTAACCATGAAGTTTTTGGAAGTATTCAAAAAGCAGTTTACAGAGCACAACAAGACACAAACACAGCACTAAGATATATCGCTAGCCAAAAAGAAAAACTAAATATTGATACGTCGTGGTTTTTTATTGGAGGATCAAGTGCTGGTGCAGTCACTTCGCTATCTGCGAGCTATGCAAGCCAAGCAGAATGGAATCAAATAGCACCTAAATTTGAGTCTGAAATAGGCCCTCTAGAACCGTCTGGCAAAACTTTAAATGAAATTTTCACTATTAGAGGTATTTACAATTTCATGGGAGCCATACCTCCCGTTGTTTTTAATTCTGGAAACTTAATTCCCACAATTTCTTTTCATGGAGATC
>ERZ1047472.2763-NODE-2763-length-12093-cov-6.499834_pt1 | contig 12093 bp, 8 predicted proteins | sample MGYA00383095_ERZ1047472 | MGnify/ENA primary metagenome ERZ1047472 (study PRJEB29581, sample SAMEA5548365) | metagenome | biome: marine; feature: coastal; material: water | depth 1 m | study: Short-term variability in the microbial, nano- and picoplankton...
GTCAGTGATCAAGTAATGGGTGGAATCTCCGAGGGGCAACTGGCATTTGTAACCGAACAGGGCGAGAGCTATGCCCACATGAGCGGACAGGTAAGCACCGAAAACAACGGCGGTTTTATCCAGTTTCGCACCTCAATCCCCAAAGGCAGTACCGCGACTGTAAAGGGTGTCACCCTAAAAGTGCGTGGCAACAGCCAGCAATACTATATTCATCTGCGCAGCGCCGGAACCCTGCTGCCATGGCAGTACTACCAGGCCGGCTTTCAAGCCAGTGGCCAGTGGCAGACCATCAATATACCCCTCAATACCTTTGCCGCCTCCAGCAAATGGCTTCGCGAGCAGATAAAGCCAAGTGCTATCCGCAGTATTGGAGTTGTCGCCTTTGGTCGCGACCACAGTGCCGATATTCAGGTAGCCGAGATCGGTTTTTACTAGGCTCTTACAACCTAGTTACAAAAATATATTACCCAAATATCCCTATTATCTCTGCCCTGAGGGAACTAAACTGGTGGACGTATATATTTATACATTTACAACTGGTGCAGGGAAATGGCAGAAATCAACCAATTACCTTGACAGATTAAATTATATTCGTATCTGCGAGGCGCGAATGTAAACTGATGCATTGGAGTCCCTGCTTAAGATTGTTCAATATGGTTCCGAGGGTGATTATGAGAAATTTAGGGCGGCGCTTAAATGTCAATTTGAGCTCAGTTTGCGAATTCTGCCCCATGTTATGCACCAGGGAATTTTCCCCGGGGTAACAGTTATTGATGAGGTTGTGGTTGAAACTATCGCCACTAAACCAAAGCTGGATTGGCGACAGTAGCTAAACGCTTGGTTGATCTCGGCGTTCTGCTCTCAAAAGAGATTGCATTCTCGCGTTTGTTGACAAGATGGCTGATGTCCCTAATGATCGTTGGTTATACTTTCTTGCTAAGTTTAACTAAGCCTTGCTAAGCCTAGTTAAGTCTAATCAAGCGTTAAATGTTATAGCCACAAGAATCAATCGGGGACAATATCTATGAGTAATCAGTCTGGGCGCACCACCGAAGGCAGGGGGCAGTTGTACAACAGTATCTTGGATACTATTGGCAATACACCCTGCGTCAAGATCAATACATTGGCACCTGCTGGCGTCGACCTCTATGTTAAGGCAGAGTTTTTTAATCCGGCTGGGTCGGTCAAGGACCGTTTGGCAATCAGTATTATTGAAGAAGCTGAGCGCTCTGGTGCGCTAAAGCCCGGGCAGACCGTGGTCGAAGCAACCAGTGGTAATACAGGTGTGGGTTTGGCGATGGTCTGCGCGGCTAAGGGTTATCCCTTTGTGGCGACAATGCCCACCAGCGTCTCTATTGAACGTCGCAAACTTATGCGTTTTCTCGGGGCGAAGGTTATTTTGACGCCAAAGGCTGATAAGGCGATGGGCTGTTACCTTAAAGCGGTCGAGCTGGCTGAGGCCAATGGTTGGTTTTTGGCGCGGCAATTTGAGACTGATGCTAATGCAAAGATCCATGAAAACACCACAGCCCGGGAAATTCTCGCGGACTTTAGTGACAGCAATCTGGATTATTGGGTGACCGGTTATGGTACTGGTGGAACCTTTTCCGGTGTCGCAAGAGTGTTAAAAGAGCAGCGTCCAGAGACAAAAATTGTCCTCAGTGAACCGGTTAATGCCCAATTAATTGAAAGTGGCACCGTCCAGGAACGCTTGGCAGATGGCTCCCCTTTAGGAAGTCATCCGGCGTTCCAGCCTCATATGATCCAGGGTTGGACGCCGGACTTTATTCCTCAGGTTCTGCAGGAATCTATTGACGCCAAGCGCTTTGATCAACTTGTACCGGTTGCTGCAGATGATGGTATTGAGGCGTCAAAGATGCTCGCCCAAAAGGAGGGTATCTTTACGGGTATATCCGGTGGGTCGACCTTTGCCGTAGCGCTTGATATAGCCCGCACCGCAGTACCTGGCACAGTGATTCTCTGTATGCTGCCAGATACGGGTGAGCGCTATCTCACATCACCACTGTTTGAGGACGTAGGTGAGGATATGAATGCCGATGAACTGGCTCTGTCTCAATCAACGCCAGGCTTCCATTTAAAAGAGTAAGTTTTTTACCGCTATTTTTGTTGCCGTTGGGCAAAGGCCTCGAGCTGTTCTGCCGTTGCCGGTGGTTGGTGTTTATCCTTCCACTGGCTGTAGGGCATTCCGTAAATAGCTTCGCGGACCTGGTCGTTGTCTATTTCTATTCCGCGCTCTTCGGCTTCGGCCAGGTACCATTTACTCAGGCAGTTGCGACAAAAACCGGCAAGAATCATCAAGTCTATATTCTGTACATCTCTATTGTCATCCAGATGTTTCAATAGCCTGCGAAAGGTTGCGGCTTCCAATTCGGTGGAGTTTTTCATAGGGTATCTCTTGTGCTTTTGTTATCAAAAATGGCCAGTCGAAAAAGCTGAATGGTGGCTACAGCGGGTTAAGCTGGTTGCTGTTATTCTACGCCAATAACCACGCTGGTATACTATACGCCCAACCTTATTCTTAATCAGAATATCTCAATCTGAGGAAAAATTTATGAAGTCTGAATCAGCCATTTTGGATGCAATACCGGGGATTGATGATGGTGCCTATGCACTCGATGGGGTGATAAGGACGGTCGAGGGTGAGACCACTAAGCTACTGCGCGACCAGATGAAAATCTATGCAAATAATCGCTTTATGTTTGCCTTTTTTGACGATCAGACAAAGCTGATTGATGCGGCCACCGGTTATGCATATTGGGTTGATGGCGTTCTTACCGAGACTCCGATAGCCAACCAGGATGGTGCTGTTGAGGGGTTGAATTTTGAGATCGCCATTGAGTCCACTGAGCAGGGATTTACCCAGATTGTCAGAGATATGCCGTCAGAGAGTGGCGGTACTTACGATCTCGATGAGGTATGGGAAACCCTGTCTACTGAGAAAACAGACTTTGATGGCCTGTGGAAATTGCAGTCGAGAACGGTAAATAACGCACTCTGTTCAGATTTTACTGAGATGAAACTTATTGGTGGTGGCCATTATATTTTCTTTCAGCGGTTTGACGATAACGGAGAGAGCATTAAGCACTTTGGCTTTGGTGCCATGCAGATTGAAACATCCGGTATGGTTAATGAGACTGCCATGACCAGCACGCTAGAGGATTATTCAGGTAAGGATCACCCTGTTAGTTCAGTGCTCAATGGCGCTGACCACATGACTCAGACATTTATGCTCGAAGGCATTGAGGTCGTTCAGTCGTACGTTCGTATCTAAAATAAGAGGCATCCCATTAATCTCCAGGGCCGACTGCAACGGCGGCCTGACTCTCTGTGAGCGTTCAATGTCTATACTAAATAGGTCTCTGGACACAGCTTGGTCTACAGTTAGATAAATTAGGGCATAAACCCAGTTTTCGGGAGAAACTAAAAAAAGCTGCCCAGTTTGCTTTGGAGGAATATTCATAGATATGGTTTATCTGACCTGGCACTTGTTTTGCCGCGAGCTTAGAAGAGATTTCTGATGCAAGCCCCAATTCCGGCCAATGAGGCAGAAAGACTCAAAGCGCTGCGCCGCCTTGATCTCCTTGATACAGAGGCAGAATTGGAATTCGATGAGCTGACTACTCTGGCGGCACAGATCTGCAATGTCCCGGTTGCGCTTATTTCTCTGGTTGATGATCACCGCCAGTGGTTTAAATCCAAAGTTGGCCTCGATGTGGATGCCACCAGCAGGGATGTCGCGTTCTGCGCCCACAGTATTTTAAAGCCCGATGAGATTATGGAGATTCCAGATGCCCATCTGGATCAGCGCTTTGCCGATAATCCCCTGGTCACTGGTGATCCCAACGTGCGCTTTTATGCCGGAGCCCCCCTAACTACATCCAGTGGGCATACCCTAGGTACTCTCTGTGTTATTGACTACAACCCGCGTACATTATCCTCCTCTCAGAAAGCTGCCCTTGAGATGCTGCGCCTGCTTGTTATCCGCCAAATTGAGTTGCGATACAGTTTAAAGACCTTAAAAAATGCGCAGGGATTGTTGTCAGCGAAAAACAGTCGCTTACAGGTAAAGGTAGATGATGCAGCAATCTCTCTGGAGCAGGAGGTTGGTTTACGTATTGAATCCGAAGTCCTCTCGCGGCGGATTCTCGATATGGCTCTGGATGCGGTTATCTCTGTCGATCAGCAGGGTAAGGTGATCTATTGGAATCCCAAGGCTGAGTATATTTTCGGCTATTCCGCCCCCTATGTGCAGGGTAAGAGCATTTTTGACTTGGTGGTTGAGATGCGCGAACACAGTACGATTCAAGAGCGTTTAAATCAGTTTTTAAGCAGTGACGAAAAAAGCGTAAAAGCGGACCGCTTTGAAATGACGGCAGTGCGTGTTGATGGTCAAAGAATTCCCATTGAAGTTGCTGTAATGGCCTTAAAGCGCTTCGGGGAATATGTGTTTACCGGTTTTGTCCGCGATCTCAGTGAAAGAAATAAATACGTGGAAGAATTGCGCGTCTCTGCTATTACCTTCAACAGTCAGGAGGGGATAATAATTGCCGATGGTGAGACTAATATTCTGCGTGTCAATAAAGCCTTTGGCGATATTGCCGGATACTCTGCGGAGGAAGTTATTGGCGCCTCATTGCAAATACTTTACTCAGATCATCACGATAAGAACTTCTACGCTACTGTATGGGAATCGGTCGAAGAGAATGATGGCTGGGAGGGTGAAATTTGGGGTCGGCGCAAAAATGGTGATGCGGTCCCATTACATATGACCATTACGGCGATTAGAGATGCCGAGGGACATGCAAGTCATTATGTAATGGCCTTCTCGGATATCACCAGAACCAAAAAGGATGCAGATGAAATTTATAATCTGGCGTTTTTTGATCCCTTGACTAGCCTGCCAAACAGGCGCTTGCTGATGGACAGGTTGACACAGGCTGTTGCGTCTAGCGGCCGCACAGGTCAAAAATCGGCACTGTTATTTATCGATCTGGATAATTTTAAAAATCTCAATGACACACTGGGCCATGATTTTGGTGATCTTTTATTGCAGCAGACCGCCCAGCGGCTTAGAAATTGTCTGCGCGCTGAAGATACAGTGGCGCGTATAGGTGGAGATGAATTTGTGATTATTCTGCAAAATCTCGGTGAGGAAGACGCTGATGCCCCGACACAGACGGAAGCTGTAGCCAACAAAATATTGTCGGCGCTCAATCAACCCTATTCATTACATGACTACGAGTGTTTTAGTAGTGCAAGTATTGGGGTGACGCTGTTTGAGGACAGTTCAGTGCAGGTTGAAGAACTGTTAAAGCAGGCTGATATTGCGATGTACCAGGCGAAAAAATCCGGCCGCAATATGATGCGCTTTTTTGATCCACAGATGCAGGAAAATATTACCCAGCGCGCCAATCTGGAAAACGCACTCCACAATGCCGTCGACAAAAAGCAGTTCCAGCTCTACTTCCAGTCACAGGTTGATGGAAAGAATCAAACGGTTGGTGCCGAGGCATTAATTCGCTGGCAACATCCGGTATTGGGAACTGTTCCACCCCAGGACTTTATCCCTCTCGCCGAAGAGTCTGGTTTGATCGTGCCCATTGGCCGCTGGGTAATAGAGGCGGCCTGCGAACAGGTTAAATGCTGGCAGGATAACCCGCGCACCGCCGATTTAACGGTTGCCGTAAATATAAGCCCGCGCCAATTTTATCAGGTAAATTTTGTTGATGAGGTGCTCGGCTGTTTAGCCACGACCGGTATCGAATCAAGTACCCTAAAGCTCGAGCTTACCGAGGGCCTTATTTTAGATGATGTGGACAAGGCCATTGTCAAAATGAACGAATTGAGGCGTGCGGGGATACATTTTTCGTTGGATGACTTCGGCACCGGCTATTCGTCCCTGGCTTATCTGAGCAAATTGCCCCTGTCCCAGCTAAAAATCGATCAGTCTTTTGTGCGCAATATTGGAGTTAATGACAGCGATAGCATCATTATCAAGACGATTATCGGGATGTCGAAAAGCCTCAATTTTGAAGTTGTTGCCGAGGGGGTGGAGTCGCAGCACCAGTATGATTTCCTCGAGGCGCTGGGCTGTCAGTTGTTCCAGGGATATCTGTTTGGCAGGCCGCTGCCAGCGGTGGAGTTTGAGGAGCTGTTATAACCCTGATTGGCCTGCAGAGAGAGTGCCGTCAACCCCATGCGACTCTGTTCTAGCGTGTAGATTTACGCGCAACGAGTGCAAAACCTGTATTGATATAATGGGGCGATGCCAAGAGCTTATCGTCTTCCTGGTTTATGCGCGCAAAAATAAGTTCCATGGCTCTACTGCCCATGGTGTATCGATTAACGCCGACTGTCGTTAATGCTGGTTCAGCAAAGGCGGCCATTTCAATATCGTTAAAGCCACAGACGCCAAATTTCTCTGGCACGTCAATATGCATTTTTTTGCATTCATACAAAACACCTAAAGCCAGGTCATCGTTACAGCAAAATACCGCATCGCAGTCTCCCGCGGTGTTAGCCATTAACTCTCTAAACAACAGGGCTCCCATGGCAACGGAAGATGGTTGGGGGGTTGTTATCACTCGCGCTTTATCCAGACAGTTTGCCGACGCTAAGGTATGTTCAAATCCGGCCAGTCGGTCGCAGGTTCTTGGGTCCATTCTGGCGCCGATAAAACCAATTTTACTGTATGACTTATCAAGCAATAGCTGGGCTACAGCGGCGCCAGCCTGAAAATGCGAAAATCCGACATTGAGATCAATAGGCTCATCGACCTCATCCATTATTTGAACAACGGGAACGCCGGAGGCTTTTAACATAGCCCTGGTCGCGGCGGTTTGTTCGCCACCGGTGATAATTAACCCCTCCGGGGACTGACCCAGCAATGTCCTGATAGCACGCTCTTCTTCGGTGGGAGAGTAATGTGTGTTCGACAATAGCACCTGGTAGTTAGACGGATTGGCAATGTCATAAATGCCACGCAGTACGTCGTTAAATACTACATTCGACAGGGAGGGTATAAGAACGCCTATCAGCTTTGACTTCGAGGATGCCAGCACGCTAGCCGAACGATTTGGGATATATCCCAACTCGGCAATAGCGGCCTCTACACTGTCGCGAACATTAGCTCGAACGCCAGCATAACCATTGACCACTCGGGATACGGTGATGGGGCTGACGCCGGCTTTTGCTGCGACGTCTTTAAGGGTCAGGCGCTTACCGCTCTGAGAGTTATGTTTTGCCATAGTGCTCTTGTTGGGTATTCAATCACTCAATAGTAATAACATATACCAAAGGCAGACATTTAGCCTTACAAAAACAGGGATATCAGCAGACAGCAGGCTAAACCGGTTAAGGAAATTAGTGTTGTCATGACTGTCCATGTTTTTAAGGTTTCTTTTTCGCTCATGCCCAGGTAGCGGCTTACCAGCCAAAACCCGGAATCATTTACATGGGAAAGTATGGTTGCACCAGAGGAAATAGCAATCACCAACAGACCTAAACCCGCTTCTGACATCGGCTGTAATTCTAAAATAGGCGCCATTAATCCCGCACCAGTAATCATGGCCACGGTGGCTGAACCCTGAGCTATACGCGTAATAGCAGCAATTAAAAATCCAAGAATAAAGATTGAGAACTGAGCTTCATTAAATAAGGATGCCAACATTTGACCCACACCAGAGTCAATCAGTACCTGTTTAAATGCCCCTCCTGCACCGGTGATTAAAATCACCACCCCAGCGGGCTCTAATCCCTTATTGGCAATATTTAATAATGACTCTCTGCTGAGATCACATTTTTTATGGGCGATTATCAGGGCAAAAATTGTTGCAATGGTCAGTGCCACAAAGGGGTGGCCTAAAAAGCTGATAGCCGTCAGTAAACGACTATTTTCAGTGAGTAAAAATGGCGCGGTGGTGGCCAGCATAATTAGAAATAACGGCAGTAGAATAATAGACGCAACCCAGGCAAAATCAGGGGACGGTGTATCTGATGGTTTAGATTGTTCTCTGTGTGCTTCTGGTACGGCAATAAATATTTTATTGGCAATGAATTTTCCAAACCAGGGGCCGGCGATAATCATCGCCGGGATACCCGTCATAACACCAAACAAAATAACCCAGCCAAGATCAGCCCTAATCAACTCAGCCACGGCAATAGGGCCAGGCGTAGGCGGAATAAAGCTATGGGTAATTGCCAGTCCGGCCAGAAGTGGTATTGCGTAGAACAGCAGTGAACGACCAGAGCGGTTAGCCAAGCCATATAGCAAGGGGGCGAGGATAATAAATGCCACATCAAAAAATACCGGAATGGCGACAATAAAACCGGTGACACCCAAACTCCACTGGGTTTTCTCAGGGCCAAATGAGCGGATAAGACTGTCGGCAATTCGCTCAATGCCACCAGAGCTCTCTAATATCTGGCCAAGGATAGCGCCAAGCCCCACGACTATAGCGACAAACCCCAGAGTGCCACCCATGCCATTTTTGATTGAATCGATAACATGAGCGGGTTCTAAACCAGAGGAGACGCCTACCAGCAAGCTGGTGACCAGTAAGGCCAAAAATGCAGGTACGCGCAGTGCAATAACCAAAAAAAGTAGCAGCGCGATACCCGCACCAGCAACAACAAATAAGCTTAAATCCACGTTATATCCCCGGTGTTATTGTTATTAAGCGATTAGTTCTGAACATTAACCGTAGCGACTTTTAGATGGTCGCCAATGATAATTTCAAATTCACCCGGTTCAACAACGGATTTCATATACCGGTCTAATAAGGCAAAGTCTTTGTTATCAATAGTGAAGCTCAATGTTTTTTCTTCACCGCGTTTTAAGTGAATGCGTTTAAAGGCAACGAGCTTTCTTACCGGAGTGGTCACTGTACTGATTTTATCATTGAGATAAATCATCACCACTTCGTCCCCGTCCATCTCGCCAGTATTTTTAATGTCGACGGTCATGCTGAGGTTATCAGTGCTCGACATTGTCTTTGGTACGTTAAGATTTTTGTAATCAAAGCTGGTGTAGGACAGGCCATAACCAAAGTAGTAAAGCGGCTTGCGGCTGCTTAAATAGAAGCCGCCGCGATGAAATGCTGAGGGCTTATGATTATAAAAACTTTGCAAATGTCCAACTGTGCGGGGAACGGTAATAGGCAGTTTACCGCCCGGATTTATTTTACCCACCAATGTTTCGGCAATAGCCTGGCCGCCAAACATACCCGGCTCCCAGGCTTCGAGAATGGCGTCGGCATTTTCAGTAAGCCACCCTGAGGCAATAGGGCCGCCGTTCACTAACACGACGACTAATTTTGCGCCGCTGGCTTTAATCTTTTCCAGTAGTTCAATCTGGTTGCCAATTAGATCTAAAGTAGCGCGGTCTACATTCTCAGCACTGGTTTTGTTCTTATCAAAGCGCAGAGAGTTTTCACCCATAACGGCTATAACGACATCGGCTTTCTTTGCGGACTGGCTTAGGTTGGATAGTTCTGCACTAGAAATAGCATGGTGCTGGGCAATAGCGACATGCTCTATTTTTGTAGCCGACGAATACTGTTCTTTGATACCTTCTAAAACAGTAATAACATTATTGTCTGGCTGAACTCGCGCCCATTCTCCCAACAGCGCTTGATGGTCGGCATTGGGACCCGTGACTAATAGCCGCTCCACGTCTTGCGATAGTGGTAATACGCCGTTGTTTTTAAGAAGCACCATCGACTTTTGAGCAGTCTTTAAGGCCAGGTCAAGATGACTCTTGTTAAGTAATGTATTATCAACGGCCTGTTGGCTGGTGTAGCGGTTTTCAAACAAGCCTAATTGAAATTTTGCATAGAGAATTTTGCTGACGGCATGATCAATTCGGCTTTCTGGTATTTCACCGTTTTCAACCAGTGCTTTAACATTGTCGAAAAAGCCGGGGCCTTGCATATGCACGTCCATGCCGGCAAGTACAGCAACTTTGTCAGCTTCTCGCTCTGAGTCAACAATTCTATGAGCACTTTCCAGACGCTGAATGTCCATCCAGTCACTGACATAAAATCCTTCGAAACCCCATTCGCCACGAATTAAGTCGGTTAAATATTCCTCATGAGCATGCGCTGGAATACCATTAATTTCATTGTGTGCAGGCATAATGGTGTAAACGCCATTGTCGATTGAGCCAACAAAGGGTGGGAAAAATATTTCATGCAGGGTTCGTTCAGAAACGTCTGCAGGAGCGCCATTGACCCCGTTGTAGGCAATGCCCCCGCCGACAAAGTGCTTGGCAGAAGCTATTACATTGGACGATGAGCTAAAGTCTTTGCCCTGATAGCCTCGCACCATGGCATTACCCATTTCGGTCACCAGGTAGGGGTCTTCACCGAAGGTCTCACCAATGCGCCCCCAGCGCGCATCGCGAACAACTTCAACATTGGGGGAGTAGGCCCAGTGAAAGCCAGTTGCACGCATTTCGCTAGCCGTATATTCGGCCATTAACTCGGCTAACTCAGGTTCGAATGATGCCGCCAAGCCAATCTGAGTGGCATAAATGGTCGTGGCGCCCATATACATACCATGCCCATGAATCGCATCAGTCGCGATAAGTAGCGGAATTTTAAGGCGGGATTCTTCAGCTAAGCTTTGTAAAATATTGGCTTCTTGAAAGGTGGATACTTTTAAAAACGAACCAATTTTACCTTCCCTAATTAATCCCGCCCTAGCGCCCAAGGCCAGGGTATAGTCTGACTTGGTGTCTTTGCTATCAAAGTCGATATCTGACGCTTCACCAACAAACTGACACATCTGACCAATTTTTTCATCCAGGGTCATTTCTTGCATTAGCAAGTCAACACGCTTTTCTGACGATAGGCTTGCATCTAAATAGGTCGGTGTGACTGCCACGCAGTTTATTGAGGTAATAAAAAACGCTGACAAGATCAGCCTTTGAAGAGCAGAGTTCATAAGGAGTTCCCCTGGTTATATGGTGTCCGCTGGCTTTTTTTATAATGATTTATTGCCAACATATGATTGGTTGCGCAATCATTCTATGTAACAATACTGATCTTTACAACCGTCGAGCTAATGCAAAAGAGCGCTAAAAGGCCATTTTTTCTGTTTAAGTGGATAATTATTTTTTATAGAAAAATGATTGCGCAAACAATAATTATCCATGGGATTTTAGGATGTTGTCACTAGAAAACGATTCTCAAGACAAGCAGCAGCCCTTATTGGTGGCGATTATGGGCGTGTCGGGAACGGGGAAGACAACACTGGCTAATGAATTTGCAAAGAGTTCTGGGTTTATCTTTTTAGATGCTGACTCACTGCACAGTGAGGATGCCATTGAGCAAATGTCCCAGGGTATCCCTCTAACTGAAGCGCAGCGCGCGCCTTGGATACAGCGAATATATAAGCAACTCTGTCAATATCAGATAGAGAATCAAAGCTGTATTCTCGCCTACTCTGGGTTAAAACAGCACCATAGAAAAGTTATTTTCAGTGCATACAAAAATCGTCTTGGGGTTTTGTTAAATGCTAAGGAATTACTGATCACTGAACGCCTGTCGAAAAGAGATGGCCATTTTATGTCGCCGCAATTACTCAGCAGCCAATTTGCGGAAATGGAACCCTTTGAGGATGAGGTACCACTTTTAAAGCTCGATAGTGCTGATAGCGTAGACCAGCTCTTGTTACAGTTGGCGAACTTTATCGTTTTATTAAGTCAGTAAGTTTGGCAAGAATGGCAGTGTTTGGTTTGGATGGTTTCTGATCAGACTTGCGAGTGGTCCCGACCAAAAGTCCCCAGCCGGTTATTGTGGTTTTGTGAGGTTATAAAGTGCGTGCACCACTCCGGGATTGAACATTACCGCTCTGCGGTAATGACCCTGCGGGCTTCGCCACTGCGTGGCTCGTCCAAAATGCCTTCGCATTTTGTATTCGCGGCGTTGCCGCTCACCCCGTTGGGGCCGCCGTCGCTTCGCTCTCGCGTTGTCTCGCACTTGCAGTGCTCGGCTCGAACAGGGGTTCTCATCAGACCTCCGGGTGCACCATACCAAAACCCCCCAGCCGGGTAGTGGTGGTTTTGTTGTG
>ERZ1047472.2765-NODE-2765-length-12085-cov-4.984289_pt1 | contig 12085 bp, 10 predicted proteins | sample MGYA00383095_ERZ1047472 | MGnify/ENA primary metagenome ERZ1047472 (study PRJEB29581, sample SAMEA5548365) | metagenome | biome: marine; feature: coastal; material: water | depth 1 m | study: Short-term variability in the microbial, nano- and picoplankton...
AACTATTGATTGATGACCTCTGTCTACTAAGGCTTTTGAAAAATCTTTAACTCCTCTTTCAACTCCGCCAAAATTAAGTTCAGGTAATAATTGAATAACCTTTAAATTATTCATACCTTAGAGAGGTGGCTGGATCAAGTTTTGCAGCCTTTCTTGCCGGCCAGATTCCAAAAAATAACCCAACTAATGCTGAAAATGTTATAGAACCGACCATCGCACCAAAAGGAAGAGCAAAAGGCCAATCAAATAACGTTGCAGTAATCCAAAGGATGGAAGTTCCAAAGGCTAAACCAATCAATCCACCAATAACACAGAGCAATATCGCCTCAACTATAAATTGAAGCATAATTGCCTTATGGGTTGCTCCTAGTGCTTTTCTTAAACCAATTTCTCTTGTTCTTTCAGTTACTGAAACAAGCATTATATTCATTACGCCAATGCCACCAACAACAAGACTGATGCCTGCAATTGCAGCAATGAGCAATGTAAATATTCCAGTTGCCTGCCTTCTTAAATCTGCAAATTGACTATAATCACTAATTCTAAAATCATTATCTTGCCCAGGACCTATGTCATGCTTAGCTCTAAGTATTTGTTCAATTGACATCATGACTTCATCGACATTCACATCATTAGAAATACCCACGTTAATTGAATCAACATTTGGTGTTCCAAAAACTCTTTGCGCACCCGTTAATAGAGGAATATAGAGTTCTTCATCTGGATTTTGCCACCCAGTTGAACCTTCTTCTTTTAAAATACCTATAACTTTGTATGAAGTTCCTGCAATAAGTATTTCTTTATTTAGTAAATTTCTAGCTCTAGTTTTTAGCTCATTTGGAATTTTAGAACCTACAACAACAACCCTTTTTCTTCCGAGATTGTCGTCCTCATCAAATAATCTTCCAGACTCAAGCTCATAACCTCTTACACCAAAGTGAATTGGAAGATATGCTCCAATTCTTTGATTTATATTGGCATTACCGAATTTTACTTGACGGTTTCTGGTAATAGTTGGGGATATTTCCCAATTATGATCTTTGTATTTTGCCAGTGCTTCGGCATCTTTTATATCTAAAGGAATTATTCCTTTGGTTACAGCCCCTCTCCTATTTTGTCCTGGAGCAACATATAAAGTTCTTCCTCCAAGATCATCAATACTCGCCTCTAATGCCTTTTCTGCACTTGAGCCTATTCCAATAACAGCTATAACAGCAGCAGTACCTATTATAATCGCTAATGAGGTGAGAAAAGACCTAATGGAATTAGATCTGATTGACGAAATAGCAGAAATTAGTGATTCTTTAAAGAGCATTATCCAAAGCTAAACGAAGCGTTAACACGTTCTTTAAATTTTTGCTGATAGTCATAAAGGCTTTTACTTGGAAGAATAAAGACAGTGTCGCCTTGAGACAAGCCACTTACTATTTCAACGTTGGCCAAATCAGAAACACCAATTTCCACCCATGCCAGCTCAGGTCCTTCTTTGGTTTCTTTTATAACAATAAATTTATTAAAATTTTCTCCTTTTACCCTATCAAGTAAAAAAACGTCAACACTTTCAGTAGGAATATTAAGAATGGATGCTGCTGAATAAATATCTTTTCTTGTTCTTAGTGACATAGATGGCGCGGTAACAGATACGTCCTTATTAAGGATTTCGATTACAACGTCTGTATTCATACCAAGCAGTAAAAGGTTTTCATCATTATCAATATCTATAAGAACGGGAAATGTTGTAACATTTTGCTCAACTCTAGCTAAAGGCTCTACCTTTGAAACTGTCCCAAAAAATTCTTTATCCCTATATGCGGCTACTTTTATGGATACAATCTGACCGATAGACACTTTGCCAACATCTATTTCATCAACTAATGCCCTAACTCTTACCTTAGAAAGATCGGCCAACGTCATTAATATTGTTCCTCCACCAACAGCCATAGTTGGTGATGAAATAACTTGCCCAACTTCAACAGGCCTAGAAATAATTGTTCCCGCAACAGGGGACCTTACAACAGTGTCATCTAGGGCAATCTTCGCATTTTCATATGAAACTTCTGTTCTCACAACAGTTGATTTTGCCTGCGCATAGCTTTCCTGTATGTCTTCGTAATCTTTATCAGAAATACTGCCATTAGAGTGAAGCTCAGCACCCCTTTCAAACTGTGATTTTGCGTTATCTAAACGAACTTTTGCTGCTTCCAGATCAGATTTTGATTGATCAAGAATGTTTTTTGGTGTTCTTTGATCTATCTGACCAAGCATGGAGCCCTTTTCAACGGTATCACCAACTTCCGCCCCAAGATATAAAATTTCACCTGAAGCTTTGGACTTGATTTCAACTGAAGCAATAGCCTCAATAATTCCAGATGCCTCAATACTGACTTCTAGTTTTTTTTCAGAAACATTATCCTTCTTATAAAAAGTTGCGGCTTCGTTAGAAGTTTCAGGCTTACCGCAAGAAACTATTAGAAAAGCTGTCATAGATATAGTAAAAATTCTTTTGTTTTTCATAATGCTTATTTTATTCATATTTTTGTATCGGATTCTATTAATCCATCTTTAATATTAATTACTCTTCTTGACTGTTTGGCAATATCTTCTTCATGAGTTATCAGAATTATAGTTTGACCCTCTTCATTAAGCTCTTGAAATAAATTCATAACATCATCACCAGTTTTTGAATCAAGATTACCTGTTGGCTCATCTGCAAATAATATACTCGGTTTATTTACTAATGCCCTAGCTATAGCTACTCTCTGTTGTTGGCCTCCAGATAACTCAGAAGGTCCATGATTCATTCTATCAGATAGACCTACCTGCTCTAATATATATTTGGCCCTTTCAGTCGCCTCATTCATGTCGGTACCAGCATATTTCATTGGGAGCAACACGTTATCCAAGGCTGAATTCTTTGCTAACAAGTGAAATGACTGAAATACAAAACCAATCTCCTTATTTCTTATTCTAGCTAGAGAATCATCATCAAGTTCACTAACTAACTGATTGTTAAGATAGTAGTTACCACTTGTTGGTGTATCAAGACAACCTACGATATTCATTAAAGTAGTTTTACCAGACCCAGAAGGCCCCATAATAGCTACAAAGTCCCTCTTTCCCACCTCTAGATCTATGCCTTTAAGTGCTTTGACTTTCTGCTGACCGAGTTGAAACTCTTTTTTAATATCTTTTAGTAAGATCATAGTTTTTAGACAATAATTGTTTTAAAAAAGTTCATCAAGTTAACCTTTTAATGCTTCTATGTACTCCAACCAAGCAACACCAGAATCCTTGTATTTATCTGACTTACTAACGCTAATAAAAGCACTTTTTGCATTATTAAGTTGATTGAGTTCAAAATATGCTATTCCTTGCATTAACTTATATTTTCCATCATCTTCTAAATTAAGTTTTTTTATTCTATCTATACCTTTAACCACATCAGCCCATTGAAATGCGCTAAAAGCAATATCAACATATTGTTTAGCTAATTTTAAATCATTTGGATTTGAGATTAGGGAATTCTCTAATACACTTAATGATCTAGATCTTTCTTTTGCATACAGCCAAGAGTCCGCAAGTAGTTTTGCATTTGCTTTAGTGAAAATGATATTTTCACTACTTATCGCAGATTCTAATACATTCGCTGACATGACAGGGTTATTTCTATAAAGATAAAAGCTTGCTAGATTAGTAAATTCTTCTGGTTTATCAAGCATACCCTTCATATAACTGACTTCCATAGTAGCCAGTGAAAGGTCATATTTCTCTAGAACATTGTAAATTGCAGACAACTGAACATAGTACATCTTTTTGTCTGGCTTATTTAGTAATAAAATTTTTGCAGAATCTTCTGCAGCAATAAAATCTTTTTTATTGTATTCGATTGCAAACTTTAATTGATACCAATCCTCTCTGAATGCAGAAGATAATGCTATGGCTTTGTTGATATATGAATAGGCTAAATCAAAATTCTTTTCAGTTGCATAAACTAGTGCAGTTAAGGCATATATATTGTGAATACCTGGTACAGGCTTGCTACTGGATTCTGCTATATCAATAAAATTAAGTAAAAGCTCTTTAGCTTTAACAGGTTGTTTTTGGGTTACATATAACTGCGCAAGAGCTTGAACTAAAGTCGTTGATTCAACAAGTGGCAAAGCTTTCTCATCATATGAAACCTGAAGCTTTTCTAATGCCTCGTCATATCTTTCTTGTTGATATAAAAAAAATCCAAAAGTACGCGCTATTACAGCTTTATTGTAAGATCTTGATCTCCAATTTTTTTTGTACCACTTTAAAAGTATTTTTTCAGCTTCATCAAATTTTTTTTCTTCAATTTTTGCATCGACACGGGTAAGCTCCCAATATACAGACTCATCTAACACGTCTTCTGATGGTAAATACAAGGGAAGGAAAAGTAGAGTTAGTATTAGCTTCTTATAATTCATTTTTCTTAAAATATTTTAAATTCAATCAATTGAGTTCCATCTTGAGTTACAGCCACACCATTAACTACTTTTGGCTTAAATTTCCATTTCTTAATAGCTCTAAGAGCGGCAGTATCAAAAACTCTTGGTGGCTTTGATTCTAAAATCTTTGGAGATGATACGCTGCCATCAGCCTCAACAGTAAATTTTACTTTTACCCAACCCTCGACACCTGCTATCAACTCATTTCTTGGATATTGTGGGTTGATTCTCACTAAAGGTATCACCTGAGAATTACCTCCTTGGTTTTGAGGCCCCAAGAATGCACCTTTAAAATCTGTAGGAACAGATATATCAGGGAATTCTATATCAAGATTCGGTGCCTGAGGCGGAGCCTGGAGTTCTGGAGTAATTAAATCAGGTGGTGGTGGTTTTTTAGGTGGCTCTGGTTTGTCTGGTATTGTCCTTGATTTTTCTTTAAGCGAAGAGTCTTTTTTAAGTCTAATAAAATCTACTACCCTAAAAGAATTCTCAGTTTTTAGAACATCTGAACCAGGCTTAACAATGTAAGCTAATAGTAAAAAAAATGATAAGGCAACAAACAAGCCGATAAGATGACCTGAAAACCTTTTAATCATTTTCTGCAGCTATTGATATCTCTAAGACACCAGCAAGCCTAATTTGATCCATAGCCTCAACAAGCATGCCTGTTTGAGAAGCTTTATCAGCTTGAATAATCACCGCACCCTCCGGATTTTCAGCCCTTAACCTTATTATGTTTGGACGTATGGCACGCAGTTCGACCTTTCTTCTATCAATATAGATTTCATTATTTTCAGAGATAGCAACTAAAATATTTCCCTTTTCATTTCTTTCTGCTGTCTGTGCACTTGGTCTGTTAACCTCAATGCCTGACTCTTTAACAAAAGAAGTAGTAACAATGAAAAATATTAGCATTATAAAAACAATATCAAGCATAGGTGTTAAATCTAGGCCCGACTCTTCTTGAAATATTTTTTTTCTGCGTCTCATAATTCTGAAATGATTGATTGAGATTTACTGGTTAAAACAGTGTATGTTAATAACCCAACGATACTAATAGCCATGCCCGTCATTGTAGGCAGAGTTGCTTTTGTAATACCTGATGCAAGGGCTCTAGCATTACCTGTTCCAAAGAATGAAACTACATCAAAAACTTCTATCATGCCTGTGACAGTCCCTAAAAGGCCAAGAACAGGACATAAAGCAATCAATGTTTGGATTATGTAAAAATCCTTGTTAACCAAACTTTTATAATCAGATTTTAATGCGGAAAGATTTAGCAGATACATATCATCATTTTTAATTTTTGCTAAATTTTCTTTGTATTCATTTTGAACAATATGAATATCAAAAAATAAATTTTTAAACTTAGCAAAAATTAATACAAACAGGTAAATACTTATAAAAAATAAAATTAATACAACAGGCCCGCCCTGATATAAAAAATTTGAATACGTTTTTAAAATATCAGTAATCATTTTTTTACTTTGTTAGCTACAATTCCAGAGGCTTTTTCTTCAAGAAAAGCTATTATAGAATTTGAGTAATTTTCAGCATACGAATGCATAAATAACAAAGGAGCAGCAACTATAAGACCAAGCATAGTAGTAACCAAAGCTTGTGAAATGCCGCCTGCCATTAATTTAGGGTCTCCAGTTCCAAATAATGTAATTGCTTGGAAAGTTTCTATCATTCCAATAACTGTGCCTAGTAACCCCAACAAAGGTGCAACAGTAGCAATAAGCTTAATTGCTTTTACTCTTATTTCTATACTTGGTGTAATTGACTGTATTTTTTCATCTAAAATTAATTCAAGAGAATCAAGCGACTCGTTTATATTGTCCTTAGCAGTATTTATTAAAAGTCCTAGCAAGTTGTCGTTCGAAACATTTTCATTATTTTCTTGATCCTTAATACTTTGGAGAACCTTTCTAAGAACATAAATCCTCTCACTTGCTAACGCCACACCAGCCAACCCTAATAGAATAATAACGTAACCAACTAGACCACCATCTGATATTCTTTGAAAGAGAGTCTTCTTTTGTATCAATTTTTCTAATATTGCTCCACGCGTTGGATCTATATCAATAGTAAATGTACCCTCTGGTTCAATTTGAAGATTTTTTAATTTACGCTTACTAACACCTGCAGGTTGAGATGGTAGAAATTCAATTTGATTTGTCTCTACAAGATGTTTTAAAAACATCCCTTCATGTGTTATTGAAAAAGTACCAATTCGCAATACCTCTAATTCATCGTTATTACCATCGGCAGTTAATACATTTGTTTTAAATACTTTGATAGTTTCTGCATTTCTTATTTCTTTAACAAGTTCAACCCAAAGAGCAGAAATATCTGATAAATCAGGTAATTTTTTTGACTCAGCAAGATTCTTTAAGAAAAGATCTCTAGCTGGGTTATCAATATTTGTTATTGAATTCTTAAACTCGCCACGCGTTTGACCAGAAACCTGTTTAACAACACCAAACATCTCACCTAAGTTACCAAGTTTTAATGTTAATTTTTCCTCTAGTTCTGCAAGAATTTTTTCATTTTGATCAAATTGATTTATGAGCTTTTGGGATAGGTCCTCAGCATTTTTAAGATCGGTCTTTAGTTTATTATTAATCTTTTTTAAGTCAGCAAGTTGCTTCTCTTTAGAGCTTGTTCTTTTGAAATCAAACCTTTTCTCAATATCAACTTTTGACTGAATATCAATTATCAATTGCTCTAATTCAGATATTGGCTCCACAATCTCAGTGTTATCCTGAGCATAAATTGTAAATGTAATACAAAGCAACAAATAAAACATAATATTTTTTTTCATTATATTTTCTCCACTGGAAGTTTAAGTAATGATGGTGGTAACTCTTTTCTTGCAATTTTTAATGCAATAACCAACTCATTATCGATGCCTTTTTGCTTAACCCATTGGTTATTTTTTTTACTATACATTGCATTATATTTACCGTCTGAGGTCCTGGCATAAAGCCCTACTCTACCAAGCCTGAATATCTCAACATTATATTTTTTGTTTTCAACTGTAATTTCATCTCTGTAAGATTCAACCGTTCTGCCATACTCATTTTCTATTTGATATGCCTCAAATACTCTGCGGAATTTTTCTGATGTAGAAATATTAGATTGGAGTAATATATCTTTTAGGTTTTGTATTCTAAGAACCCTCTCATTTGTAAGAAATGGAATATCATTTTCAACAATTGATTCAAGTGTAAGAACCATCTCTTCAAGCTTAGGCAAAATACCTCTATTGGTATTATCAAGCTCTGACATTTGCTCATTAATAGAAATAATTTCATCGTTCTGCGAAGTGGTTAATTCTTGCATTTGACGATTATAAATATTTGTTAAGTCTAACTGTTGTGATAAAAATTGAATATCGCCTATCAGTATTATGATGTCTGTATCAATATCATTAATATATGACTGCCTGTCTGCAGCGGCATTAGCAGATGATGCTTCAATTTTAATAGCCTCTTCGATTAAAGCCTTATCATTATTAATTGATTCAGCTTGGTCTTGAGCTATAGAAAAGTTTGCATTAAGCAATAATGCAAGTGTGAAGTATTTTCGAAATGAATTCATAATAGAAAGTTTTTTAAGTTTGAACAATTATAAACATATTTAAGTGCATAAATAGTATTTATTAGTTAAAAATTTACAAAAAAAATCCCCTCAAGAGAGGGGATTTTTAAAGGTTCTTGATACCTAATTTAGAATGTGTACTTATAAGTTATAAATACTTCTCTTCCAACAGGTGAATAATAGTATTCTGAAAACCATGGGAAGCCTAAATCTGTATTGTATTTAGGAGCATCATCAAATAAGTTTGATACTGACACTTGAACAATATGCCCAACATCAATGTCATATCTTAAGAATGCGCCAACATCAAAATATGGCTCAATCTTATTTCTGCCAGTAGGGTTCGGTGCAAAACTACTGAAGTAGCCCATTGACCCAATTCTTGATGTACTAATACCAGTTGACCAATCATCCTTATTCCATGAGAGTGATAAGTAACTTCTTGATCTTAACCTTCTTTCTTGATTCATAATACTTACAAAAGGATCTGCATCTGTATCTTTTCTTCTTTCATCATCAACATATGACACTGATAGACTCACATTGAAGTCACCCATTTCATCTGTTATAAATCTTGATTGAATAGACCAGTCAGCTCCTCTATAGTACCTTCCAGCACCATTGATATAACCATATTTAACAGTATCAATAGCACCTTCAACTGGCGTTACTGCTGGTGCTTGACCACCACCTTGAGGAGTCCAAACTGCACCCCTTATAACAGTTGAATAAATATCAGCACAATAAGCTGAACCAAATGTGAATCCAGGAGTAGAAATACCATCCTCTTGCGCTTTACAAATCATTTCGTCTCTTAAAATTTGAGCTACGCTTGTTGAAGTAACAATATCATTTAGCTCAATTTCAACTAAGTCTAAAGTCATTGATGCACGCACTTTTGATGTATTTAAAATGTCTAGAACCATACCCAAGTTATATTGCTCACCTGTTTCAGCTCTTAGGTTTAAATTACCTGAAGAACTTAGATTAGCATTTAACTGCGTAAACCCTTGTGTTAAACAATCAGTTCCATCAATATTTACAAAACCTTGGTTTAGGTATCTACCGTAGTAGTCACATGGTGTACCAAAACTACCTGACTCACCTTTATAAATATAAGGCAAACTCGGAGCAGCAAAGGATTCGCCCCAACCACCTCTTACTAAAAGCCTATCAATTGGCTTCCAAGTAAAGGTAACCTGGTCTGTTCTTCTATCACCAATCTGTGTAGATTTTTCGTCATAGCTATCTTGTCTAGTAGCTAAATATAAATCTAGGTTAGATGTCAACGGAATATTAGTTTCAACCGCAAAAGAAGTTCTAGTTCTCTCACCACCACCTTCAGTAGTCGAGTTGCCCCATACATTACCTGCATCATATTGTGGGCCTGGATCAATCAAATAATCTGTTGATGTATCTTCAGCATGAAATGCAAAACCAACTGGTCCGGCAGGAAGAGTGAAAAGCTCTCCACTAGTTGTGAACTGTAAAGTTTCAGAACTTGATTCACCTTCAATATATATTCTCTGCCATAATCCATAAGACTCAGCTGTTTCATATGAACCCCAGAATGTATCTGGATTAAAAACACCATATCCATATGTACCAGCTGTACATAAATCAGCATTAGCAGTATCTGCTACTCCACCACACATCCATCTTTCCAAACTATCGTTAAGAACGTCACGACCACCATTTAGGTAGTTATATTCATCTTTAACATAGGCTAATTCCCAATCCCATATTGAATCTCTAAATTCAAATGTACTTGTAGCTGTTAATGTGTAAGAGAGTGTATCTTCTTCAAATTCTGCTCTCCATGATTTTTCAGGGAAAAATCTTTGACCTGAAACATAAGCACCACCAAATGCAAACATTGCAGGGTGCAGAGTTCTACCTGCAGCACCTGGACCTGGGTTACCAAATCCATCTGAAATAATCTGCCCATCATTACCAATCACATATGATGAGTAGTAACTTGCTTGAACAAAATAAGGGTAATAGTCATTTTTTAGTTCAGTATCCCAATAATGAATATCAGCGTTAAGTTGGATACCGTTATCTAATGTATATGTACCTGCTAGATAAGCACTACTGTTATCATAGCCATTTCTAACTGTTGTCCACGCAGAAGCGTCTAAATTACAATATTTCCAGTCTTCTCCATAGGATCTTCCTAAAGGACCCCACTCGTCTCCATCTTGATCTGTATAAACTGTTGAACCCCAACCATAATTACCCATGGCATCGGAGATTAAATTTAGATCCTCACATGTTGTATCTAATGCACCTGACTCGCCTGGTAAGAAACCATAACCAGAGTATCCTCTAGCACTTAATTTACCTGCCCATGTACCATAATGATAATAACCAACTGGCTCATCAAATCTAGTGTCATACATAGGTCTGTCTTTACCATTAATAGGGTTAACTGAGTTAAGCTCTAAACCAAATACCATACTACCATTGTCGAAGTACTTACCACCGCTAAGCTCTATAGCAACTGATTCACCTGACTCACGTCCTGTTAAAGGCTGATGCTCACCGTACCTTACTTGTACTGAGAAATCTTCCATACCATCAACTAAGATAACGTTTATAACACCAGAAACAGCATCAGCACCATAAATAGCAGATGCTCCAGCTGTTAATATCTCAATTCTTTCTACTATACCAATCGGAATTCTGTTCCAGTTAAAAGATGAATCACCTCCTCCTGATGGATAAGGGTAGTTAGCTCTTCTTTTTCCATTCACAAGAACTAGTGTTCTTGATGGACCAAAGTCACGTAGGTTAATTTGGTTTGAACTGGCACTATTTGTTCCGCCGCCGAGACCATCCATAATGGTTTGACCTGTATTCTGTGAAATGGAAGCAACTGCTTCATAAACTGATAAAAAACCACCCTGATCAATGTCATCACTAGTAATAACAACTAATGGTTGAGGGCCTTCAATATCCGTTCTCTTAATTCTAGAACCAGTAACACTTACCTTAGTAAGTTCTACGCTGTCAGAATCAGATGCGCTTGAAGAAGCTTGTGTATCAGATGACTCAACAGCAACCTCTTGCTGTACTTCTACAGTCTCAACTTTTACATCTTCAGATTGTGAGTTTTCTTCAACTCCTGGATTGTCAGCAAACATCAGACCAGATGAAAGCATAAGACTTAATATTAATAAATTTCTATTTAACATAACATTTTCCCCTTGTATGTTTAATGGTGTAATTACTTTTCATATTATTAATTAATAAATCTTATAGTGCAAACTTTAATTCAATTAATTGCGTGTCAAGTATGCTTGACTTTATTTATCGTAACTTGCTATTATTGGATGAGAAAATTTAAATTTATCACTTAGGAAAAACTATGAAAAAAATTCTATTGCCAATTTTAATACTTGGATCAGTATTAACCTTTGATTTAAAGGCAGATGATTCAATACCTGTTGAACACTTTTGGTGTGATTCAGCAATGACAAGCGGAACATTATCACCAAATGGTAAATACTTTGCTGCAATGGTTCCGGCATCAGGGCCTAAATGTTCGATAAACCAGGATGAAGATTCTAATCAATCCGCAAAAGTCCTATTAGTTATTGATTTAGAAACAAATAAGCCTAATGTGCTGAGTGGAACAAGTGCAGGTGCAACTATAGTTGGGTTTACATGGTTGAATAACTCAAGAATAGCTTTTTATAGGCAGCCGCAAGCAGGTCTTGATGCATATAGTATGTGGGCAATCAATATTGATGGAACAAAACCTAAGCTTTTAGTTAGAGGAAAGTGGGAAGATGGATACCCTACTGGCGCCAATTTATTAGATTTATTAGAAGAAGATGATAGGCATGTTTTAGTTGGTTACAATAAAAGAAGGCCTACTGTTACTGATGTATACAAGCTTAATATTTTCTCAGGAAAATTAAGCATGGTTGCTAAAGATCCTAAAAAAGATGGTCAAACAAGTATGGGATGGGCTGTTGATCAACAAGGTGTTGTAAGGGGCT
>ERZ1047472.2769-NODE-2769-length-12079-cov-4.537758_pt1 | contig 12079 bp, 12 predicted proteins | sample MGYA00383095_ERZ1047472 | MGnify/ENA primary metagenome ERZ1047472 (study PRJEB29581, sample SAMEA5548365) | metagenome | biome: marine; feature: coastal; material: water | depth 1 m | study: Short-term variability in the microbial, nano- and picoplankton...
TCATCTTCCCAAGTGATGAGCTGGAAGGCGATGCAGGCTCTGATGCTGAAGGCGAAGCTGTCGTTCTCTCAATCGGAAAATCCTTCTAGAAAGCGCTCAAAACCGCCTCCCTCCAAGGGCTCCTTCGGGAGCCCTTTCCTTTTGCGTTAACCCGGTTAGCTCGCTCTCCCATCCATTCCCTGTCCTCAATCCCTGCCCCAGTGCATTGCCCGAAAGCTCAGTGCATCTAACATATGATGTTCCCTAACACGCTGTTCATCATTCCAGTTGCCCTGTTCAGCCATCGCTGGGTTCTCCCTCACCCACTCGAGATCAGCCAAGGTCAACGCAACACGCCAGAGCTTGTGGTAGTTGCGCAAGGACAGCTCAAAGTTTTCAGTGACCCGCGTCAAAAAAGCGGCGTGCAAATCCGCTTGCTGGATTCGATGCGTCAACTCCGATCCATTGACGTGAGCGTTTAAGCAACCCTGTCGAGCGGTTTGGCATTGGCGGGCTAGGATGATGGTTTGCCGTGCTTTCTCCCACTGCATTTCGCCAGACCGGTCAGGCGTTTCCGGTTGCGTCATTAGCATCGTTTGCTGATCCAGTTCAGGCACGGGCACGTGCAGATCAATGCGGTCCAACAGTGGCCCCGAAATTCTGCTCTGATAACGCTGCACCTGACTGGGAGTACAGCGGCATGAGTGTTCCTTGCAGGAACGACCCGCCGGACAGGGATTCATCGCCGCAATGAGTTGGAAACGACAAGGAAAGACGGTTCGGTACTGAGCTCTTGCGATGGCAATTTCGCCGGTTTCGATGGGCTCACGGAGTAGGTCTAGGGCCGATGGCTTAAAGTGTGGTAACTCGTCGAGAAACAGGATTCCGCAGTGGGACAGTGTGATTTCCCCGGGCGTTGGTATGTGTCCTCCGCCTCCTTTTGCCGCGGTGCTAACGGAATGGTGAGGACTCCGTAAGGGCGGTCTTCGATAGTGTTCTCGCCCGCTGCCGTAGGCCGAATAGACCGTTGCCACTTCAAGCATGCGGTCGTGGTCTAGGTCCCGTAGCAAATCGACCAAACATTGCGCCAGCATGGTTTTGCCTGTGCCTGGTGGACCGATCATCAGCATGTGGTGCCCTCCGGCGGCGGCGATCATTAGCGCATGTTTGGCAAGATACTGACCAATAATCTGATCGAAGACTTCGCGACCTTCTTCGTTTGAGGGGTCTACTGGTCTAACAAGTGGTGCTGGTTTTTGTCTTTTCGCACAGAGCAATTCCGCCACCTCCAACAGGCTCGCCGCCGTCCAAAAACCATCCCTCGCTATCAGTTGAACTTCATCGGCGTTTGCCTGAGGTAAAAAGAGTCGATGACCTGCTTGGCAACAGGAAACAGCGCTTGCCAGTACGTTGTGCGCCCGGCGCAGTTCGCCGAATAACCCCAACTCCCCAATAAATTCGGTTTGGTCGAGTGCCGCGCTGGGCAGCTGCTCGCTAGCGACTAATATGGCGATCGCGATGGGCAGGTCGAAACCCGTGCCAGATTTACTTAGGTGGCTTGGGGCAAGATTGATTGTGATATGGCTGACGGGATAGCTGAAACCGCTGTTGCGGATGGCACTTTTTACGCGATCTCGGGCTTCGCGGACGGCTCCCTCGGCTAACCCGACAATGGTGGTGCTGGGCAGCCCCCCAGCCAGATGACACTCGACGTGAACAAGGTGTGTTTCTAATCCGTAAGCTGTGCGGCTGAGCACAGAGGCGCTGCGACTCATGGAGTGCCCGGTCAATCCTCGATGGAGCTAGCGCCCTGGGGTGGCCTGTCAGCGGAAAATCCCTCCAGCGCAGACAGGCGCGCCTCCAGGCTCTTTATTTGTGCCTCCAACGTTTGTAGTAGCGCCTCTTGGGCTTCAAATTCGTGCTTCGGCACCAAAGCCATCTGCTTGAATACGCTCTGAGCCTTAGTTTCGATATCGGCTTTCAGGGAGCCGGCCAAATTCTCAGGTAGCGCTTGATCCAGCAACTGCATTATCGGTCGAAGCAGAGTGGTGAAAGGGTCTGCGTGCATGGCGATTCCTGTCGAGGTAGTGATCGAGTGTACTGCTATTCCGTCTGCAGCCATATCACTCTATCGAATCACCAAGTCTGGCCAACGGCAGAATGCTCGCGTCTCTGTAAGCAATCGCACATAGGCGGTGCGACTATCGCCGCGCCGCACCAACCTGAAGCGTTAGATTGGTGCGTTTGCCCTTTTTTAGGGCGAAAGCCTCCGATTGATGGGCTGAAACGCGTAAGTGAAGGATCCGCTAGCTCATCTTCAAAGAGAAATAACATGAAATGGCCAAGGAATACGGGTGTTTTTGTCCAACTTGGTGTCAATCACCTGGTGATACTAAAAGTAGGCACGCCTTTTGCTTTAACGGCTGTGGGACCGACGGTTGGAAGACCAATTGGAGTGAAATGGCAGCGTTTGATGCTTAGAGGTATCTATCGCCGGCTGATTCGTAGAAAATTTCAATGCGAAATGCACTTGATCTTCCACATCAAATCGGTGCCAGGTCGCTTGAGCGCCCTGGGAGTCCCTAACGTTTAGGAGAAAACAATGAAGTTAATCACCGCGATTATTAAACCGTTCAAGTTGGACGATGTTCGCGAAGCACTTTCAGAGGTCGGCGTGCAAGGCATGACCGTCACGGAAGTTAAGGGGTTCGGCCGTCAAAAGGGACATACCGAACTGTATCGAGGCGCTGAATATGTCGTCGATTTTTTGCCCAAGGTGAAAATCGAAGCGGCCATTGATGACGCTTTACAAGATCAGGTTATTGAAGCAATCAGCAAGTCCGCCAACACGGGCAAGGTAGGTGACGGCAAAATTTTTGTTACGGCCCTCGAAGAAGCTGTGCGCATTCGTACTGGAGAAACAGGGCCTGGAGCAGTTTAGGCCCCCTAGAAAAAATTTGGAGCGAAGATTGTGGAAGATCTGATTCAACTGAGTTACGCGGTAGACACGTTCTACTTCCTAGTAATGGGTGCCCTAGTTATGTTTATGGCACCCGGCTTTGCCATGCTCGAAGCGGGTATGGTGCGAAGCAAAAACACATCCGAAATTCTGACAAAGAACGTCGCGCTGTTCGCGATTTCCTGTGTCATGTATTTACTCATTGGCTACGCGATTATGTATGGCGGTAGCAGCATATTAATCGGCGCAGAAAATACTGTCGATGAGGTTCTGGCCTCCGGTGGCGAGGTGTATTACTCCGCCCGTTCTGACTTCTTTTTCCAAGTGGTCTTCGTTGCAACAGCGATGTCAATTATTTCGGGAGCGGTAGCAGAGCGCATGAAGCTTTGGTCCTTTCTGCTGTTTGCCGTCGTCATGACGGGCTTCATCTATCCAACTCAGGGAAGCTGGAGTTGGGGCGGGGGCTTCCTTTCGGAGGCGGGTTTTGTCGACTTCGCAGGTTCCGGCATCGTTCACATGTGCGGTGCAGCAGCGGCCCTTGCAGGTGTTCTGTTACTCGGCCCGCGTCAGGGCAAGTATGGTCCGAACGGCGAAGTGAACGCGATTCAAGGCTCTAACATGCCTCTAGCCACCCTCGGCATGTTTATTCTGTGGTTCGGCTGGTTCGGTTTTAACGGCGGTTCGGAACTGAAGCTCAGTAATATTGATGAGGCGAATGCCGTGGCTCAAGTGTTTGTAAATACGAACATGGCTGCTGCTGGCGGCCTGATCGCAGCTTTGATTGTGGCCCGAATCCTTTTCGGCAAAGCAGATCTTACGATGGCCTTGAACGGCGCTTTGGCGGGCTTGGTTTCAATAACGGCGGAGCCGCTGTCTGGCACCAACGTGGAATCCATGTTGATCGGCGCAGTCGGTGGCGTGATCGTTGTGCTCTCCATTGTCGGCTTGGACAAGATCCGAATCGATGACCCGGTTGGCGCGATCTCAGTGCACGGAACCTGTGGCATCTGGGGTCTGATGGCGGTTTTAATCACTTCCGACGACGCAACGCTTTCCGGCCAATTGACTGGTTTGGGGGCGATTCTCGGATTCACCTTCGTCGCGGCCTTGGTCGTCTGGTTCGTGATCAAGATGGTCTTTGGGATCCGCTTGTGAGATGAAGATCAGCAAGTAGGAGCGGACGTCGCGGAAATCGGCATCGTGGCCTATCCCGAGTTTTCTAAGTAGCCCTTAGAACGATCGTTGGCGCGCTCATTCGCGCTAACGTCCTGAAAGCCGCCTTCGGGCGGCTTTTGCGTTGTAAACGTTTAACTTTTTGTCCTATCCGCCAATTGAACGTTTAAACTAGCGGTTCATCGATCGGTTTTATTGAGTTGTCATGAAATATAAGAGCACCCGGGGGCAGGTATCAGGCTTGGGATTCAGTGATGCCCTGCTGATGGGCCTCGCGTCCGATAACGGATTGCTGGTGCCTGAAACCATTCCCGACGTGCGTTCGCGTCTTGCGGAGTGGCAGAACCTGAGTTTTGTCGAGCTCGCCCAAGAGATCATGCCGCTGTTCATTGATGACATTGAGCCTGAAACGTTGAAACGCTTGGTGGCAGAATCCTATGCAAGCTTTGATCACGACGATGTGGTGGGCATGGAGCAACTGGATGAGTTAACCATTCTCGAGCTCTTTCATGGACCAACGTTGGCCTTTAAGGATGTCGCTCTGCAGTTGCTAGGCAAGCTCTTCGAGCATGTGTTGGGCGAGCGAGGCCAGCGATTGAATATTCTAGGTGCCACCAGCGGGGATACCGGCAGTGCGGCCATTGACGGGGTGCGCGGCCAGCGCAACGTCGATATTTTCATTATGTATCCCAAGGGTCGGGTGAGCCCGTTGCAGGAATTGCAAATGACGACGGTTGCGGACGAAAACGTGCATTGCATTGAGTTAGAAGGCAGTTTCGATGACTGTCAGAACATCATGAAGACCGTCTTTGCAGATGCCGAATACAAAGCCAAATATCAGCTGGGTGCGGTCAATTCCGTGAACTGGGCTAGGGTGCTGGCGCAAATCGTGTACTACGGATACGCGAGTTTACGCAGTGAGCGCTCCCCCACGTTCTGCGTACCTACCGGTAATTTCGGCAACGTGTTCGCTGCCTATCTCGCTCAACGAATGGGATTCCCGATTCACCATTTGTTAGTCGCTACTAACGATAACGACATATTGGCCCGATTTTTTGCTACGGGTAGCTATTCTCGGGGAGACGTTCATCAAACGTTGTCCCCAGCAATGGACATACAGGTTGCAAGCAATTTTGAACGCTTTCTCTTCTACTATTTTGATCAGGACAGTCAGCGGCTGACGCAATTCATGCAGGACTTTGCTGCCAATGGCGAAGCCAGTATCGGTGCGCCGCCAGCGGAAGCGTTGATGAGTAGCGTGGCGGTTTCCCGCGAGCAGACGCTGCAAGCCATGCGCGATGTGCATCAACAGTATGGCTATGTATTGGATCCGCACACGGCCGTCGGTTATTACGCAGCCAAGAACCGGGAACAGAACAACGAGGCGAGCTCCGCGGGAGGCACGGTGGTTGTGGGAACTGCGCATCCGGCAAAATTTCCAGAGGCCGTTGTCGAAGCAACGGGGGTGCTGCCAACCCACCCGACTTTGCAAGCCCTTGACGGGCTGCCCATGCGACGGCAGTCCCTGCCCTGTGATATTGACGCGGTTAAGGCTTATCTGGTGGAGAGTTTGGCGGGCTAAAAACTCGCCATCTCGCAACGGGTTGCGACTCAGTCTTGGTCAAGGTTCGCCATGAGATTAGCAATCATCTCGGGTAGGTCACTGAGTCGGTGAACCTCACCGGAGGGGACAGATGCAGAATCGTTAGCAAACTCGCCGTGATGGTTATACCACAGCGACAGCATGCCGGCGTTGTTGGCGCCCAGTATGTCGTCTGACAAATGGTCACCAATGTGTACGGCTTGGTGTGCTGGAACACCGGCTCGGGTGAGTACGGTGCGAAACATTTTCGGATCGGGTTTGCTTGCCCCAACGTCTGCGCTGCTGACAGCGCCCTCAAAGTATTTTCCAATGCCGACGCGATCGATGTTTGCGTTACCGTTGGTCAGCGCGAACAGACGATAACGCTGGCTGAGGTCGGCGAGAACCTCAAGGGCGCCGTCGTAAAACACCACCTCATTACGACCGACAAAAAACACGTCGAATGCCCGAGAAGCCGCGTTGACGGCATCCTTACTCGCCAAGCCGGACGCTAACATGCACTCATACAGAACCTGAGTGCGTAAAAATGACAGATCGTGACGCTTATCAGGATGCTGCTCTAAGACTCGTTCTCGTATGTCGCCGATGGCATCGGAGGTGTAAACCGTCAGTGCGTCGGCGGTTTTTTCCTGCATCCACTGACGCAGCGATTGTTCAGCCCGAACAATCGTTTGGCTGACATCCCAAAGGGTATTGTCTAGGTCAAAGGTTACCAACTCGATTTGCGTTGTTTGTTTCATGAGCATTAGGGCGTGTCCGTATTGCTGGTGCCGGATTGTGGCTCGGCATCCTTGCTGTTTGCGGCGAGGGCTCTGGGGTGAGCTTTGTCGTAAACCTGAGCGAGATGCTGAAAATCGAGGTGTGTATAAATTTGCGTGGTGGCAATGTCGCTGTGCCCCAGCAACTCTTGAATACCGCGCAGATCGCCGGATGACTCCAGCATGTGCGTGGCGTAGGTATGTCGCAGCATGTGCGGGTGTAAGCTGTCATCACCCAGCTGCTGGGCGGCAATGCTTTTGAGGCGATTTTGAACTGTCCGCGGCGAGATACTGTTGCCGTTGCGGCCTGGAAACAACCAACCGGTGTGATCCGCGGGCAGCGTCTGAATCCATTGGCCGATCGCCGCGACGCATAGTCGCCCTAGGGGAACCAATCGCTCCTTACGGCCCTTACCCATGACCTTTACCACGCCTTGAGCCCGGTCGAGGTCCAGGTCGAGATCCGTCCGACGTAGCCCCGCGACTTCGCTTAGTCGCAAACCGCTGCCGTAAAAAAGCTCAAGCAGCGCCTTATCGCGCAACGCTTGTGAGGAGCCATCGCCAAAATTGAGCAACTGCGCCGCTTGATCGGCGTCCAGCACCTTGGGCAAGCGCCTCTTATGCTTCGGGCCGCGGCTAACGGCAGCGGGATTGCCCTCGACGACGCCCTGCTTGAGTAAAAAACCGTAGAAACTGCGGATGGCTGAAAGGTTGCGCTGGATACTGCTATTAGCCAAGCCCTGACGTTTCATTTGGGCAATGTATCGGGAAACGTCCTGAGCCGTTGCGGCGCTGGCTCCGCAGTCGAGCCACGTGACGAAACGGCTCAAGTCGCGCCGATACGCGTCTAGGGTGCTATTGGAATAATTACGCTGCTGATCCAAATTCAGCAAATAGGCCGTAACCAAATGCTCACTGGAATCGTCGCTCTCTATCATGGCGTGGCTAAGCGATTCATGACCTTGGCAACAATGTTGGCAATATAGGTAACGAAGAGCGTGTCCATATCTTTTGCGAAGCGCCCGGTATCACGGCTGCCAATGCACAATGCGCCGGCACCGTTTATCAACGCAAGATTCAAAATCGCTGCGCTGCCGCTGTCGTCGTGATCGGACAACGGAAACATTTGAGTGAGCTCCTCCCGACGCAGTGAAATGCAAAGCGCGCTGGTATTGCTGTGCAAATGTTCGAGCGGCATCTGTTCTGTGTGATGCTGAATATGATCTAACGCAAGCGCCATATCAGCACCGCACAGATGCGCGCAAACGAAATCAGCCTCGAAGTCGACCAGCACATGGGTCGCCAGCACCTCATTGAGTTCTGGCCAACTGTCGACTTCCAGTAAGGCAAGATTCAGCGACCGCGTTTTCGCAAAAATTTCGTCGTTGACTCTGGCTGCTTGCAGAAGCTCGTTCATGCGCTTACGCATGGTGACGTTGCGCTCCCGCAGAATATCGATTTGGCGTTCGATCAGCGATACCGCGTCACCGGATTCGTGAGGCAGGCTGAGTTCGGACAAAGCGCTTGGGTGACGCAGAAAGAAGTCCGGGGATTGACGCAAAAAATCCAGTACCGACTGGTCACTTGGCGGAGTTGCCTTGGTCGAACCGGTAAACTTCTCGATGCTCATCTCAATGGGTCCTCTAGATATCCAGTTGTCCGTTGTAAACGAATGTAGAATCGCCGACGAGTTTGATCAATCCTTTGCTGTTAGGCCATTCCACCCGCAGCTTCCCTCCGGGTAAGGATACTTTGACTTTGCTGTTGAGCTGGCCGGTCTGACACCCAACGGCTACCGCAGCGCTGGCACCACTGCCACAGGCTAGAGTTTCTGAGGCCCCTCGTTCGAAAACGCGCAGGCGAATAAAACCCTTGTTAACGATCTGACAAAACCCAATGTTTGCCCGCTCTGGGAATGCTTCGTGGTGCGACAGAGCGTGTCCAATACCAGCAACGTCCAGCTCGATCACATCATCAACAAAAACTACACCGTGCGGGTTGCCAATGGACACTGGAACAATCTGAACTTCGCCGTGCTCGGTTTCCAAAGCCACACACTGCCCGGGCGGCCTGTCAGCCTCCGAGTGCTGAAAGGGCACTCTTGCGTGCTGGAATTGAGGTTCCGGCAACCAGGTTTCGATCATGCCGTCGTCGTGGATCGCCGTGCGTACGATCCCTCCCTTGGAGTTCCAGCTCAGCTGGGTCTGCTGGGTAAGACCGCGGCGATGGACAAAATCGGTCACACAGCGTGTGCCGTTGCCGCACTGTTCAGCCTCGCCGCCGTCGGCATTAAAAATCAAATAGTCGAAATCGCAGTCTGGGGCGCTTGGCGGGGCGACCATGAGAAGTTGATCAAAACCAATGCCGCGCTGGCGGTCGCCCCATTTGGCAATCTGCTCGGGCTTCAGTGTCACGGCGTCGCTGAGCGCATCAACGACCATGAAGTCATTGCCTAGACTGTGCATTTTACTGAAGTTGATCATGGCGCCTGCCTAAAGAATTTCAGTCGACAACTGATCTTGGAGGCTCTCGCGGCGCCTGACAACCCGAAAACTATCGCCGCGTACCATCACCTCAGCCGCCCTGTTGCGGGTGTTGTAGTTGGAGGACAAAGAGGAGCCGTAGGCGCCGGCGCTCAGAATGGCCAGTAAGTCGCCTTCGGCCAGACTGAGGATTCGATTCTTCCCCAGCCAGTCGCCTGATTCGCAGATCGGGCCAACAAGATCCCACGGTCGGGTCTCGCTTGATGAATGCTCCTGCACCGCCAGCACACCGTGCCAAGCCTGATACAGGGACGGCCGCAACAAATCGTTCATGGCAGCATCCACGATAGCGAAGTTTTTACCTTCATATGTGTGGCCTTCGTTTGCCTGGGCTGGTGCGCCCGAGGGCTTCAAATACTCCACTCGGGTTAGAAGCACCCCGGCATTTGCGGTTAGGAATCGTCCGGGCTCAATGGATACCGTCAGTCCGCGTGAGGCCAGACGCTCGATCACCTGAATGCCCCAAGCGTTGACATCAAATGATGCTTCGTCTTGATAGGTCACACCAAAACCCCCGCCCAGGTCGATATCCGTCAACTGGATGCCCTGGTCCGCTAATTGGTCAATCAATGCCAGTAACTGGTCCAGCGCATCAAACAGCGGTGTTGGGTCGCTGATCTGAGAGCCAATGTGACAGGCAACGCCACGCACGTGCAGATTTGGGTCTGCATGGGCTTGCTGGTACAAGGCCAGAGCCGCTTCTTGCAAAATGCCGAACTTGTTCTCTTTTAGCCCCGTAGAAATATAGGGGTGAGTCTTGGGGTCAACGTTTGGGTTAATACGTAGGGCTATGGGGGCGATTTTCCCGAGCACTTCAGCGCGCTGACTGATGCGCATGAGCTCGCTATCGCTTTCCACGTTAAAACATTCGATGCCGGTTTTTAAGGCGAAATCAATTTCTTCTATGGACTTGCCGACTCCGGAAAAGACCACGCTTTCAGGGTTACCCCCTGCCGCTAACACTCGGCTGAGTTCGCCGCCGGAGACGATATCAAAGCCTGCGCCGAGCTCGGCGAAAGTCTTCAATACGGCCAGCGTCGAATTGGCTTTGACGGCGTAGTGCAGCTGATGCGGCAGCGAGTCTAAGGCCTTGTCCAGCTTTAAATACTGGCTCTTTAGCATCTCACTCGAATAGACGTAGACTGGAGTGCCCACCGCATTGGCGATTTCTTCCAGCGAGGTGTCTTCAATCGACAAGGTACCGTTTCGGTATTTAGCCGCAGTAGCGTTCATTAGCTCAGGTGTAACGGTCAACGAACTTTCCTTTTTCTATTTCTGCAGCCAGTGGATGATCCGCAATGCGCGTCAGATGGTCGCTCGCGCTCGCACAATGGCCTTTCGGACTTGATTTGGCGCCGTGCCGCCCAGGTGATCTCGTGAAGCGACGGAACCCTGTAGCGTCAGTACGTCATAGATATCTGACTCGATCACGCTTTGTTCCGGACCATTCAACTCTTCCACGCTCAGCTCCTCTATCCCCCTCCCAAGGCTGACCGCCAGTTGCACCGCTTGCCCGACCAGCTCGTGGGCGTCGCGAAACGGCACGTTTTTCCGCACCAGGTAATCGGCCAAGTCTGTGGCGGTCGTAAAACCTTTTAGTGTGGCGTCCAGCATGACGTCCTTATTAGCCTGAATATTGGGCACCATGCCGATCAGTGCCGTCAGGCAGTTGGCGAGAGTATCTATGGCATCAAAAAGCGGCTCTTTGTCTTCTTGATTGTCTTTGTTGTACGCCAGTGGCTGGCTTTTCATCAGGGTAAGAAGTGCAATCAAATGACCGTTCACTCTGCCCGTTTTGCCGCGAATGAGTTCAGGGACATCTGGATTTTTCTTCTGGGGCATGATGCTTGAGCCAGTGCAAAAGCGATCTGGCAAGGTGATGAAATTGAACTGCTGGGATGACCACAGGACCATTTCCTCGCACCAGCGCGACATATGCGTCAATGACAGCGCCGTTGCTGCGCAAAATTCGATAGCGAAGTCTCGATCGCTAACGGCGTCCAGCGAATTTTCGCAGACACCATCAAATCCCAACAGCTCGGCCACCAAGGCACGATTGGGTTTATAGGGACTGCCAGCAAGTGCTGCCGCACCCAGCGGCAGTTGGTTGAGGCGCTTGCGACAGTCTAGTAGGCGGTCGCGATCTCGGCGCAACATCTCAAACCATGCCATGAGGTGGTGGCCAAAGGTGATCGGCTGAGCCGCTTGCAGGTGGGTGAAGCCAGGCATGATGGTGTCGGCATTGGATTCGGCCAGATCCGCTAAGGCGGTCATCAGCTGACCTTGTTGTTCAACAAGACCATCGATGGAAGAGCGCAGATGCAGGCGGATGTCTGTCGCCACTTGGTCGTTTCGCGAACGGCCGGTATGAAGCTTCTTTCCAGTGTCACCGATGAGCTCGATCAGGCGATGTTCGATGTTCATATGCACATCTTCAAGATCCACTCGCCATTGCAGCCTGCCACCCTCAATTTCAGCCTGTATGGTCTGTAGACCGGCCACGATTTGATCGAGTTCTGCCTTGGTTAAAACATTGATGGTTTCGAGCATGGTGGCGTGGGCAATGGAGCCGGCGATATCTTCGCGGAAAAGACGCTGATCGAAATCGATTGACGCTGTAAACACCTGCACAAATTCGTCTGTGGCCTCGCTGAAGCGACCTCTTAGCGAGCCGCCGTCGGCCGCATGGGGTGTCTGGCTGGTGGAGTTTTCCATGTTATTTGGGCCTTCTCAGTAGTAATTCGCTGCCAAACTCATAGGTTCGACTGCGCACACAGTATAGCAATCTAAGTCATTGACTGGCGTTTCTAATTTGGGGGCTCTAACGGTTTGATCAAAAAAAGCAGTGATCAGCGTGACTTACGCGAGCCGGCAAGACACTTGATTGCCCCCAATTTGGCCACGAGCGGCGAGCTTGGTTTAATTGTGGTGGGTACGGTCATAGCGATTGCGTATATTCTGGCGGTTCGACCGGCAACTGGCCTCAGCTTGTTCGAGGCAGCAGGTTTTGCCCTGTTGGCTATTCCGGGTGCAATTCTTGCGCTTCTGATTTGTGGTCAATTCT
>ERZ1047472.2776-NODE-2776-length-12064-cov-5.614456_pt1 | contig 12064 bp, 17 predicted proteins | sample MGYA00383095_ERZ1047472 | MGnify/ENA primary metagenome ERZ1047472 (study PRJEB29581, sample SAMEA5548365) | metagenome | biome: marine; feature: coastal; material: water | depth 1 m | study: Short-term variability in the microbial, nano- and picoplankton...
TAACAGCAACAGAAAAAAGACTAGCATACGGACAAGGAATATTTATATTAACTTCTACTGATACTGGTAATGTAATGTGGTCAGAAGATGGTATCTACTGGCAAAGTTATACATTATCGTCAACTCACGTAGGTGGGCACGATGTAGCAGTATTTGGTAATCCAAATAGAGATGGACGTTTTGTCGTTATTGGCGCTGGTAATAGTAATGTTCTTAATGTTACGCAGATCGGTGCTACAGCAAAAGGTAGAGTAAGTGTTGCAAATGAGCAGATATTTGAAATTAGAATTACAGAACCGGGATCAGGATATACTACAGCACCGGCTATTACTATTGTAGATCCAAATAATACTGCAGATGTAGATTTAGTAAGTCAACTAGGTAAAGGTGTTTTAGGACAACCAACATTTAAAAATAGAGGTACTGGATACATATCATCAAGTATTGAATTAGATAATTTAGATTCAAACGGAAGCGCAGAATTTCCACAAACAGGATCATTTATTGCTGTACGTAGACTAACAAGAAGACCTGTAAACGGGTCTAACATTGAGTTTGCAAGTTTACCAGGAGAATTTTATAAACTTGTAAATGTAATTAGTTTCTTAGGAACAAACGACGGATCGTTTACTGGATTTTTACAGCTTAGTCCGGGTATTGAAGTTTCAGATGCATTACCAAATAACGATGCTGTAGAAATGCGTATTAGGTTCTCTCAAGTACGACTAACTGGACATGACTTCCTTGATATTGGTACAGGTAATCTTACTAAAACAAACTATCCTGGATTACCAACTGTACAACCTAATCAAGTTAAAGAAACTACAGATAGCAACGGCGGACGAGTATTCTTTACAAGTACTGACCAAGACGGTAACTTTAGAGTTGGTGACTTGTTTAGTATTGAACAGTCAACTGGTGTTGCAACACTAAATGCAGAAGCATTTAATATTGCAGGACTACAAGAATTACAACTTGGCGAAGTTACATTAGGTGGTAACTCAGCAAGTATTACTGAATTTAGTACAGATCCTTTCTTTACTGCAAACAGTGATAACATTGTACCAACTCAACGTGCTATTAAAGCATATATTGAGTCTCAGATTGGTGGCGGCGGCGCAACACTAAACGTAAATAGTGTTACTGCTGGTGACATATTCATTGGTACAGACACAATAACAACAGTTAGTGGAGATCCGATAAATATTAAAGCAAATGTAGTATTTTCTGGAAGTGTACTAGGACTACCACTAGCATATAACTTATTTTTAAGATAATGGAGAAATAAAAATGGCAACGAGCGGCATATTAGCACAAGAAACATTTAATGCACTGACATATACACCAGTGTACGGGCCACCAGCAGATACATTTGCAGTGGTAACAGTAAGTATAGTTAACAAAAACGCAAATTCAATATTGATAAGATTAGCAGCAGCAACTGATCCTGATATACCAGCACCTGGCGAATATTTAGAATATCAAGCAGAAATACTTCCAGGTGGGGTATTAGAAAGAACCGGAATTGTAATACAAAACGGAAAAACACTTTATGCATATTCTACAGGACCTACAGGCGCAACAACTGCAACAGTATCCGCAACTGATGTTGCAGTATACGGTATTGAAACTGATATTGCATAAGGATTAAAGGAAATATATTATGGCTAGAAGAATATCAACAGGGATTCAAGGAAGGAACGTTTTAGGTTCGCTATCTACTTCGCAAAATACTATTGCAAGTGTTGTCGAAGACGACGATATTATTCTTGATCCATCAGGACAAGGCGAAATTCATTCAGAAGCCAACATCCTAATAAAAGACAGTAAGATTTTAAAATTAGGTGATTCTGATTCAAGTCATTGGATAGGTATGAAAGCGCCGGCAACTGTTACATCAAATGTAACATTAACTTTTCCTGATTCGGCTGGAACTAATGGTTATGTATTAACAACTAACGGTAGCGGAACTTTAACTTGGGAAAATGTTGCAGTACAAGTTGCAGATAACATTGCATCAGACGGAGCAACATATTATCCTTTAGTAACAAATTCTACTAGCGGCGGAATAACAGAAGTAAAAATTACATCTACAAAGTTATCTTTTGTTCCGAGCACAGGAACACTAACTGCTACAGCTCTTGTAGAATCATCTTCGATTGCATTAAAAGAAAATATTTCTCCAATTGAAAATGCATTAGATAGTATTCTAAAACTTAGTGGTGTAATTTATGACAGAAAAGACGGGTCTTACAATAACGAAGCTGGTCTAATTGCTGAAGATGTAAATAAAGTACTCCCAAATTTAGTATCAAAAGATAGCGATGGAAATCCATTTGGTATTAACTATACTAAATTTAGTGCTTACCTAATTGAAGCAGTAAAAGAAATGTATGAACAAATTGATTCAATTAAAAAAGCTAAATAATATTAACAGGAGACAGTAACATGGCACAACTTCAACCAACAGACGTAGATGGAACATTAACGTCCTTAGTAATCGAAAATATCAAAACAGCCAATCATACATTAGAATTAGCTGATACAGGTAGAGTAGTTGCGTTTAATGGAACTGCTGCACAAACTGTCACAGTCCCAAATGACAACAGTGTAAACTTTCCAATTGGATCAATAGTATACATTAATAGAATTAATTCCGGAACAGTAACATTATCTGCTGCATCTGGAGTAACTGTTAGTAGAACTGGAACATTTGGATCATATGAAGAAATCTATGTTAGAAAAAGAGCAGCTAACTTTTGGGTAACAGTTGATTCTGCTAGAACATTGTCAGCAACTGGTGGCGCTGAAGCATCTCAAGGTGCATACGATTATCATACATTTACATCAGGCAGCGGTACACTAACATTATCTTAAAGGAACAAAATTATGCCATATATTAACAGTATTAGAAAAGATTATTCCAGTGCAGAAAACAATCAAACATCTTACAGTGATCACTTTAAAGTTACTGGCGGTGACAAAGTTTTTACTGCTGGCGGATATACTATACACATGTTTTTACGTCCAGGAGACGCAAAACTTCACGTAGAGCCATTACATCAAAACTCTAGTAGAGCAGATGCAATGAATTTAACAGTTGGAACCTTACCAACTGAAACACTTATGGTTGGCGCAGGCGGTGCTGGAGGACAATATTCCGGCGGTGGCGGCGGAGGCGAAGTGTTATATATTTCCAGAGGACTTACTGGGGGTTCATACGGCATAGGTATAGCTGGTACAAATAATTCAGGTGCAGGTGGTTGGAACGCAGCTAAAAATGGCGCACAGACTACTGCTTTAGGCGAAACAGCAAAAGGTGGCGGCGGAGGTAAAAACTCAGATACACCAACTCCAACACAAAACGCTGTTTATTCACCTGTTGCAAATGGTGGCGGTGGATCATCTAGAACAGGCGGATATTTTGGACAGCAAGGAACATCAGTAGGTTCTGGTGTTACACGACACGGTGGATTCCGTGGCGGACAAGAACAAAGTGGTAATGATGGTGGCCGTTATCCAGGTGGAGGCGGCGGAGGCGCAGGTCAAAGTCGTTCAGGTAATACTGGTGGTAACGGTAACGGACAGCCAGGCGGTAATGGAATAGCATATTCAATGACATCAGACGGAAGTAGTTACTTCTGGGGCGGTGGCGGCGGTGGCCAAACTTACTATTCTGGACAAGGCGGCTCAGGCGGCTCAGGCGGCGGTGGCGCAGGATCAGGCGGCAACGGCGGAGCTCCAGGTGGTGCAGGTTTGAACCCTGGCGGTAGTACAAATACAGCATCGAGCGGCGGCTCAGGTGGAACTAATACCGGCGGTGGCGGCGGCAGTGGTAACGGACAAAATGGTAGTTCTGGCGGTGGCGGCGGATCAGGTATTGTTGTAGTTAGGTATCCTAACTAATATGCCACAGTATCGATCTACAAATGATATATTTAAAACTAATGGTGAAGAAGTAACTCAATCTTCCTGGTTAACAGGAGAAAATAAGATTCATACTCCTAAAACAGATAAATGGGATTATAAACGAGAACTAGTTGTAGAAGATATTGAAATTTGGGAGGCTCTATACGAAGATAGTTGGGGCTTAGGAATATATGCTGCATATCGACCTTATGCTGAATTTTATATGATTAAATATACTAATATTACTGGAGTAGATGTATTAGACACATTTTACGGAGCCGGTTCACAAGATAAAATTATAAAATTCATGGTAGAAAATAATATACCATTTCAGTTACAAAAAGTTTGGGTAGATGACGATGACGCTTGGTTATTCGAACCTCCAGAAACTAAAACAATTATTACCTAAGGAATATTATGGAAAATTTAGCATCATACGATAATGATAGTTTAATTAAAAAATTTAACGATCTTAAAAAAATATTTGATGAAAATCAAGATAATGAAAATGTAAGAAATACATTAAATGATCAGCTAGGCGATATGATGGTTGAAATACAAAGAAGAAACCTTAATGTCTAATATTTCTTTAGAAATATTTAAAGATTCAAAATACAATTCATCATTTTTAAAGTGTAATAGTTATATTATTAAAAAAAACATTGAGCAGTTTAAAGCACTAACATGTAATACTGATAAATTTTCTTTATTAGAAAATTTATGGAAAAATCAATTAAACATAGAACTTACGCCAACAGGATCTTGGCAAAAACTAGTCTTTAATTCTGAAAAAGATAAAACTTTTTTTTTACTTAAATGGCAACGCTAGGTAATTTAATTTTAGATATTTCAAAGTTAACTGATATCTCTTTCATTACAGCAGTAACATCATAACAAGCATCATTACCGTAATATATTATTATTCCGTCGCTACAATCTAAAAACGGATAATATACTAATATGTAACATTCAATATAAGGGCTCCAGGCAGCAAATAATCCTAAATTTCCTGGATCGTGGTATAGTTGTTCCCATAACTTTATTTTCTTAATATCTACATCTTGTAAATAATTCCATTCTTTAGAAGACGGTACTGGAGGACTAGAATTTGATATACAGTTACCGTCTAATGACTCTCCCCAGATATTGTCTATAATAGAATCTAATGTTCGTAAAATGTTCATAATTTGTATCACCTATAGTGTATTTACTTAAATATCAATATGCGTACACAAAAAGATATAATAAAGCATTGGTTTCCTACACCTATATATTCTACTCATCTAGGTCAAGAGCATAGAAACACAATGTTAGGAAAAAAAGCAATTGAATTAAAAAATAAATTTAGTGTATCTAATTCTGACTGGCGGTGCTCTACATTTAATACATTGAATTTATATGACTGGAATAACGATCAAGATACTAATGTTTTAAGTTTAATAGACGATTGTAAAGAAAAAGTTCACCAACAGTCAAAACATTACGGAGTAACTAAAGACATATCATCTTTGCATTGTACTGATTTCTGGTTTAATGTAAGCGAACCAAATCAATATCAAGAATATCATCAACATACAGATTCTCATTTTAGTGTTAGCTACTACATAAAAACCCCAATTAATTGTGGTAATCTTGTATTTCGAAGTTTTGAATCAATGTTTGATATGAAAGCATTGCCAATTCATCATGATAATTTAAATGAGTTATCATTTAAAACATGTTCTTATACCCCAAAAGAAACTATGTTAGTTATTTTTAGATCTAATTTATTACATATGGTTGAACAAAATTTAAGTAATGAATTACGTATTGGGGTGTCTATGAATTTTAGTTATAAGTGAGTGAAAAATTAAATGAAACTATTGTCCATATCATTACCAAGACATGATGCAAGTGCTGCGTATTTTGACGGAGAAGATCTGCATTACATTAAATTAGAAAGACTTAAAGAACAAAAAAGATTTGCCTGGTGGGATTACCAAACAGATACTGTAAATCACTATCAATGGAAATATGATATAGAAAATATATTTAATATTAATATTGATGATGTTGACGAGATAATTTTTGACTTTCATATGGATACTGTTTATGATAATTATCCTGACGAATTGACGAAAGTATTATCAGGAGAATACACTTATTGTAAAATGCCTGATAAACACAATGTGTTAAAAAAATGTTTAACGAACAAAAATATCTATTATATAAGTCATCATTATGCTCATGCATTAAGTTCTTGGATGCTGCATCCTAATCCAGATGTAAGTATTATTATTGACGGAGAGGGAGATGAGAGAACTTGGAGTGTTTATAAAGATGATACACTAATAGAGTATGGCGAAATTGATAACGGCTCTATTGGCGGAAGTATGATTGACATGGCAAGAGAATTAGGTATTCAAGGTGAAATTAATGATCTTGCAGGAAAATTAATGAGTTTAGTAAGTTACGGAAATATAGATAAATTATATTTAAATCATTTACAACAATATACTTACAAAGATATACATCATATTTTTTCTTTAGATAAATGGCTTAGACATATTGGCGATAATTTATTAGCAAAACATAGATTGTTAGATTGGGCTGCAACTGTTCATTATTATATGAATCAAGTGCTAATTAAAATGTTTCAAAAATATGCAAACTCAAATGATGTAATATCTTATTCAGGAGGTATTGCACAAAATATAGTATGGAATACTAGCTTAAAGAAAGAATTTCCAAATTTAATTATTCCTCCGCATTCTGGAGATGAAGGACTAAGCCTTGGTGCTATTGAATTATTAAGAAGAAAAAATAATCTTCCTAAGTTTAAATTTAACAAGTTTCCGTATATACAAGAAGATATTACACCTAATGAAATAGTTAATGATAAAACAATTTCACAAGTTGCTGATTATCTTTCTCAAGGAAAAATTGTTCTGTGGTATCAAGAAAACGGCGAAATAGGTCCTCGTGCTTTAGGAAATCGAAGTATTTTAATGGATCCAAGAACTGCTTATGGTAAAGAAAAAATTAACAAAGTAAAAAATAGAGAAAACTTTAGGCCTTTTGGTGCATCAGTATTAAAAGAATATATGTCTACAATATCAACAGCGCAATGGGATGACGAGTTTATGATATATACTACAACATTAACTGATAATAATTTAAGTAGTATTAAGCATATTGACGGAACGTGTAGACTACAAACTGTAGATTCAAAAAATAATAGTACACTAAGAAGACTATTAGAAAAGTTTTATAAAATTACAAATTGTCCATGTTTATTAAATACCAGTCTTAATATAGCAGGAAAACCTATTGCAGGATATCCTGAAGTTGCATTAACATTGTTTAACAACTCAAATTTTATAGATGTTGCTGTAGTAGGCAATACTATACATGAAAGAAGTAATTAAAAATGATGTATTTTCCAGCAATTTGTGTAGATGATTTTTATAGTGAACCAGATAAAGTTAGAGAATGGGCATTGTCATTAGACTATAAACCTGCGCCCGAAGGACAATGGCCTGGAAAGCGTAGCGAAAAATTGCACCTAGTTGATAATAACTTTTTTAATTCATTTTGTAAAAAAGTATTTTCTTTGTATTTTGATTTAAATATAACTGATGTTGATTACGTTGTGCATACGCAATTTCAGCTTATAGAACCATTTGACCAAGATCCTAATTCTATAAAAAATACAGGATGGGTACATTACGATGATGATGATATATTTGGAGGTATTATATATCTTACTCCTAATATTGATGTAAACTGTGGGACTTCTGTATTTAAGCAACTATGCCCGTCACCAGGAATAACTTCTAAAGAGGCAAAACAAAAATTTTATAAAACTGGAAATGCAGAGCAATATGACGAAATATTAAAAATGCATAATGAGTGTTTTGAAGAAACTATAGAATATAAAAATAAGTACAATAGAATGATTAGTTTTGATGCAAACACTGCACACAGAGCTAATAGTTTTTATACTAGCATTCCTAGACTTACACAAGTATTTTTTGTAGATAAGTGCGATACAACATCGACTTACCCAATACACAGACATAGGAGGTTTTTATAATGGATGTTATAATGGAATTTGCAACACCAATTGGAATGTTTTATACATCAGATGAAACATTAACAACAGATATATATTCTAAAATATTAGCATTATTAGAAAATAAAAATGAAGATGTTTTTGAGTTTGATCATTGGTCAAAAACCACTACAGATGATTTAAATACTAAAGAACAACTTCTACCACTAGTAGATTATATCGAAAAACACACAAAAAATTTTAGTGAAGAAGTTTTAGGTATTGATAAAAATAATCTTAGATTATCTAGTATGTGGGCTAATGCACATAATTCAGGATCTAAACATCATTTTCATGAACATCCTAATGCATTTGTAAGTGGAGTATATTATCCTTATATTCATGAATGTAAAGATCCAGGTAATATTGTATTCCTTGATCCAAGACATGCTAAAAATAATGTACATGCTGACTTTACAAAATCATCGTGTATATCAAATAGAAATATATGGGTCACTCCTGAATCAGGATTACTATTATTATTTCCAAGTTGGTTACAACACGGAACTGATCCTTTCTTAACAGACAATAAAGAAAATAAAAGAGTAGCAATTAGTTTTAATTATCAACTAATATCTTGCTCAGAAAAAACAATGAGGATTTAAAAAAAATGTTTGAATATTTAATTGATGCAGAAAAGTCATTTATTGGCGCCTACTTTTTAGAAGATATGTCATTATGTGACGATCTAATATTTCATTTTGAGCAAGATAAAAAAAAATTTGCCGGAGAAGTGCAAAGGGGTAAAGATACAAGAGTAGATAAAGAAGAAAAAGATTCTACAGATACAAATCTTCCTACTAATAGTGTTATAGGGTCAAGATATGTAAGAGGATTGCAGCAAGCTCTTACAATGTATAATATTAAATATCCATTTTCAGACCGTGTAGCTTCATACAATATCGAAGCTATAAATTTACAAAAATATGATCCAGGTGGAGGTTATAAACTTTGGCATTCTGAGAGGACCAGCGGCGCGGCACCTGGCGGACTTAGACATCTTGTTTTTATGACTTACTTAAACGATATAGAGGACAGTGGGGAGACTGAATTTCTTTATCAAAAGTTGAAAGTAAAACCTAAAAAAGGATTGACTTTAATATGGCCTGTAGATTGGACTCATACTCATCGAGGAATACCGTCACCTACTCAAACCAAATATATTGCAACAGGGTGGTATGCCTTTACTGAGACAACACAATAATTAAAAAGATAACTACTACTATAATGAAGGACATTGATAGATGACGAAAGTTAATGGATTTTTTGCTGGCAATATAAAACCTACAGAAGTAATCGGAGGTTGTATTGCTATCTATAGAGATTTATGGCCAAATACTGAAGAAACTATTCAAATGGCAGAATCGGTATCGACTAGTCAGAACATTTCTGCATATTGGGAAAAAGCAGAAACTGTTGGCGACGGTGTTAATCAAACACATAGAGTAAACCAAATAATGGCTGTAAGTAAACATGCCGAACATAGTGACGACCCGTTATTACAAAATATACACAATCAATTTTACACTATGTTACTTGCAACAACAATACCTTATGCAGAACAATTTGAAATTGCAGAACGTTTATTTTATGAAGATTACTGGATGTTAAAATATTCTGGAGGCGATCATTATAAATCACACTACGATGGAAGTACGTCTCTAGGTAGAGCGATTTCTGCTATTTGTTATCTTAACGACGATTACGAAGGCGGAGAGATTGAATTTACTAACTTTGGTATAACTATTAAGCCTGAAAAAGGAACACTAATACTTTTTCCATCTAATTATGCATATAAACATATTGCACATCCTGTTACTAAAGGAACAAAATATGCATTAGTTACTTGGATAAGAGATCAAGATAATTTTTGAGGAATTATAAATGAAACACGATTATGTATGCGCACAACTTTTTAATGAGGAAGAATGTGCAGAACTAGTAACAGCAATTGCAAATAATGTTGATGACAGGATCAAAGATGTACCTGCAGAAGATGTACATAAAAATGCTACAGTATTCATGGCTAGGTACAAACCGCTAAGAAAGTTAATGCATAAAGCAGAACAGTTTGTTTTAGATGTAAACAAATCTTATTTTGGATATGATCTGTTTAGCACTACTGATCACGATATAATCAGCCTAAATGGATACAATGTTGATCAAAACGGAGTTTATGGATGGCACAAAGATATAACTGATGACATTAATAATTTTGATTACAAATTAACAATGCTTATAAATGTATCAAGTGACTATTATGAAGGCGGCACGTTTTGTTATTTTACTACAGGCGCCGAACGAACAGTTGAAGAATTTTCTGTACCAGGATCAATTTGTGTAATACCGTCATTTGTACCACATACTGTTCGTAATGTTACACTAGGTCAACGAAAAAGTATTACACAATTTTATTCAGGGCCAAGATTTAGATGATAGACCATAAACCTATTTTTTGTAGTTTTGTTGATGAACAAAAATTAGACATTGATGTTAAACTTCTTGAAGACTTTTCGTATTATGTAAGAGAAAATGATGAAGGTAGACAAATAAGCAACTGCGGAGGATGGCAAAGTAATCCTCTTAATATTGAAATTCCTGAGTTAAGCGGCATCATGCATTATATATTTCTAAGTGCTGAACGCCTTATAATGAAATACAATTTACCAAAAAAAATTGCAATAGACCCGCTTTGGATTAATATTAACGGAAAGCGTGATTTTAATCAATACCACGAACACCCTAGAAGTATGTTTGGAGGAATATTCTATATTAAAGCACCAAAAGACTGCGGTGACCTTGTATTAATTAATCCTATAACTACACATCAACATTATATTGACCCAGCAACGATTGAAACTTTTAATGAATATAATTCTTATAGTTATAATGTTGCTCCTGTAGACAATAAGCTAGTAATGTTTCCAGCATGGGTTCCGCATTTTACTTTTCCTAATGAGTCAGATGAGGACAGAATATCTATTGCGTTTAATGTTATTTGTGAGTCATAAGTATGTTTCATTTTTTTAAAAAAAAGAAAATAGTTTTAGATTGCTTTACAAACATTCCGTCTGTATACGATAACGCTAAAATTGACTACGGTTCTAGGTATCATCCTGAGTGGTGGAAAAGCACACCTAGAGTAAATGAAAACTTCAATACTATTAAGACTTGTAGAGGTTTTATAGATTATTATAAACACGGAATTGTTATACCGTCTTGGTTTGAAGCAGATATAGAGCTATACGAAAAAAATAATATTGAAAATAAATGGTTTTCGATGAAGTATTCAAATGACTATGTTGATCTTAGCGATAGCCATGATAGTGTTCAATTTCCAAATTTTGCTCAAGATTACGGAAAAAATATAAAAATAAAATCACCTTGGGCGTTTCGAACTAATAAAGATATTAATTTTACCTGGACACAACCTACGTGGTCTATGAGAGATAGTTTTAGATATTTTTCATTACTACCTGCTGTTATAAATTTTAAATATCAACATCATACACACATTAATTATTTTATTCAATTAGAAGACTCTCCTAAGACAATTACTATTCCTCCATTAACTCCGTTAGTAATGTTACATCCGTTAACAGACGATAACGTAGAAATTAAAACGCATTTAGTTTCTGATAGAGAATATTCTAGAATTTTTTCTAAAGAAGATTTAATATTAAATCGAAACTTAGCAGACGAATCTAAAGAGTTTGAAAGGAAAAAAGCCTTGACAAAAAGATTGGACACTTTGAAATGTCCGTATAAGGAGTAACTATGATTGAAGTAAATTTTAAAGACGCAATAGGCATTTTTGATAATGCAATAGATCATAATTTGTGCGACAAGATTATAGACCATTTTCATGTGGTTAAAGATAACGAACTAACTTTAAATAGGCAACAAATAGAACCACAAATGCCAAAAATGCAAAAAGACACGCTTAATTATTTTTTAAAAGATGCTCGTCTTGATAACAGTTTTCAGGATACTATTACTAGTAAGACTGATAGTTGGATATTAGAAGAATTTAAGAAATCAGCTTGGAACTGTTATTCAATG
>ERZ1047472.2778-NODE-2778-length-12063-cov-3.531229_pt1 | contig 12063 bp, 7 predicted proteins | sample MGYA00383095_ERZ1047472 | MGnify/ENA primary metagenome ERZ1047472 (study PRJEB29581, sample SAMEA5548365) | metagenome | biome: marine; feature: coastal; material: water | depth 1 m | study: Short-term variability in the microbial, nano- and picoplankton...
AAGCAAATATTGCCTCATCTCACGCATTATTTGAGAGAAATGATGGCCAGTACGAAGGATATTTTGAGTATAGATTTTCAAGTAACTCAGCTTGTGTCGATTTTTACACGAACAAGATTTTCTTCAGTATGCGGAAGGTGAAACGTGATTTCAATCCGAAAAAGCTCGAAGAACCTATGTTGTTCGAATATGTGTCGTGGGAAATTGAATTATTGAACAGCAAAGCAACTAATATTCAAAATGTTGGGAATCTAAAGACGCTTAACGTCAATTACTTCGACAAGAACGCCAATGTCATCAAGAAAAAAACAGCGGAAGAAATTATTTATACCAACGTATACGACGATATAGACCTAAAATTTTATAAAAATGAAAAAGGTGAGTTAAAGTACGATTTCGTTTTGCATCAAGGAGCCTCTCTTAGTGACATTCAACTTAGGTACAACAACGTAAAAAACCTGAAAGTAGGCAAAGATGGCGGCTTATCATACAAAACTGAGTGGGGTAAGGTGAAAGAAGAATCACCTTTTTCATATAAAACATCAGATGAACAGGAAATAACTATAGAGTATGATGTAACAGATGATATACTATCATTCAAAGCTGACTTTGACCAAGTAGATGAAGAAATAATTCTCGATCCTATTTATTTAGATTGGAGTAGTTATTTCTATGGATCAGGTAGTGCGTCTCAGACTTGGAGCTATACTTGGGTTTATGACTTAGATATAGACGATGAAGACAACCTGTATGTTGCAGGACTTACAAACGATAATTTTCCAGGAACAAATAATTCATATAGCAGTTCACCAAATGGATTTTATGATGCTTTCGTTTGTAAAATGAGCCCTAAAGGTGATAGCATCATTTGGTTCTCATATCTTGGAGGAGATAACTACGAGTATTGCTTTACTCTTGGTGTGAATTCTGACAAAGAGCCAGTAGTTGCAGGCTTTACAAGAAGTACCGATTTCCCAATTACACCAAACGCTTATGACGAAACAGGAAATATTGGCTCAGGGTTTAGTTGGCGTTACGCTGGATATGTAACCAAGTTTTCTAAGAATGGAGATCAACTCATATTTTCTACATACTTAGGTGGTAGTGGTTCTGAGTTGATTCAATCACTTGTGCTGGATGATGCTGGAGATATTTACCTAACAGGTCAAACGAATTCAGCAGATTATCCGACTACAGTTGGATCTTACCAGACCACCTATAACGGTTCGTCAACTACATCTTGGTGGAATGGAGGAGATGCTTTCCTCACTAAAATGAAAGCTGATGGTACTGATTTGATATTTTCTACATTTTTAGGTGGTCCAGGGGATGACGTAGGATATCAAGTGGCTGTTAGTCCAAACAATGATATATATGTGGTTGGGAAGACCTCATCTAGTGGTTTTCCTAGAACTCCTGGTTCCCGGATATTTAATTCAGGTTTGAATGGACTTACTGATGGTTTTATAACAAAGTTTGAACCAGATGGTAAGAAGCTCGGCTATTCAAAATTAATGGGAGGAAGTGGAGAAGACTGGTTTGAAGGTGTTTATATAAATGAAAGAGATGAAGCTTATGTTGCTGGGATTTCTAAATCTAGCAATTTTTATACTTCCGCAAACGCTTACCAAAAGAACTCAAGAGGAGGAGCGGATATAGTAGTTCTTAAACTAAATCCAGGAGGGCAAAATGTTTACTATTCTACTTATCTGGGTGGGGGAGCTGACGAACAATACTATAGCGGTTGGATCTACAACAGCAACGTAAGAATAGCTGCAAATGTGAGAGAGGAAGCGATCATCTGCGGCATAACCAGATCCACTGACTTTCCGGTAACAAGTGATGCACTTATGCTTACAAATCCAAGTACACAGGGCACCAACACTTGGTGGAATACTGCTGCAACTATATCTAAGCTAGATTACACAGGGAGTAAGTTACTTTATGGTACTTATTACGGTGGTTCGAGCTTTGAGGTTCCTGGTGCTAATAAACTAAAGCGAATTAGTTGCTACACTACGATACTCTACGGCGGGTTTACAGCTTCATCCGATTATCCAACTACAGTAGGGGTATATAAAGAGAATAAACAAACGAATACAACAGGAACATATTGGACGGGTTTTATTTCCAAATTTCGAGATACACTATTCACAGATGAAATTCAGTTAGCCCTCGATGACACAATTGTAGAATGTGACAATGTATTTGAGATTTTGGATGCTAAGAACATAGGAGCAGATATTGTCTGGAATGACGGAGTTACAGATAATGCTAGGTTCGCACTAGATACTGGTACATATTGGGTACAAGCAACCTATGGTTGTGATACGGTAAGAGATACGATTCATTTCTTACTAGACTACTCACCAAAATTGCCAGTTTTACTCGTTGATAGTACGTATTGCGATCAATTTCCAACTATAGATCTATCTGCTTACAACGATACAGTAGATGCGGTGTTCGAGTGGAATACTGGATCGACAGACAGTGCTATTCAAATAAGTGATTCTGGTACATACTGGGTGGATATTATCACTCCAAACTGCGGAACAGAAAGGGATGTGGTTAAATTTGATTTCAAAAAGACCCCTAGTCCTTCCTTTGAAGATAGCACGTTTTGTGATAATATAGCTATGACTTTAATGGCTGGAGATAACCTAATTAATGAAGAATCTTACTCCTGGAGTACCGGAGATTCCTCTAGTTCGATTTATATTGATACAACTGGGTTTTACAAAGTTGTGGTATCAAATATTTGTGGCTCAGATTCTTCAACTGCAAATATCTACATGATTACAACTCCAGAAATGACATTGCCAGAGGACTCTGTATTTTGTAATGATGTAGAGCTACTCTTACGTTTTGGAAAACCTGATAATGATGAAAATTACCGCATTACAGAGATATCTACTGGTAATTTCTTCATAGATGGTATAGATACATTTAAAATAACGGATGAAAATTATTATGAAATAACGGCAAGTAATAAATGCGGTAGTGCATCGGATTCCATACAAACTAGTATGTTGAATTCCCCAAACATTGATTTAGGAGAGGACGACACCCTTTGTGATTTTGTCTTTTATCCTGTAGAAATAGGTAAATCAAATAATGAAGAAGAATATACTTGGAGTGACAATTCAAATTTGCCAATAAGAGTTCTGGACGAGGCTAAACTATACTGGGCAGAAGCAAACAACCGATGTGGAACAGATAGAGATAGTATTGAATTAAGTCTAGTAGCAAGTCCAATCGCAGATCTTCCAGCGGATAGTATTTTCTGTGATGTAATAAACATCACTTTAGATGCTGATAATGAGGAACCCTCAACTTATGTATGGAGTACAGGTGCTAGTTCGCCTGCAATAACAGTGAATGATGAGGGATGGTATAAAGTCACAGTCAGTAATTATTGCGGAAGCGAATCAGATAGCATCTATTTGTCTGCTATAGCTAGTCCTACAGTTGAAATAGGAGATAGCCTAGTACTCTGTAATTCTATTGTCCCTGTAGATTTTGAGGTAGGTAAGTTAGATAACGAAGAAGTATACTCCTGGTCTAATGGTACTAGCGAACCAACAACTAGATTTAGTAGTCCTGGTAAACACTGGGTTCAAATACGAAACAAGTGTGCTACCGTAAGTGATACAGTGGAGTTCATACTCAGTAACTCTCCAACGGTTACTCTGATACCAGATACAACCTTGTGCGGTAATTTTAATCTTACTCTAGACGCTGGAAATCCTGGTATGAACTACCTATGGATGCCATTTGGAGAAACCACACAAACTATACAAGCAACAGAACAGACAGTGTATAGTGTAACGGTATACAATAAATATGACTGCGAAGCAAGTGCTCAAATGGAGATCAAACCAGATTGTGTCAGCAAGAGTTTTATTCCAACGGCCTTTTCTCCAAATGGGGACGGGCTAAATGATGTATTCCGTCCTACTTTGATAAATTTTGAAGATTATAAACTACAAGTATATAATCGTTGGGGAGAGTTGCTTTATGAATCAAAAGATGTGAAAGCTGGATGGGATGGTACCTTCCGAGGTAATCCAGTGCAAGACGGAGTGTATACCTATATCATGCGTTACAAAACCACTGAAGACATGCAGTGGCAAAATGTCGGAGGAGTTCTTACTATTTTAAGGTAGTAATCTATCTATTTATCTACGGCTGACAGCATGTCAGTATCCTTTTATTTGGTCTAGTTGTTGACTAGTGTTTGTTAAATATTTATCAAGACTAAACAGATATGCAAAAAGGAAAAGTTTCAGTAAATACGGAGAATATATTTCCGATTATCAAAAAGTTTCTCTACACAGACAATGAGATTTTTTTACGAGAGTTAATTTCTAACGCTACAGATGCTACAAACAAACTAAAGGTACTTAGTCAGCGTGGTGAAGTGAAAGGTGATCTAGGTGAACTTAAGATTTCAGTAGCTATTGATGAAAAGAAAAATACACTAACCATTAGTGATAGCGGTATCGGAATGACTGCCGATGAAATTGACAAGTATATCAATCAAATTGCTTTTTCTGGTGCAGAGGAGTTCGTAGAAAAGTTTAAAGACGCAAAAGAAGATGCAAATATCATCGGCCATTTTGGACTTGGATTTTATTCAAGTTTCATGGTAGCAGACAAGGTAGAAATTGATACCTTGAGCCACGCTGAGGGTGCTGAAGCTGCAAAATGGATGTGTGAGGGTTCTACAGATTTTAAAATCACTAAAGGAAAAAGAAAGAAAAGAGGAACAGATATTATTCTTCATATCAACGAAGAAAGTAAAGACTTCTTACAGAAATGGAAGGTACAAGAACTGCTTAACAAGTACTGTAAATTCTTACCTATTCCGATTGAGTTTGATGAAAAAGTAATAAACGAAACAGCCCCACTTTGGAAGAAAAATCCTAGCGAGCTGAAGGATGAAGATTATACCGAGTTTTATAGTAAGCTTTATCCAATGAGTGAGCCGCCATTGTTCTGGATTCACTTAAATGTAGATTATCCGTTTATCCTTACGGGTATATTGTATTTCCCAAAAATCAAGAAGGAAATAGACCCGAATAGAAATAAAATTCAGCTTTACAGTAATCAGGTATATGTTACTGATAATGTGGAAGATATTGTTCCTGAGTATTTGATGTTACTTCACGGTGTGATTGATAGCCCAGATATTCCACTTAACGTGAGTAGAAGTAGTCTACAAGCGGATGGTGCTGTTAAAAAGATCACTAGTCACATCAGTAAAAAAGTAGCTGACAAGCTAGCTGATCTTTATAAAGCTGATGAGGCTGATTACAAGGCAAAATGGGATAACATGAGCATTTTTGTGAAGTATGGAATGATTTCAGACGACAAGTTCTATGACAGAGCTAAAAAAATATGCCTATTGAAAAATACAGAAGGTGAATATGCAGGTATAGAAGAATATGTTGAGAAGATTGCTCCAAATCAGACGGATAAAGACGAGAATAAGGTAGCTCTATATACAAATGATGCTGATAAGCAGCACAGTTTTATCGCTGCTGCTCAAGATAAAGGATACGATGTATTGGTAATGGATGAGGTTATTGACAATCATTTTATTGGGCACCTAGAGCAAAAAAATGAGAAGTTTACCTTGAAAAGGGTAGATGCTGATACCGTGAATAAGCTGATTGATAAAGATGAGAAAGCTGAAAGTGTATTGAGTGAAGATGAAGTGACAAAATTGAAAGAAGCATTCGAAGGAAATCTGAATACTGAGAAGTATACCGTGAACACAGAAGTAATGAGCCCGAACGAGTCATTTATCACCATCACTCGCAGTGAGTGGGAGAGAAGAATGAGCGAGATGGGAGGAATGGGCGGCATGCAGATGTTTGGACAGATGCCTGAGAAGTATACAGTTGCAATAAATACCAACCATGCTCTTGCAAATAAGGTCCTCAAATCGGAAGGCGACGAACAAACAGCTTTGCTTAGTCAAGCTATTGACCTTGCTAAGCTCTCACAGAACTTGCTAACTGGTAAGGAGTTGAGTGAATTTGTGAAAAAGCAGTACGCTGCGTTATAATGATAAATTATTAATTGTAAATGATTAATGAAGGCCAGCATTAGCTGGCCTTTTTTGGTTATGCAGGTTTATAACTAATTTTGGATTCTAAATCTATCAAATGAAAGTTGCCCTAGTCCAATTTAACATTGCATCCAAAGATAAGAAAGCTAATTTCGATCGTGTTTCTGATCTATTAGGAGACACGCGTGCTGACCTCATCATCCTTCCAGAAATGTTTAATACGGCATTTGAGGTTGAAGATTTGACGCTTGCAGAACCCTTAGAAGGAGAGAGTATAGCTTTTATAAAGAAGTTATCTTTATCCCACAAAGCTGCGGTGTGTGCAAGTCTTATGATTGATGATCAAGGGGTAGTCTTTAATCGGTTTGTATTGGTAGCTGAAGGTGAGCTTGTAGGGCATTACGATAAAGCTCATTTATTTGGAATGGGGGGAGAAGCGGAAAACTTGGTTCCTGGAAGTACCAAAGTAGATATGGTAGTTCAAGGGTTTAAAATTAGACCAATCATCTGCTATGATTTGAGGTTTCCATACTCTTCGTTTAATGATTCAGACTATGATATATTGCTAAATGTGGCTAATTGGCCCAGTGGCAGAATTGGCCATTGGGATACTTTACTTCAAGCTAGAGCTATTGAAAATCAGGCTTTTGTAATAGGGTGCAATAGAGTAGGAGAGCAACTCCAGGGAGATACAACCTATTTTTATCCTGGACATAGTTCGGTATATACTCCGGGTGGAGAAAGATTGGCACATTCCATAAAAGAGGAAGTTATTTTCTGTGAAATTGATAAACAAAAAATAGAAGAGACTAGAAACAAACTCCCATTCTTAAAGGATAGAAGAATGTGATAATTACTTTCTCCTTTTTTTACTGGCCTTCGCTAATGGATTATAACTAATAGCAAGATCTAAGTAAAACTCTAGTTCACTATCCATATCTAAAGCCTCTTGATTTACAAATACATAACCATTCATAGCCCGACCGGTAAAGTTCATTTCGCTACATCCCTTTTTTGTAAGGCACACTTCATAATTTTCTGGACCAACTCTCGCCATTAACTGTTCTTTTACTATACCAACACACATTTTTTCATCTAGCATATAGAAAAGTCCACCCATCATTTTCATAGAACGATAGTTAAGTCGTTTATCATTGAATATTCTATTGATACGTTGTTCCAGATGAGTGTCGTAAGCCATTCTTTAAGCTGCAGGTTAACCTGATTTATGTCTTGATTAAATTTAGTCAATTTATCTAACTGATATTGGTAGGTAAAACTGAGTTTGGAGTCCTACCTTTGCACAACTATTTAGCAATGGCAATTAAAATAAAAACTAAAGAGCAAATAGAAGGAATTCGTAAAGCATCAATTCTATCTGCAAACGTGCTCAAATACCTTGAGCAATTTGCAGTAGCTGGTAACACGACTAAGTTTATCAATGATAAGGCTCTAGAATATATAACTGATCACGGTGCCGAGTCTGCGACGCTTGGATATAAAGCTCATGGGTCCCCAGAATTTACTGGTGCTGTGTGCACGAGTGTAAATGAAGTGATTTGCCACGGTGTTCCGAATGACTACGTTTTGAAAGATGGCGATATTTTAAACGTAGATGTAACTACGATACTGAACGGTTATTACGGTGATACGTGCAGAATGTATGCTATTGGTGAAATAAGCGAGAACGCTCAAAACTTAATAGATGTTACAAGAGAATGCCTTGCTATCGGAGTAAAACAGTGTAGACCAGGAAACCGATTTGGAAATATTGGCTATGAGATTCAACGTTATGCAGAGGGAAAAGGATATGGAGTGGTTTGGCAGTTTTGTGGTCATGGGGTAGGGCTTAAGTTTCACGAGGATCCTGAGGTAAGCCACGTTGGACAGAAGAATACAGGTAAGAAAATGAAACCTGGTATGGTATTCACCATAGAGCCGATGATTAATGAAGGGGTTGCAGAATGTATTATCGATAAAGGTGATGGTTGGACAGCACGTACCAGGGATTATAAGCTTTCTGCACAGTATGAGCACACCATAGTGATCACCGAAGACGGTTGTGAGTGTCTTACCGATGTTTTCGGAGAATTTTAGGCTCCTTTAGTCCTTAGTCTACTTATCTTCGTTTAGTGGATGCATTTATAGTAGAACGCTTAGGGAATAGACTCAATACGTTACTCAAGGGTAAACGTTTAACTCAAGCATTCACCACTTCTCTTATTGACCTCTTTCTAGTTTTTGAAGATGTTCCCGTTAAAGTCTCTTTTTTTGAGGGTGCTGCATTTTTTCAATCCCCAGAATTAGAGAAGCTACAGAAAAAAAATAGACTTCTGATTTACAAGTCTGCTTTGGGGGCTACTGTTAGTCAGGTGGTTACCTATCCGTATGACAGACAGTTTAAGTTAGTACTGGAACATGGAGAAGAATTGAGCTTTTATTTGTTTGGTCGATTTTCACAGATTACACATTATCAGAATAGACACTGGCAGGAGACTTTTCCAGTAAAAAGTTCTAGGGTAGAATACAGCACAGAAAAAACTGGGCTGCAAGACAACTTAGAGCTAGAGAACCTCAAGTTTTTGCCTCAAAGTATCAGAACGAAACTAAATGAAAGTGGCTACCAAAATCTAGACTATGATGCGAAACAATTTATAATAGAAGATTGTAGGGGAGACCTGCTAAGATCAAACCTCTATATCAATAAAGGTAAAAAGTATACGCTGGACTATGGTCAAGGTGAGGAAAACATAGCCTCATTTCGAGAAGTTGACAATGCTTTGGATCAATTCTAAAGACTTTATATCGCTCATCAAGTTTATAAACAGATTAAAGGACAACATTTATCGCTGCTTCAACGTGAACTTAAATCGCTGCAACAAAAAAGGAAGTCGGCTGATAAACGAATTAGTCAACTAAATAAAGCAAGCAGTTATAAGGAAAAAGCAGATTTACTTATGGCTAACCTGTGGCAGATAGAAAAAGGAAAGAAGGAGGTTCTGCTTACTTCGTTTGATGGAGAAAAAGAAGTTCAGATTAAGCTCAAACCTATATTGTCTCCTCAAGATAATGCTTCTATTTATTATAAAAAGTCCAAGAATGAAGGGAAACAACGGCAGTATGCTCAAAAATACTTGAATGAAATAACATTGAAATTGGAACAGAAAGAAAAAGAGATTGATGAGTATGAAAAGACCGATAGCTTAAAAGACTTACGAAAACAAGCTAGTGCAAAGCAGGTAAATAAAACATCTCGTGTTCCTTATCAAAAAAGAGAGGTAGACGGCTTTGAAATAAGAATAGGAAAAGGTGCTAAAGACAATGATGAGCTGCTTAGATCCCATACTACTAAAACTGATTTGTGGTTGCATGCAAAAGACGTGAGCGGAAGTCACGTGATTATTCGAAACCCAGCAACGAAGCAAATACCTAACAGTACGTTAGAAAAAGTGGCTGCAATTGCGGCATATTATAGTAAGTCCAAAAATGAAACATTAGCAGCGGTGATGTATACAGATAGGAAGTTTGTAAGAAAGCCAAAAGGAGCTACCCCAGGATTAGTCAAGGTGGATAGACACGAAATAGTGTTGGTAGAACCAGCAGACTTACATAAATAGTCGCTCATCGATTATCCAAACAATGTGGTGTCTAAAAAATACCTAAAGCTATAGTTTTGTTGAAAATTATACTACTAGAATATGCTTAAAAGGTATTACACTCTGCTTCTCTGATTTGTCTTTCAATCGCATATGTTAGTTGTAACGACGATGGAAATGGTACTTCACTTAACTCAATCACCGAATCTCCATCAAATATTCATTTGGACTTTACATCTAATAACACCGCAACTGTTGTCTTTGAAAAGAAGGCTTCAGAACAATCTCATTTTCAAGTAAATATGACAGATGGATTTGGCATAGCTATAGAGTTTAAAGATCTTGGAGATTCACCTTTAGAGCTAACAGATATTCCAAAAGGAAGAATCCTCACCGTGGAAATGGCTGGTGGGAACTCTTCTAAAATAGGAGATTATGGAAATGAGACTGCACCTATGCTTGCTTCTGCATTGAACGATAAGCACAATATGGTGTGTATAGACTTGCTTAGTGCCATAAATGATAGCAATTCCACTTTTTAGCGTAGATATGGCTTCTTTTAGTTCGTTTAGGTCTTTAAATATATTAATCTAATCAAAAGTATAAAATAGAATTTGAGTACGCTTCTAAAATATCAATAGCTGTTGGATTAGTAGAGTTAGGAAATATACTTTGGGTGTGTCTAGACTAAAGCTACTTTTGCGGCCATTTTTAAAATCAATCGATTACTAACTTAATGAAGAAGTATTTAAACCTGTTTGACTTCAAACAGAAGGTAAATTATACAACAGAAGTCCTTTCAGGATTAACGGTAGCCCTAGCATTAGTGCCAGAGGCCGTAGCTTTTGCTTTTCTAGCTGGTTTATCACCGTTGACTGGACTTTATGCTGCTTTTAGTATTGGGCTCATTACCAGTATCTTTGGAGGCAGACCTGGTATGATTTCAGGAGCAACTGGAGCAATCGCAATAGTCATCGTAGCCTTAGCAAAGACACATGGTGTAGAATATATATTCGCTACTGTAGTCCTTGCAGGGATCATTCAAATGATTGCAGGATTCGCTAAATTGGGTAAGTTTATACGACTCGTACCTCAACCAGTAATGTTTGGATTTGTTAATGGGTTAGCCATAGTAATATTTATGGCTCAGCTGGGTAGTTTTAAAACCAAAATGCTTGATGGAACAATGGACTGGATGTCTGGAACTCCAATGGCTATTATGCTTGGTCTAGTTTTTCTTACAATGCTCATTATTTGGGGTCTTCCAAAGATAACTAAGGCTTTTCCTTCTTCATTAGCTGCTATTTTAGTGGTTTTTGGCTTAGTCAAGCTATTAGATTTGGATACTACTTCTGTGGGAGATATTTCTAGTATCGCAGGTGGATTCCCACCATTTCATATTCCAGCAGTTCCTGTAAGCTGGGAGACGTTGACCATAATAGCACCTTATGCACTTATTGTAGCTGCTGTGGGTCTAGTAGAAAGTTTACTTACTCTAAATCTGGTAGATGAAATTACCGAAACCAGAGGAAGTGGAAACAAAGAGGCTGTGGCTCAAGGTATGGCAAATTTTGTAACTGGTTTTTTCAGTGGAATGGGTGGATGTGCGATGATAGGGCAGAGTCTTATTAACATAAGCAACGGAGCTCGAGCGAGATTATCTGGAATTATTGCTTCGCTTATGCTACTGGTCTTTGTAATGTTCGGTAGCAGTCTTATAGAGCAAGTTCCTATAGCGGCACTCACAGGACTAATGATTATGGTTGCTATTGGTACTTTCGAGTGGGTGAGTGTTAGAGCTTTGAATAAGATGCCCAAGCACGATATTTTTGTAATGATAGTGGTAATTCTAATCACTATCTTTATGCATAATCTAGCCTTGGCTGTCTTAATAGGAGTCGTTATTTCAGCATTGGTTTTTGCGTGGGAGAGTGCGAAACGTATTCGTGCACGGAAGTATACGGATGAAGAGGGAGTAAAGCACTATGAAATCTATGGGCCACTCTTTTTTGGTTCTACGACTATGTTCAATCAGAAATTTGATGTAGCAAGTGATCCAAATGAGGTAATCATTGATTTTAAGGAAAGTAAGATAGCAGATATGAGTGCTATTGAAGCCGTAAATAAGTTGACTGAGAGATATGCCAAATTAGGCAAGAAAGTCCACCTAAGGCACTTAAGTGGCGACTGCAGAAGACTATTGTCAAACGCAGACAAACTGATAGATGTAAACATCTTAGAAGACCCTACTTACAAGGTTGCGGTAGATGCTTAATCTTTTTCTCTAATGCGTGATGGTAGATAAAATAATCTTTTAAATTTGCAGCCGTTTATGGCGAGGTAGCTCAGATGGTTAGAGCGTCGGATTCATAACCCGGAGGTCGGCAGTTC
>ERZ1047472.2780-NODE-2780-length-12046-cov-5.451755_pt1 | contig 12046 bp, 10 predicted proteins | sample MGYA00383095_ERZ1047472 | MGnify/ENA primary metagenome ERZ1047472 (study PRJEB29581, sample SAMEA5548365) | metagenome | biome: marine; feature: coastal; material: water | depth 1 m | study: Short-term variability in the microbial, nano- and picoplankton...
AGTGGATTCGCGGTGACTACCTGATCTCTGGTATTACCCTCAATCGCTTTATGTCGCTGCACGTTGTCGCAATGCCGATTATTCTGATTGCCCTGGTGGTTATGCACATTATTGCCCTGCACGATGTGGGTTCCAACAACCCCGACGGTGTCAGTATCAAGAAGTACAAGGACGACAAAGGCAACCCGGTCGACGGCATTCCTTTCTATCCGTATTTTGTTATCCACGATCTGGTACCCATAGTTGTGTTCCTGTTTGTCTTCTGTGCAATTCTGTTCTTCGCGCCAGAGATGGGTGGCTTCTTCCTCGAGCATGCAAACTTTGAGATTGCCAACTCGCTGAAGACGCCGGAGCATATCGCGCCGGTCTGGTACTTCACGCCATACTATTCGATGCTGCGTGCTGTTCCGGATAAGTTGGGTGGCTTTATTACTATGGCCGCTGCAATCGCAATTCTCTTTGTGCTGCCATGGCTGGATCGCAGTCCGGTTCGCTCCATGCGCTACAAAGGCAAGATCAGCCGTGCCGCTATCCTGGTTTTTGCTGCCTGCTTTATTATCCTCGGCTATCTCGGGGTTAAGGCACCGACACCGGCTCGTACACTGTTGGCGCAGATCTGTACCGTGCTTTACTTCGGTTACTTTATCGGCATCTACTTCTGGACGCGTATTGAGCAAACCAAGCCCGAGCCGGACCGCATTACTATGGATGGGGGCATGGGCTTCTGGAAATCTATTGGTGGACTGATAATAGTACTGCTTCTGGTTATTCTCCCACTGAAGGCGGTGGGTGCCGAGAGTGGCAAGTCCTGCGGTGAGATCGACTGCGATCCATTTGAAGCCGATCTCCGCAACCACGCTTCACTGCAGACCGGCGCCAAACTGGCGGTCAACTACTGCATGGGTTGTCACTCATTCAAGTACTCCCGCTGGGAGCGCGTTGCCGACGACATCGGTATTCCCAATCAGATGATGCTCGACAATATGGTCTTTACTGGCCAGAAGATTGGTGAGCTGATGAAGATTGCTATGCCCGAGGACGGTGCTAAAGCCTGGTTCGGTGCTGTGCCTCCGGATCTAACGCTGGTGGCCCGTTCGCGTTCACCGGAGTGGCTCTACACCTATCTGAGAAATTTCTACTCGGATCCATCGCGTCCGCTGGGTGTTAACAACCGGGTGTTCAAAGATGTGGGTATGCCTCACGCTTTGCTGGATCTCCAGGGGCTGCCTGAGTGCGCACCCGGGCCAGTTCTAGCGACCAACGGTGGTATTAAACGCGATGTGCTGACCGGTGAGGACATTCTCGATGATCCCTGCGGTCGTTTTGAAATCCCAGTTGCCGGCACCATGACTCCGGAAGAGTACGATGCTGCAATGTATGACTTGGTAAACTTTATGACCTATGTTGCCGAGCCAATGGCGGAAGAGCGCAAGCATATCGGCCGAATGGTATTGTTATTTTTGTTACTGCTGTTAGTCTTTGTGGTACTGCTTAACCGAGAGTATTGGAAAGGCATTCACTAGCGCTAACGCGTTATATTCAGGACAGACCATATAAAGGCATGGATTGTCTATTCAGGGTAGCTTATGGCTACCCCCTAATTACTAAAAGATGAGAGGTTGATGTGCGACGATCGTCGATGACATTATTTTCTGACCCTACTTGCCAGTACAGCCATAGAGTTCGTATCGTATTGGCCGAGAAGGACGTTACTGTCGATATCGAGGATATCGAACCCAGTGCCATAACAGAAGAGATTATGGAGGCGAATCCCTACGGTACATTGCCGACTCTGGTTGATCGCGACCTGGCTCTTTACGAGTCGAAAGTGGTTATGGAATATCTGGATGAGCGTTTTCCTCATCCGCCGCTGCTGCCAGTCTATCCCGTGGCCAGAGCTCAGAGCCGTCTCTGGGTGCACCGAATTGAGAAAGACTGGGGTGGTTTGATTGCCCAGATTATCAACAGTCCCGAGAGCAAAAAAGCCGAAGAGGCGCGCAAAGAATTCCGTGAGTCGCTGATTAGCATCGCCAGTATCTTCACCGATATGCCGTATTTTATGAGTGAGGAATTTACCCTGGTTGATTGCTGTCTTGGGCCGATTCTCTGGCGTCTGCCGCAACTCGGTATAGAACTGCCCAACAACCGCCAGGTAAAGCCCCTGCTCGACTACATGGAGCGTCTGTTTGACCGACCCTCATTCCAGGAAAGCCTTACGGATCTCGAACAAGAGATTCGTCCGCTGAGATGAATATGAGGTCCAACCGGCCCTACATCCTCCGAGCTTTCTTTGACTGGATAGTGGACAACGATTGCACACCCTATGTGGTGATCGATGCCCATTATCCAGGCGTCGAGGTTCCCCAGAACTATGTGACTGATGGTCAGATCGTTCTCAATATCGCCCCGCGCGCGGTGACCAATTTCACCCTCGACTTAGAACTCCTCGCCTTTTCAACACGTTTTGGTGGCGTGCCAATCGAGATAAGGGTACCGGTCCTCGCTATTGTTGGAATCTACAGCCACGAGAATGGCCAGGGCACAGTATTTGAGCCGGAGAATCCAGAGCTGGCACCACCCTCCCCACCCAGTGGCCCGAAAGTAGTCAAGAGTCAATCGCCGGCACAGCCAAAAAACAAAGGGCCAAATGATAAGGGCTCAAAAAGCAAGGACCCAAAAAAGCCCAAGCCGTCCTTACGGGTCATTAAATAGAGAGCTGTTAATTAGCTGACTTATTCTCAGGAGGAGCCTTAATGTCACAAACTACGTCACAATCTATTTCACAACTCATGCCGCAGACCAAGCAACAGCCAGTTGCGGTGCTCTCCGCTGCACGCACGCCCATGGGTGGTATGCTCGGATCCCTTTCCTCTGTTAGTGCCCCACAGCTGGGTGCAACCGCTATCGCCAAGGCCGTGGCTAAATCGGGTCTCGATCACAGGCAGATTGATGAAGTGTTGATGGGTTGTGTGCTCAGCGCCGGTCTCGGCCAGGCGCCGGCTCGACAGGCGGCACTGACTGCAGGGCTGCAGCGCTCAACGGCCTGTACAACTATTAACAAAGTCTGTGGTTCGGCAATGAAGGCCGTAATGATGGCCTGCAACGCACTGCGTGCCGGTCAGTCCAAAGCTATCGTTGCCGGGGGTATGGAGAGTATGAGTCGTGCCCCGTACCTGATGCCTCAGGGGCGACAGGGTTACCGGTTTGGTCACGCCGAGCTGCTCGATCATATGCAGTATGATGGATTGCAGGATGCCTATCAGGGCGGCGCAATGGGCAACTTTGCTGAGACCTGCGCAAAGAAATATAACTTCAGTCGCGAAGATCAGGATGCCTATGCGATTGAGTCGCTGCGCCGAGCCAATTTGGCAATTGACAGTGGATGGTTTAAACATGAAATTGCCCCGGTGACGGTTTCTTCTCGTCGCGGAGAGACGCTCGTAGAGATTGACGAGCAACCAGGCAATGCCCGTCCGGAGAAAATTCCCCAGTTAAAACCTGCCTTTGCCAAAGGCGGAACCGTGACTGCTGCCAATGCCAGCTCGATTTCTGACGGTGCCGCAGCTCTCACATTGATGTTGGCGGATGAAGCTAAAGCGCAGGGTTTGCAACCGCTGGCACTGATTCATGGTTTTGATCAGACTGCCCAGGAGCCAGAGTGGTTCACCACCGCCCCGGTCGCGGCGATTCATAAAACCCTTGAGCGTGTCGGTTGGACTGTTGATGAAGTGGATCTTTGGGAAGTTAATGAGGCCTTTGCCGTAGTGGCTATGGCCGCGATGCAGGAAATCGGCATTCCCCATAACAAACTCAATGTCCACGGTGGCGCCTGTGCGCTGGGGCATCCGATCGGTGCCAGCGGCTCGAGGATATTGGTAACCTTAATTCATGCACTGCAGCAGCATGGTGGTAAAAAGGGCGTTGCGAGCCTGTGTATTGGCGGTGGAGAAGCCACCGCTATGGCCATCGAAGTGGTTTAACTGCGGAGACTTTTAGTTGATTGTGGCTTTTAGTGACGAATTTATAGTTAGAAGAATGTTAACCAGGCTGCCCTAGTCAACATACTCAAACACTTTTACAACCTTGCGTACGCCGCTAGTGCCACTGGCAATAGCGGTGGCCTTTTCGCCACTTAGGCGTCTGACTTTACCCATAAGATAGACCACACTGTCTTCTGTGGTAACCTCAATATTCGATGATTCAACTTCACTGTCAAAGGTCAGCTTGGTTTTTACCTGGGCGGTAATAAGCGTATCGTTGGTGCGCGAAACAATGGAGGTGTTGCCGCGAATCGCCAATTCATTGTAAACCTGACGAACACCATGATAGGCGCGGGCAGTATTGCCAGCGAGAACTTTAAGGTCCTGGCTGGGCACCTCGCCGGTGAGCAGGACTACCGCGTCGTAGACATGGACATTGATATGCGCCTGTTTTAGTTGCGGTGAGGCTTTCTTAATATTCACACCAATAAATGTATCCATTTTCAGATCATTGAGATCCGAGCCAATGGGAGAGGAGGTCGGGTCGGGTGTGATAGGCTCTTCAACCACAGAATTCACCAGGGAAGTGCAACCCGATAGGAAAAATAGCAGTGAAAAAACAACGGTGATTTGACGCATTTATTCGCCTCCAAATATATGGCTGTCAATTAGTACACAGATGCACTGAATAACTTGAAGTTGTGATTGGGTTGCCAGCGGTGCAGAGAGATCTGCACTGCTGATATGGATATCATTATAGCTGACGCCAGAGCATAGCGAATCGTCGTTTGCGGCAGATAAAAGCAAAATGGTCATGCCGCGAGCCACTGCACTGTTTACTGCACTGGTCAGCAGCGGTCCACTGTTGCCGGCACTGACTACAATCAGAATATCGCCACTTTTCCCGTGAGTGTTGATTGCCTGATTGTAGCGCTCGCCATCACTGCTGTTCTGGGTGATCTGGTTGAGGTTTATCGAGGGAAATCCAGGGCGGTCAATATCGTAGCCCAGCGCCATATAGTCGGAAAAAAGTTGCGCAAGTTGGACACCGGATTTCTCCCCAAGGGTAAAAATAGTGTTGCCGGCCAATAATGCCGAGGCAACCTTATCGGCGGCGCCAGCCATGGCCTCGGCATGGATTTCACCGTTGTGCATTGTGGCTTCGATCATTTTTTGAAAATGATTAAAAATCTTTTCTTCCATCGTGTGCAACAGCCTGCATTTGCTCTAATAAATCTGTCCAGATTTGTTATCTGGCCATTTTTAACATGACTTTGTAAAGGTATTCTTACTGCAGAATATTTTTTATCCAGTTGATCCGGTAGCCGCCCTGCGACGTTGCCGATGCCGGGCTGATAGCAACGGCGTCAAACCTGGCACTTAACTGATCAACCAGCTTCTGGCTCTGCATATAAGCCAGTGCCGCGGCGGTAAGGCGTTGGCATTTTTGTCGGGTAATTGATTCCTCCGCAGAACCAAAGCTATTGCTGCGACGAAAGCGCACCTCAACAAAAATCAATTGGGTATTATCCCGCATAATTAGATCGATTTCGCCTCTTCGTGCGCGAAAGTTTTTTGCGACAAACAACAAGCCCTGCTTTTGCAGATAATCCTGCGCCAGTTGTTCGGCATCCGCGCCACTTAAGCTACTGTCCCTATACATTGTCTATCCCTGTCAATGTTGTCTATTGCAAGCTGTCTGTTACCAGCTATCCATTGCCAGCTGTCTATTGCCAGCTATGGCTTCGCTGGCACCACCTGGCCCTTTTTAAAGATCGCCCACTTCTCATGGCGTTTTATCACCGCGTCTGAGAGTGTCAGCATTCCGGTGGAGCCAAACACTGGTATTGCGTCAGGCTGATTCATCTCTTCGAGCATAGCGTGCAGCATAAAGGCATCATAACCCAGAGCATAAAGTTGACGGTACGCAGTAGGCAGACGCAGATCCGGCTGAAGTGGCCGCGGCATATGGCCGTCGAGAGTCCAGTTCATTGCAGCGAATTCAATGCCACTGAGGTCGCGGTTGAGCTCAATCTGCTGTGTGCCGTTATAGATATGTGAAGAGGCGTAGACAGGAATATCCCCCGCGTAGAGAAAATCCAGAGAGGGCTTTATCTGCCGGACTTTCTCTGCGTAGCCAAGCACAACAACCAGATCTATATCGTTGCGACGACGGGCAGTATAGCTAAGGCTGCTGTTGATAAAGCGACGCATTTCAAGGCCGCGTCGCTCACTGAGATCGATCTCCAGCGGCGCCTTGAGCAGTTTGGTGAAATCCTTGACGGTAGGTGGGTAGCTGATAGCGCCGGTAACCACGCCGCCACGGTCAGTCCAGTCGTTGATAAAGTGCTCAGTGGCGCGCTGACCCCAACCGCTGTCAGGAGCAATCAGTAGAACATTGGTGCGGCCTTCAAGCCAGGCGCGATCGGCAATCTGCTCCACTTCATCGAGAGCCGAAAGCCCAAATTGAATTAAATTCTGCGGTGGATTGTCAATACGCTTATCGATACGGTTGAGTGTTAAAGTCGGTACATCCAGTGCCGGCAGCGAGAGTAACTCTTCCACCTGTGATTGGCGCATGGGACCAACTACCAATTGCGCACCGCTGCTCACCGCCTGGTTGTAGGCGTCCGCCACCGGTCGAGCCGAGGTATCGAAAAGACTGATATTGGGCACCGCGCTGCCCCGGGCCAGCTTTTGATAATAACCACTCATAAAGCCATTGAGCAGCGTGTTGCTGGGTATCGCATACTCATCCTGCAGGGGCAGTAGCAGGGCAATATTTTTCGGTGCCCGACCCTGCAAGCGACCGGTCAGTGGCGAGGGCGGTTTTTTCGCCCCGGGATGATTTTTCCAGCGCTGCTGCCAGATGGCAAAACGGCTCTGTTGGGCAGTCGGATCCCCCTGCTGGTAGCGCACGGCGGCGGCCAGCTCAAACCAGCCAGCCAGGGTGTCGCGATCACCAGGCCGAGGTTTTTGCAGAGTCTGAAAAGGCAGTTCATTGAGCTGACGCCAGATTTTGTCGTGAACAAGCCCGATCGACCCCTGGCCGAGGAGTTTTCTCTCGTTAAACGATTTGCCGAGCTGAATAAGTTTGCCGATGCTGGTTTCAATATCGCCCATGGCATAATTGAGGTCGCTCTCCAGACTCAGTATACGCCGTGAAAAATCAATGCCCAGTGAGGGTCTAATTGCGACAAAGCGCGGTTGCTGTAACCACTGCTGCGCCGCTTTGTATGCATGACTGGCAATATCCAACTCCAGCCCCAACAGGCTGTACTCAATAAAAAATGCCTCGTCGAGATTATCGGCAGTGATCAAGCCCAGAGTCTCTCGGCTGTTGGTAATATCGCCGGCCTGGGCGAACAAAATGGCAGCGTCGAGAAGCAGGGCGTCTCTGCGCTGTGCTTCGGCAGACTGGGCGCTGAGAACAGTCTGTTGTGCCTGACGCAGGATTGAACGGCTGGTGTCGCTGTCCTGGGGCGTGTTGGCAATGCGCGGTATGACTGAATCTTGTGAAGATATTGGCGCACAGCCCCCGATAAAGGCTAAGATGCATCCAGCAAAAAATATCGACAGAAAAAACTTTGTATTCATGAACTCAAATAAATCCGGTACGTTGTATGTAGTCGCTACACCCATAGGTAACTTGGGTGATATGGTGCCGCGCGCAATAGAGACGCTCCAATCTGTGGCTGTTATAGCCTGTGAGGATACCCGTCACAGCAAAAAATTGTTGGATCATTTTCGCATAGATAAGCCCCTTGTGGCCTATCACGATCACAGCGACAAAAAGAGCAGTGATAAAATCCTCAAGCAATTGGCCTCAGGGGACGATATTGCATTAATTTCCGATGCTGGTACACCGCTGATTTCAGACCCCGGCTACCGACTGGTGCTCGCGGCTCGAGAAGAGGGCTATTCAGTGGTCCCGGTTCCCGGTGCCAGTGCGGTAATTTCGGCCCTCAGTGTCGCTGGATTACCCACTGACAGGTTTAGGTTTATCGGTTTTTTGCCGGCCAAAAGCAGCCAGCGTAAAAAAGCCTTGAGCGAACTCAAGGCTGTCAGTGAAACCATGGTCTTTTATGAGGCCCCGCACCGTATACTCGAGTGCCTCAAAGATGCGCGGGAAGTATTTGGTGTCGATCATATTGGCTTTATTGCCAGAGAGATCAGCAAAACCTTTGAAACCTACCTGTATGGCAGCCTCGACGAGCTGGTCGCGCAGGTAGAGACGGACAGTAATCAACAGCGCGGTGAAATCGTCCTGGTGCTGGCTGGTGGTAGTAAAACAGGGTCCGGCAGCGTCGTGGATGGTGAAAAAGTGCTCCGCCTTCTGCTAGCTGAGTTACCCGCGGCCAAGGCCGCAGCGCTGACAGCAAAAATCACCGGTGGTGATAAAAAGCAGTTCTACCAACTGGCGATGGAACTAAAGCGCTAACAGCAGTTTCTATTTACTGTGCTGACTTTTTTTGACAGGAGTTTCAGATTGGCGATAGATAAACACACGGGCTGGGCAATAGGGTTTTTACTGGGACTATTACTCAGCTGGCCGATCAACGGCTACAGCCAAAACGAAAGTGCGCGAACCTTATTTGCCGAAAATAAAACCGCCATTCTGCAAATCCGAATTATTGACCTCACCTCCGGCAGTAAATCTGTGATTGGCTCCGGATTTGTCGTTAACAATCAAGGGCTGATTGCCACCAATTATCATGTTGTGCAATTGGCGGCGAGCAAACCCGAGCAATATCGTATCGAATATCTCACCGCCACTGATAAAACCGGTGGCCTGCAGTTGCTCGATGTCGATGTAGTCAACGATCTGGCACTGGTCAGCGCCGCCGATCTGGATGCACAACCACTCCCCTTGGCAGTTGCCGAGCCACCCATCGGTGTACCGGTCTTCGCCCTGGGCAATCCTCTTGATCTGGGCCTGACGGTTGTTCCCGGTACCTACAATGGCATCAACCAATCCAGCTATCACCCGCGCGTCCACTTTACCGGCTCGTTAAATTCCGGCATGAGCGGCGGCCCGACACTGGGCGAAGCCGGTCAGGTTATTGGCGTCAATGTCTCCACTGCGGGCAACCAGGTCAGTTTTTTGGTGCCGGTAACCGCCCTGCACAAGCTGATTGCCGAGTATCAGGGCAGAGCTGCTGCAGCGGGGAATATGACCCAGCGCATAGGCCAGCAGCTGTTCGATGATCAGGAAGAAAAATTCAGCCGCATGCTAGCGCTGGATTGGACAAGCATGCCTCTGGGTCAGGCGCAGGTTGTCGACGAACTCAAACCCTTTGTGAAATGCTGGGGCGGCTCCAACAGTTCATCGGAGAAAGCGCAATTTTTGAGTGCCGACCGCACCTGCCGCAGTGAAGATAATATCTACCTGCGCGGAAAATTTAACAGCGGCATTATCGAGTACCAGTTTTTCTGGCTCGAGGCCGACAAGCTCAATTCCCCGCAGTTCTATGCCTACTATCAGCGCCTGTTTGCGGACTTTGTGCCGGGTAACAGCGCTGAGGAAAAAGATGTCGGGGACTTTACCTGTGATGACCAGTTTGTGATTGGCAGCGACAACGGCGCGCAAAACCAACGCAAAACCAAAGTGATATTTTGTGCCAGGGCCTATAAAGAGTATCCACAACTCTACGATGTACTGTTTTTACAGGGCACCGTGGATAGCGCCCGCGCGGCCTTTTTAAGTCACTTTACCCTGGCGGGGGTGAGTCGGGAAAATGCCCAGGCCTTCGCCCGCAAGTTTATGGGGGTGGCGAAATGGCAGTGATTATCGAAGTTCTCGGCTGGGGTGGTAAGAGCCGCCACCACTACCGTGTCGAGGGGCCGTCGATCTGCATTGGCCGCGGCTATCAAAACGATGTGGTACTCAGCGACAGTCATATCTCCGCCAATCACCTGCGACTGGATGCTGTGGAGGACGGCTGGCAGCTGACTGATTTGGAAAGCCTAAATGGCGTTGAGATTATTAAAAACCCTTCTATTAATAGCGCATCGACCGGCATTGAGTCCTCTTCAACGCTGTTGGCCGATGGTGCCGAGATAAAGATCGGTCGCACCCGATTGCGCATTATCGCCGACAGTCATCCGGTAGAGGCAACCAAAGAACTGCATCGACTGGAAAAAGATGTCAGCCGGTTGAATCGGTTCTCGATCTGGCTACCGCTGTTAATTCTCGTGCTGGTGATCGATATTGCCGCACTCTATTTCAACAGCTTTGTCGAATGGCAGTGGAAAAATGCCCTCTCCAGTATTCTCTTAACTCAGATATTCCTATTGGTGCTGGCACTGTTTTGGGGCGCTGTGGGACGTTTTTTGCGCGAGGAGGCCAATTTCCTCGGGCACTACAGTTTAATTCTGCTGGCCAGCCTGGTTTACAGTGCCAGCGATTGGCTTATTGGCGTTGTTGCCTATAACCTCAGTGCAGCGTTTTTAATCACTGCCGTTGCGCCACTGATTGCCCTGCTATTGGTGGCGCTGTTACTTTCAGCAAACTTCGCTCTGGCAACCAGTATGATGGCGCGCCAGCGCTGGATAACCTCGGTGGGCTTTGTGCTGTTAATTCTGGTTGTCAGCACCGCCAATCAGCTGCAGCAATGGGGCGAGTTCTCTCCCTATCCAGCCTATTTTGCTGCGCTGGAATTGCCGGCGCTTCAGATTGGCGGTGGCGATTCTGTGGATGAGTTTATACTAGGCCTCGATGATATTTTTGTACAGGCAGACCAGTTGGCGAAGAAAAAATAACCGCATATGGCCAATCGGGGTTAAACTCGAAAAATAAAAAATAGCGCAAAAACAGCCGAAAAAAATCAATAAAAAAGGGGAAGGTCTTGGAAGCATTTATCAATTACCTAAACGGCATCATCTGGAGTTCAGCACTGATCTATCTATGCCTTGGGGCAGGGTTCTATTTCTCCCTGCGCACGCGATTTCTCCAAGTGCGCCACTTTGGCCATATGATAAAAATAATGTCGGAAGGACGCAGCTCAGAGGCCGGCGTCTCCTCCTTCCAGGCCTTGACCATGTCCCTCTCGGGGCGCGTTGGTACAGGTAATATTGCCGGTGTGGCTACCGCCATTGCCATCGGCGGCCCGGGCGCGGTCTTTTGGATGTGGACAGTAGCTTTCCTCGGCGCCTCAACTGCCTACATTGAAGCTACCCTGGCGCAGATTTACAAAGAGAAAGATGACAACGGCAACTACCGCGGTGGCCCGGCCTACTATATTGAAAAGTCCATGGGGCAAAAATGGTATGCCTGGACCTTTGCTGTAGCCACCGTTGTTGCCATGGGCTTTTGCCTGCCGGGTATTCAGGCCAACAGTATTGCCGCCGCCATGGAAAACGCCTGGATGGTGCCCGTTGAGTACACTGCTGGCGCACTGGCCTTTGGCCTGCTGTTAATTGTTGTCGGTGGCGTCAAGCGTATCGCTCACTTTGCCCAGGTAGCAGTGCCGCTGATGGCGGCAGGTTATATCGCTATCTCGTTTGCTGTGGTCTTTGCCAATCTGGAGATGGTGCCCACAGTGGTAAAGCTGATTATCAATAGCGCCTTTGGTCTCGATGCCGGTTATGGTGCGATTATTGGTATGGCAGTGCAGTGGGGCGTCAAGCGCGGTGTCTATTCCAATGAAGCCGGGCAGGGCAGTGGTCCACATCCGGCCGCCGCCGCGGAGGTATCCCATCCGGCCAAGCAGGGTCTGGTGCAGGCCTTCTCGGTTTATGTCGATACCTTGCTTATCTGCTCGGCAACCGCTTTTATGATCCTGTTAACCGGTCTCTATAATGTTGAGAGCGGTGACGGGGGTTACCTCTATCAGGGGCTGGCCGGTGTTGAGGCCGGACCAGGCTATGTGCAGGCTGCCTTTGATACCATTCTGCCCGGCTTTGGCAGTAGTCTCCTCGCGGTTGCGCTGCTGTTTTTTGCCTTCACCACCATTGTTGCCTACTACTATATCGCCGAAACCAATGTTATGTATATCAACCGCAAAGTGCATCGCCCATGGCTGGCCAACCTGCTCAAAGTGCTGGTGGTGAGTTCGGTGATCTAC
>ERZ1047472.2783-NODE-2783-length-12030-cov-5.838413_pt1 | contig 12030 bp, 12 predicted proteins | sample MGYA00383095_ERZ1047472 | MGnify/ENA primary metagenome ERZ1047472 (study PRJEB29581, sample SAMEA5548365) | metagenome | biome: marine; feature: coastal; material: water | depth 1 m | study: Short-term variability in the microbial, nano- and picoplankton...
CATTCGAGTGGCAATATTCAACGTGGCAAAGCCTGCTAGACGACTGGATTCAAGCCATTAAAGGTGCGTCTAAGCCAGGTAGTGATGCTCGTATTAAATATGAGTCACGCTTGGCGGGTCTAAACAACCTAAACAAAAATCTCGGTGGTCAGATAGAAGGTGCAAGACGCGTTGACCTCATCGAACGGCGTGCAACCCGCGAAGAAGATCTCAATACTTGGATCGCGGCCAAAGCCCCTAACAAGGGATATGCCGAGGCAATTGAGAAACTAGATGCGTTGAGTACAGAAACCGCCACGGCCACACGGTCAAATTATTGGTATAACAATGCCACACGTCCGCAGCTTCTCGGTATTGCGCAGCGCCTTTACCGTCTTTCACATGAACGTGAGAAACCAAATTCTGAGCGCGAAAGTAGCTATCAGGAACGGAATATGGACCGCATGAAACAAAGCATGACTGCCATGGACCGCCGCTATGAGACAGCTGTAGACAAAGCGGAGTGGATGGTCTTTCTCAAGGGTTATATGACCCAGCCTGCGAGCGAACGCGTGAGCGCCTTAGACGGCGCCTTAGGCCTAAACGAAAGTATGAGCGTTGAAGCACTATCAGCCAAATTGGACAATTATTACGCGGCAACTCAACTGCATGAACTCGATACACGTCTTAGTTTGATGGAAGCGACACCAGCAGAATTGGAAGCTAATGCCGATCCTTTCATACGCCTCGCAGTCGCACTTTACGACCATGAACTTGCCATGGAAGCGACCAGCAAAGACCGCGCGGGTCATCGGGCGGCTCTCCAGCCAAAATATATGGAGGCCATTATCGCTTGGCAAAAAGATCAGGGCCTAACAGCCTATCCTGATGCCAATTCAACTTTGCGCGTAACATATGGCAATGTTCTAGGGGGCTCACCTAGGGACGGGATGCGCTATGATCCCTTCACTACCCTTGAAGGCATTACAGAAAAGGATACTGGAGAAAATCCGTTTAATTCACCTCAATCCCAAATCGACCTGATTAAGGCCAAAAATTATGGTCGTTATGAGCTGGAGTCAATTAAATCCGTTCCCGTGAACTTTTTAACAGATCTTGACTCAACAGGTGGCAATTCAGGCTCTGCAACCCTGAATGCACGTGGTGAACTTGTCGGTTTACTCTTTGATGGTACAATTGAAAGCGTTAATTCAGATTGGGACTTCGACCCGCGCACCACTCGCTCTATCCACGTCGATAGCCGCTATATGCTTTGGGTTATGGAAAAAGTGGATAAGGCCAATAACCTACTGGAGGAAATGAACATCGTCAATTCACGAAACTATCCTATTAATTAACGTTTTTCGCAACGATGTGCAACAAAGTGAAACCAGATAAAACATCCAAATGGTGCGGCCGAGAAGACTCGAACTTCCACGGGTTTTACCCCACAGCGACCTCAACGCTGCGCGTCTACCAATTCCGCCACGGCCGCACGTTAAGAACAGGGGCTATAGCAGGATATAAAAATTTGTGAAGAAAGAATTTAGGTTTTAGAGTTCTTGATTTTTATTTATTTTACGGCCAGTTATCGAACATGGGAAATAATAATTTAAAAAATGTAAATGATACCATCGAGTGGAAAAAAAGTCATAATATAATACCCTATGAAGATGCAATTGTTTATATGGAAAATCGGGCAAAGCTTATTGCTACCCACACAGAAACAGAAAAAGTCTGGCTTTTGGAACACCCTTCGCTTTATTCAGCAGGTACAAGTGCCGATAAGACGGACCTAATTGATCCAAATAAGTTTCCAGTATTTCATAGCGGCCGCGGGGGCCAATACACATATCATGGGCCAGGTCAAAGAGTTGCATATGTAATGCTAGACTTGCGTAAACGAGGAAGAGACGTCTCAGCTTTTGTTCGTAACTTAGAGCAATGGATAATAAACACTCTTCTGGTGTTTGGTATTACAGCAGAAAGGCGAAGCGGGCGCGTGGGAGTATGGGTTATACAAGAAAATGGAACAGAAGAAAAAATAGCAGCTATTGGTGTCCGATTAAAGAAATGGATTAGCTTTCACGGTATTAGTATAAACCTAAATCCAGATCTATCACATTTTGAAGGTATTGTACCTTGTGGCATCCAAGACTTTGGAGTTACCAGCTTACACAGGCTTGGAAAGAAAATAACTATGGACGAATTAGACGAGGCATTAAAATCCAATTTTGAAACAATTTTTGGATCCACTACCCCATCTAAAAACTTAAGTAATTAAGTTACAGGCCCATATTGGTTTTCATGGTCATCATTGCTTATTAGGTATTGATTAAACCCTAAGGCAACAACAGCGCTTAAAGCTGTATTAGCTAAAAGTATCATCATTTCTTTACCAGCCACCATTTCTTCGGCCATTTTTTCTGTGTCTGCTTGCGAAGCACCCGTGGATGAGGCTTCAATTATAGCCATAAAACCATCACCAAGCATTGTCATCATCAGAATTATAGTGGCCAATAAATATACTATAATCGGCAATAAACTTGACCAGCCAGACTTTCCGCCATCATGATAACGTTTAATCCAAATCACTATCCAAGGGTATAGGAGTGCAAAAGAAACTATTCCTGCCAGAGCACCAAGACTATCCATTCCTAATAATTCCGGAATACTAAAAATAACGCCTATAACAATAAGCGTTAGAGCTGACTTTTTGAAATCACTAGGGTTCATTCTACCGGCTGGTGATAGATAAGTATTTAACATGTTTAGCTCCTTTTTCGATTATCATTATAGTAAAAGTTTTAAATCGAAGACAAGAAGTTTTTTTAAATATACGAAATCACTTAATTATTTAGGCTTGCCATATGAATTAGCATTTGAGTCAGATTTTGACGTGCCACACCAAAGCGTAAAAATGAATATGATGGAGGCCATAACATTATAAACAGTTGCATTTCCCTCTGACAGATTTTTTTGATATGCGTTTTTTATTCTTTCTATCTCTTCAGGATCTATGTCTTCTTTTCTATCATATTGAGAAAATTCACTAAAGTATTCAGTGCCTCCAAATGCCAACATCACAACAATAGCAACAAAAATCAATAGTACTATCATACCTGTAAGTGGCCAAAAACTTCTTCCCATATCATGCAAACGCTTTCCATAAACACAGTAAGTCATGTGAAGAACCAAAAATGGAAAAGGAATAGAAATAAGAAAAGCAAGCTGACTATTTCCTAATCTTTGCAAAGCGAAGTTAAAAAGCGAAGAAAGCAAGGTTAATATAATTAAACCTACCCAAAAATCTTTTCGGCCCATTCGGCCTGAAGGTGATAATAACATTGTTTTCGGTGTAATCATTAGTCGACCTAACCCGTTAGTAACCCTGGAACAATAGTCACAAAGGCCGCACCTTATATTTTATGAACTCAAACAAATTTTAATATTTTGCACAAATCGTTTATATCAGCACGTAAATTAATAATACGTTCAGCATCTTCCTCATCCTCGCCCCAATATTTTTGTTGCCAGGTTTGATCTAAACGCGAAAGATTAAATGCTTCATTGCCGTTTAATCTCGCTTCCATGACAGCCATAGCTAAGATAACCGACCCATAAACAGAAACTAAATGAAGAAATAAAGTTAATTTTAAATTACAAAGTTTTGATGCATATTTTTCTATTGCTATTAAAGATGCTTCATCTTGCTTTACAGCTATTATACTTGTCGTCTTTTTTAAAAAAACACTTCTTGACGCCGCCCATTCAAGAATGGGGCTCCATTTTTTTTCTTGTTCTTCTCTATGAAGCCTTACCTTATCTTCGCGATAACAAAGTGTATCAGTCTCCCCATATTTTCTGGCCTCTGCTATCAATATTTGCCTATTATTAGGAGTCTGCTCTACAGCCACATTGAAAAGTCTTGTTAATGGCATTAATGACGGACGGATATATTCGTCTTGCTTGTCCCATTCATTTGCAACCAATAAAGACAAGTCTTGATTAGGCAGATAAAGGTTTTTTTTACCAGGTGTTTTTAAAATAAAAGTATCAAGCTTAATAATCCACCCGTCTTCTGATTTTTCAGTAGAAACATTTTTATAAAAGCGTTTCGAATATTTCTTAGCCATCAGAAAGATCATCCCAATCTACAACGGGATTTATTTTGTCAAAATCCAAAGTTTCAAATGCATCGTTCATATGCGAAGGGAGTGGAGCTTCTATATATAGGCTTTCTTTACCCTCAATTGGTAAGGTTATTGAACGAGCATGTAAATGTAATGAATTTTCTATTCCTCCAGGCAATGGTCTATCAGTCATATATTTAGGGTCACCCGCGATAGGTACACCAAGTAATTGCATATGTAACCGTAATTGATGTGTTCTACCCGTCAGAGGTTTCATCACAACCCATGCTAAACGTTGGCCAGCTTTTGCAGCTGTATGGTATAATGTTTTAGAATATTTCGCACCTTTAGCACCGTGGCGAACAGCTTCCATAATTTCTTTGCCTTCATGCTTATTTCCAAACCTGTTGTCCAAACGTCCTTTTGCAACGTAGCCTTTAATCTCACCACTTGAAGGCTTTGGGACCCCATTAGTTATTCCCCAATAAATTTTATCAGCTTTCCTGCTTTGGAAAGCATTACCGATTGACTTTGCAGCAGATAAGTTTTTGGCAATAACAAGAACTCCAGATGTATCACGATCTAACCGATGAACCAACCTGCAACCCTCACCCAAAGAAGGCAGCATTCCATCAATATGTCGCGACGTACCAGTTCCCCCCTGAACAGCTATTCCATGAGGTTTATTTAGAGCAATTATATCACTATCTTCATATATTATAATTGATCTTAAAAAGTCTGCTTCTTTAGAACTTACCTGATGTTTGACTTTTACTTTAGACGGTTCAGGCAAAGGGGGAATCCTAATTACCTGACCGCTTACAATCCTTAAATTTCCCTTGGAGCGTTTGCCATCCACGCGCAACTGTCCTGTACGAAGCAACTTTTCAACTTTGCCATGCGGAACATGTGGAAACCGTTTTTTAAACCACCGATCAAGACGTGATCCTGTATCAACAGTATCAACAGTTATATTTTGAACTAAACTCATGAGCCTAATACTTTACGTGCCAAAATTAGGCCCATAATTAAAGCTCCCACAGAAAATAAAACGGAGGAACCAATATATGAAATAAATAAGCCATAATCTTTCTTTTCATACATAGTGAAGGCTTCTAGAGAAAAAGCACTAAAGGTTGTAAATCCACCCAAAAGACCCACCCCAAGAAAAAGCATAAGATTACTTACATCATTAACCTTTGATGAAACCCAACCCACAAGGAAACCCATAAAAAAACTTCCCACGATATTTGCGGTAATTGTACCCAACGGATAGTCAGATACATAAAACTTCGAAATAAACAAACTCAAAGAATAACGTGCACTAGCTCCTAGAGCACCTCCGAGTGCTACATATAAAATACTACTCATTTTGGTGCTTTACGCCCTGAGAATCATATGGGCAATGAAAGTTTTAAAAAATCATATAATTTATATTTGTTTACCAGTACTAGGCATACCATCAGCAGATAATAAAACTGCTAGCCAACGTGTTGTTGAAAATTGTGCAAATACAATCATAACTATAACCGTTAAAGGGGCAGAAAGAAACGCACCTACTCCGCCCCATAATGCATACCAGAGGGTTAAAGATAACACTACAACGAGGGCGGATAGATTTAAACTATCTCCCATCATTTTTGGCTGTATTGTATTGCCAATAATAAATTGGACTGCAAATAAACCAATAGTTAGAATTAAAATTGGAGTTAAAGAGTCAAACTGCATAATACCAAAAGCCACAGGTAAGACAATTGCCGCCAATCCACCCACGATTGGTATATAATTTAGAATAAAAATAACGAGCGACCAAAATAATGCGTTTTCCAGTCCTAAAATCGACATTATGGCAAAAGACAGTATTGTTTGAATTAGACTTATAATGGTCTGAACACTCACATACCTCTTAACTGAATAACGGATACTTTCAAAAATCTTCATTGCCTTTAATTTCGAAGATTTTTTACTAAACAAATGCTCAATTTTTTGAGGGAAAGAGGCTTGGGCTGCAAAGAGGAAAGCCACATAAATTGAAATAGTAACAAAATCAGATAAAACACTCTGTACTGAACTTGCAAAACCAATTAAACTGGAATTAATTTTAGCCTCTAAATTCAAACCAGATATAAAATTAGCAATATTCTCTTCTTGATAACCCACTAGATTTGAAGCCCAATTAAATAGAACATCTAGACGTGCCTCATAAATTGGAGCCTGTTCAATTAGGTCACCTGCAGTGTCGATAACAACAACAGTTATTCCTGCTAGTGAAATTACAACAGTCATAATTGCAATAATAAGCGCTACCCAATAAGGTATCCTTTTTGATAAGCTATCTATCCAACTCGCAAAAGCATCAATTATAAGCCAGATAAATACAGCCAATGCTATCGGGGACATTAAATCACGAGTAAAATACAAAGATGTAATCACAGCAATGAAAGTTAAAGTTAAAAGCGATGACCGTATTGTAGTATCCATAGCACTTTAATCCTCTCTTTTATCAATGACGTCAACATTGCATTAAAAGTAAATATCCAATAGGTGGATATGAATAAAAAAATAAAGCTGTAGTTACAAGGCTCACCCTTAGTTAAAACATAGGATTCGTATCATGGTTACCCGGTTTGCTCCATCACCAACGGGAAGGTTGCATTTAGGGCATGCGTTTGCAGCCAAAGTAGCTTTTAATTTTTCAAAAAATCAGAACTTTAATTGCTTACTTCGTATTGAAGATATTGATCACACCCGCTGTACAAACAAATACACACTGGAAATATATCAAGAGTTGGACTGGCTTGGTTTTGATTGGCCCTTGCCCGTAAAGGTACAAAGCAAACACTATTATGATTACGCTAAAGCTATAAAAAACCTTTGTAATTTAGGGCTTGCTTATGAATGCCCATTAACAAGAGGAAACATTAGAGACGGCTTATTACCAATAAATAAAGGAATAATCGTCAAAGGGTATTTAGATAACTTCAAAGACGGCAATAGTAAACCAAATATAACAAACTCCATTAGGTTGGATCTGAAAAAGTCTTTGCAATATGTAAAAGATCAAGAACTCACATTTATAGAAACAGGCTCTGGAACAGAAAATAAAGTAAATTCAAAGATTGCGTTGATGAATGCTGTAGAAAACAATAAACCTGACCCTATTATTGCAAGAAAAGATATAGGGGTATCATACCATATAGCCGTGACATATGACGACCATTATCAGAAAATAACTCATGTAGTTCGCGGATATGATTTGTATGAATCAACACACTTACATGTCTTAATTCAAAAACTAAGCAATTGGCGAACACCAAAATACCATCACCATCCAGTTCTAAATAATGAATATGGTGATAAACTTTCAAAACGCGGATTAGACACAACAATTAGATCTTTACGAAGTAATGGCTTAACCGCGCAGCAAGTGTTAGATATGGCAACTTTATGACAGAAATTCATGAAAATAATTTCTTATTCAACACTTGGTATTTCATTGGAACTTCCTCAGAAATAAATTTAGGGAAAATGAAAAGAAAAGTTATTGCAGGACAACCTTTAGTTATTGGAAGGCGTAAAAATGGTGCTATTTTCGCCTTAAGAGATACTTGTCCGCATCGTGCCGCCCCGTTTTCAAAAGGCTGTATTATAAAAAATACAGTTGAATGCCCCTACCATGGATGGAGGTTTGATGTAGACTCTGGTATCTGCAAAACTATACCTTCTTTAACTTCGGATCAAAATTTAAAAATAGAAAGAATTTCAGTTCCGACATATATAACTAAAGAGCAAGACAATTTGATATGGGTTTACTTAGCAAACAATAAATCCACGAATAAGCCGAGCATAAAACCTTATAGGCTTCCATTTTCAACAAAAAAAGCAATTATTGATTATAGCTGCATATTAGAATGCAATATTGATCATGCTGTTATTGGCTTGATAGACCCTGCACATGGCCCATATGTTCATAAACAATGGTGGTGGCGATCACCTAAGAAGATACAAGATAAAATAAAATATTTTGAGCCTTACTTACTAGGCTTTACCATGAAACCGCACTCTCCATCTTCAAACAGTTTCGCCTACAAGCTACTTGGAGGAAATCCAGTCACTGAAATTATCTTTCAAATTCCTGGTTTCAGAACCGAGGAAATAAAAATTGGTAAAAAAACTCTTCTGTCAATCACTATTGTAACCCCAGTTAGTGCGAATAAAACTGAAATACGCCAAATATTTTTTACTAACCTGAGAATTATAAAAATATTATCACCAATATTACAGATCTTTACCAAAAAATTTATCCAACAGGATGCAAGAATTATTAAACTTCAACAGCTGGGTCTGGCTTACAACCCTAAAATGATGCTTATTGATGATGCTAACACCCAAGCAAAATGGTATTATGCAATAAAAAAGGAATGGAATGACTGCAATGAGAAAGGTCGCAAATTTCAAAATCCCGTAAAAGCAACAACACTAAAATGGCGGACTTAGAGTTTAATTTAATACCCGCCCAGCTATTGCATCAAGTTTAGCGACCAAAAGGCTATCACGACTTTCCTGAGGGGTTATAATCGCAAAATCTAGATTTCTTTCAATACCTTGAGTTCCATCATCTCTAAAACCATAGTCCTTTATTATTTTTGAAAATTCGCTCACAGTATTTGAAGCCGTGAAGGCATTTTCGTTTAAAATTTTAATTACAGCCGCGACATCCACATTGTCTTCACCTTCGCGCCAACAATCATAATCTGTTACCATTCCAACAGAAGCATATGGTAATTCTGCTTCTCTAGCGAGCTTTGCTTCTGGCATATTTGTCATTCCAACAACATCACAACCCCAACTTCTGTAAAGGTTACTTTCAGCTTTAGTGGAAAACTGAGGTCCCTCCATCGCTAAGTACGTTCCTCTGTTATGAACTTTTACTCCAGTCGAATTAGCTGCTTTAAAAACAAGTTTTGCAAGCCGGTTACAGACTGGATTAGCGAGAGATACATGCGCAACTAACCCTTTTCCAAAAAAGCTTTTTTCGCGCTTAAAAGTTCTATCAATAAATTGATCTATTATAACAAAATCTCCAGGCTGGTAATCTTCGCGCAAAGAACCAACAGCCGACATTGAAATAAGGTCAGTACACCCTGCTCTTTTTAAAACATCTATATTTGCTCTATAATTAATATCACTGGGAGTCAGGCTATGCCCTCGACCATGCCTAGGTAAAAATCGAAGTTTAATTCCATTTATTTCAGCGAATAATATAGAGTCAGAGGGTAGTCCCCAAGGGCTATCAATGGAAATCCACTCTTTATTTTCAAGCCCTTCTATATTATATAAACCAGAGCCTCCAATTATTCCTAAAATCCATTCACTCATAATAATCTACTAAATCTCAAAATAAAAAAACCGCCTGTAATGAAACGGCGGTTGATTTATAAAACTATAAAAATATTTAATGCTCAACGTCTTTCCAGACTCGCTTATAAGAAAACCAAAGTAATATTGCAAGAATGGTCAAATAGAGCATTGTCATTAGTCCAGCACTTTTCCTCTGTTCCATTTTTGGGTCAGACGACCACGCTAAAAATTCAGTAACATCTGCAGCCATTTGCTCTACTGTAGCAGGTGTGCCATCAGCATATTCTACTATATCGTCAGATAAAGGAGCAACCATAGCAATGGCTCCTCCATCCATGACAGGATTGTAACTTAAACCTGGGCCCATAACCATGTCTTTTGGTATCTCAGCGTCGTAAGCTAACAAAAGATTATAGATGTAATCAGCCCCGCCATTTCTCGCTGAAACTATAACCGATAAATCAGGGGGAAGCCCACCTCCGTTACTAGCTCTAGCAGCAGCATCATTGGGGTATATAGCAGGAAATTTATCCGCAGGAACACCTGGGCGTTCAAAAATATCACCAGTTTCTCCATCTATACTTTCGATACTCCAGTCAGCAGCAAAATTCTTCACTAGTGGGTTATCGTTAGGATTTGGATAACGCTCATCGTAAAAAGGAGCTCCTTGATCGCCGAGATGTCTAAACGATAGATGCTTTAATTGATGACATGATGAACACACTTCTCGATATACCTGGTATCCGCGTTGGGCAGATGCCTTATCGTAAGTTCCAAAAGCACCATTGAAATGCCAGTGCTTATGCTCCATTTCATAATCGCCTGTGTTATTGTCTCCCGCGGCATGGCCGACCCCAGAGAAGGTTGTAATTACAAGAGCTACTGTGACAAAAATTAGCTTAGCATTAAAAGTCATCTTAATCCCCTATTCAGCTGGCACAATTGCTGTATGGTTAATGTCGCCAAGTACTGCCTTAGTAATAGAATCTGGACGATCCTTTGGGGTTTCTACAAGCCCTAATATGGGCAATATTAAAACAAAATATGCAAAATAATAAACAGTCGCAATGCGTGAAAGCCATGTAAAGTTAAGTCCTCGTACTTGTCCTGATGCATCTGTCCCAAAAGGTATAGCTATATTGTCAGGTGTTTCAGCTCCACACCAGCCCAGTATGAAACAGAAAAACAAGAAAATCCAAAAGAACCATTTTGCTACTGGGCGAAACCTCATTGAGCGAACTTTTGAAGTATCTAGCCATGGTAATACGAATAAAACAATTATGGCTCCTAACATTAGGACAATTCCTAGAAGTTTGTCAGGTACAGCACGGAGTATTGCGTAAAAGGGTAAAAAATACCATTCTGGTACTATATGAGGTGGTGTCTTAAGCGCATCTGCCTGAATATAGTTATCAGCATGCCCTAATGCATCAGGCTGATAGAATATAAAGAATGCAAAAATTAGTAGAAAAACTACAACCGCAAAACCATCTTTAATGGTATAATATGGGTGGAAACTTAATGTGTCTTGTTTAGTTTTTGTTGTGATACCTATCGGGTTGTTTTGACCAACATGGTGTAGAGCCCAAACGTGTAAAGCAACAAGACCCGCAATCACGAAAGGCAATAGATAATGGAGAGCAAAAAAGCGGTTTAGGGTTGCATTATCAACGGCATAACCTCCCAATAACCATTGTTGCAAGCTCTCGCCCACAACGGGTACTGCCCCAAAAAAACCAGTAATAACTGTTGCTCCCCAAAAAGACATTTGTCCCCAAGGTAGTGTGTACCCTAGAAATCCAGTTGCCATCATTACTAAGTAAATCAAGCAACCTATTATCCACAAAACCTCTCTCGGTGCTTTATAAGATCCATAGTAGAGACCTCTAAACATGTGCACATAAACTGCTAGAAAAAACATTGAAGCACCAACAGCATGCATGGGCTGTAAAAGCCAACCAAATGGTACGTCTCGTCGAATACGCTGGACAGAGTCAAAAGCAAAATCAACATGTGGTACATAATGCATGGCAAGTATGATGCCGGTAATTATCTGGGATACTAAGCATAATGCTAGAATACCCCCAAATGTATACCAATAATTTAAATTTCTTGGGGAAGGAAATGTCATAAAGTCTGCACCCATGCGCACTATGGGAAGACGAGTATCAAGCCATTTGGTTGCGGCATATTTGGGTTCGTATGTAGAAGGATGTCCGCTCATATTTAACCTACCTTAATAACTGTATCTGAAACATATTTATATTCTGGAATTGCCATGTTTTTAGGGGCTGGACCTTTGCGAATCCGGCCAGATGTATCGTAATGAGAGCCATGGCAAGGACAATACCAACCGTTAAAATCGCCAGATTCTCCAACTGGGATACATCCAAAGTGCGTACAAACCCCAATCATCACAAGGTAACGTGGGTCGACAGTTCCGTCTGGCTTGGCAATCAATCGTGCATTATCTTCTTCTGGGTCCGGACAATCACTTATGAGCGTATCTTCAGCAATCTTTATCTCTGCTGGAGTTCTGTGCCTCACAAAGACAGGT
>ERZ1047472.2784-NODE-2784-length-12029-cov-7.686654_pt1 | contig 12029 bp, 9 predicted proteins | sample MGYA00383095_ERZ1047472 | MGnify/ENA primary metagenome ERZ1047472 (study PRJEB29581, sample SAMEA5548365) | metagenome | biome: marine; feature: coastal; material: water | depth 1 m | study: Short-term variability in the microbial, nano- and picoplankton...
CGACCATTTACTGGGAGCTGGAGCCATTCCGCTGGATGCTCTTGAGGCGCGTATGACGCAATGGATAAACACGCAGAAGCTGCGCAGAAGCAAGTCTGAATGACAATCGGGTCATGCAGAAACTCAGAGCCTTGGGTGGATGCACTCGAGGCTTCTTAAAAAAGACCTGAGCCAAAGCTCAAGTAGCCCCATCGGCAGACTCTGTAATAGGCATTGATGAGGCCGCTTCAACGCACGTAAAGCCCCCCATCAATAAGCAGCGTTTCCCCCGTTATAAAACCAGAGGCTGGCCCCAGCAAAAACAGTAAAGGGCCCGTCATATCCTCAGCAGTAGCCATGCGCCTCATTGGCACCCGCTTTGCGTATCGATCGCTGTCGACCTTCTCGAAAATTTCCTCTCTACCCGTACCGCCGGTGAGAAAAGCAGTGTCGGTCAATCCGGGCGCCAGGGCATTAACACGGACTCGAGGGGCGTTCTCCCTTGCCAGTCCTTTCACCAGAGCCACTACCCCCGCTTTGGCTGCGGCGTAATGCGTGTAGTTAGGTATGACATCTATCGCTTGGGTAGACGCCACGCAAACCATAGCACCCTGATCAGAGCGAAATAATAATGGCAGCGCAGCCCGAGCACACAAAAAATGGCTGCGAAGATTTCCCGAAATAATTTCATCAAAATCCGCGGTGTCTAAATCGCTAATCGGAGTAAATGCCTTGAAATACCCCGCTAAATTAACGAATCCATCTAACCGCGGCCATTGCTGCGAAAGCTGATCGAAGGCCGCTTTGACCTGGTCTTCGTTACTACCGTCCATGGGTATCACCAAAGCTTCTGGCAGCGGAGGTTTATCCTCTATGGAAGATGGTAAATCGAGCACTGCAACATGAACTTGAGTTGCGACCAGTTCTTTCACAAGTGCTCGTCCCATGCCGCCGCAACCGCCCACGACTGCCACATAGGCCCCCTGAGGAGGCCCGAGTCTTGTTGGATTGAATTCCATGGTGTTCTCTCTAATACGGCTTGCGCTAAAGGGGGCCTTCGCCCCCAAACAGACTTAGTTAAAAGAATAGTTAGCGGTTAACCCGTAGGTTCTTGGAGGCGCAAATAATTCCACCGAACCTCCAAAACTACTGACAATAGAATGCGAGGTCACTAACTCGTCGCTTAGGTTCTTGCCCCAGACCGTGATGTCCCATTTACCCCCACTCGATGTATAACGGACGCTAGCATCGACCACCGTGTAATCATCCATGAAGGATACTCCCTGATTAGTAGCTTCCATATACCAATTATCGGAGTATGAAGCGCTAGCCTCAAAGTCAAGCATTGAACCATCGCCCAGCACAGCATTGTAGTTTGCAGCTAGGGAGTATTTGTAGTCGGGAGAGCGTGGTGCTGTATTGCCCGTAAACTGGCCACCCACAATTTCTGCATCCAAGCTGGCATACATGCCAGAAACTGTGAGGTTCTCGCCCACTGCAGCAATAAAATCCAACTCTATACCGCTTGATTCCGTCCCAAAGTTCTCAGACACCAGAGTAAAGTTTTCAAGTCTGAACAGCTGCTGGTTTTCATTTTCGAGATCAAAATACGTGATGTTGAATTGCAATCGGTTATCAAGCCACCGCGTCTTCGCACCAACCTCCATATTGGTGGCTTCCTCGGGTTCGAGTGGCGTCTCTGCCAATTGAGCCGACGTATTTTGCGAGATGAATACACCACTTTTATAACCCTTCGACCATGTTGCAAACAACATATGGTCGTCTGAGACTTTCCAGTCAACAGTTACCCTTGGGGTGAATTCATTCCAGCTCTTCTCTAGACCTTTAAAGTTATAGACCTCATTCCCCGGTGACGAGGAGTAGGCGTTGTCCATTTCTTTCTCGTCCCACGTCTGACGCCCTCCTAACGTCAAATCCAAGGCATCTGTCATAGACCAGACCACTTGCCCAAATAACGCCATACTAGTGTTGGTAGCACTTTGAAGCCAAGAGCGATCGAGAAGAGCCCCTGGCGCAACGGGAGAGCCGGGGCCGAAAGCGATAGGCACATTGGCAAAACGATCCACATTCTCCTTGAAGTAGTAGGCCCCCGCTACCCAGAACAACCGGTCACCGTCGTGAGTCAGCCTAAACTCTTGGGAGAACTGATCGGCGTCATCACCCTCATTGTCTTCAACACTTAATAGGTTAGGAGGCGAGTCCATCCCCCCCAGCTCCTGAAGCCATGAGTATTCAAGCTCTCGGTAAGCAGTGATTGAAGTCAATGAAAGATCGTTAGCGAGCTCCATCTGAACACGTGCTGACAGACCAAATACGTCACGTTCGGCATATTGCTCTATGGTCAGAGCACAAGTTCGTGGATCCTCACTGTTCGTGTCTACCTTGACCTGCTTGAGTACACCCGTAAAAGCACCACCTGCATTTTGCTCGTCCGCAGGATTGTCCAGTTTGGTCAAATCACGACAGCGACCATTGGTATCGTCTGTAGAATAGTCGAACCCCAATAAAACCTCGGTGTTATCCGATATATCCCAAAGTAGCTTGCCCCGCAGGCTAAGGTTGTCAGCGTCATCCAAACCCTGCCCGCTGATGTTACTGTAAGCATAGCCATTGCGGTCACGCTTACTAAAAGACAGATTTCCCGCCATGTTTTCGCCCAAAGGCCCATCAATAAGACCACGGAAAATGGTCAGCCCATAGTTACCGGCGGTGGCCCCCAGCTTAGCCTGATACTCCCTCGAGGGTTTTTTGGTCACTATACTAATCGCACCCCCCGTAACATTTCGCCCGTAGAGTGTTCCCTGTGGGCCACGGAGCACCTCTATACGCTCGAGATCATAGAGATCACTTGTCGCGCCCGCGGATCGCCCAACGTAAACGTCATCGATGAAAACGCTCACGGTCGGATCCGCACCTGCAGAATCAATTGTAGTACCCAACCCCCGCAAAAATAGTTGCGGCTCACCTATATTGAATTGGGTGTAGGTTAAGTTAGGTGTCTTTAGTGCGACATCTGAAATACTCGAGATACCCGCTGGAGAGATCGCACTACCGTCGATAATGGTTAACGCTAGAGGCACATCCTGAGCATCTTGCGCTCGCCTTTCCGCAGTCACAATAACCTCTTCCAAAGCTGATGCCTGCGACATAGCTACCTGTGGTATCGCAACAGCTAGCGCCGATAGAATAATTTCCGCTCTAACAAACTTATCTGATCTTTTTATTACTTGCTTAATACCCATGGGAAACCCCCTTCCTGTTGTGGTCTAACATTAATCACTAAAGTTTTTATTTAAGAATTGGAGCATGTGTTCGTTGTAAACATCGGGCGCTTCCGCCCAGCCGAAATGGCCGACACCCGGCATACAAACGAATTCTGAGGCTGCAATTTTTCCAGCCATTTTTTCCATCACTTTAGGTGGCGCCGCACTCAAGTCATGCTCTCCAGCCACACAAAGAACGGGAATATTTATCTTCGACAAAACATCACGGCCCTCATACCAGGTTACAGCTTCAATGGCTGCGCGAAAGGTCTCCTCACGCATGCGAGATATCACCTGAACAACCAAGTCAGTGGCTCCACCTGTGGAGCCCGGGCCAAACATTTTTTTCAACATAACCGGCGCGTACTCAGGAATAGTTTTGCCGGCATCAAGAGGTGCTACGCGATCCGCCACAAACTTTTTCTGCCATTCACCCCCGCGGCCACCAAAGGCTGCACTGGTCGATGAAAGGATCAAACCTTGAATACCCTCCGGGTAGTAGTCAAAAGTTCGCTGCGCAATCATGCCCCCCATGGAATGCCCCAGCAGAATGTTAGTTTTGGTTCCCAGCGCTTTCATCAGAGACACGCAAGCCCGTGCGGCCGACTCAATACTGAAATTTTCGGGCATAGGGCTCAATCCGTAACCCGGCGCATCCCAAGCGACAACACGGTAGCCTGCTGCAACCAGAGCAGCGGTTTGCTGCAGCCAATACTCTTTAGCGCCAAAGGCACCGTGCAAGAGGAAAACGCTTTTATCGCCAGCCCCGGTCACACAGTAATCTGGCAGTCTATAGGGGCCATAGTTATTAGATGCAGTCATTCGATCAGTACCTCCCGAGCGTCGGCGCTTGCGGCAGCGGTGAACATCGCTGTTAGTTCCTGTCTCACAACTTTTTGCATGGCATTTCGCGGCAAGCTAGGAACCACTAATAAACGCTCGGGCAATTTGTAAGTCGCTATGTGCTTTGCAGTTAGATGTAGTAATAGGTCGTCAAGGCCAACTACCTCCTGTGGTTTCATAACAACCGCCACTCCGGTGCGTTCGCCCAACCTCTCATCGGGGACAGCGAAAGCTGCGACCTCAAGAATCGCCGGATGGTCAGATAACAGGTTGTCAATTTCTGCCGGTGCGATATTGAAGCCACCGCGAATAATGACCTCCCGACAACGGCCGACATACTTGTAGTAGCGTGGTGGACTGCTATCACCTGCGATCTCAAAAAGATCGCCTGAACGGTAGAAGCCTTCACTGTCGAATGCCGCCGCAGTTTGCTCGGGTGCGTTGAAGTAATAGGAAAAAATAGTGCTGCCCCGCATCAATAATTGTCCCTTTTTACCCGGCTCGGTGATTTCTTCTCCGCTATCCAAGTCCACGATTTTGGTTTCCAGTTCGCGGCTAAGCTCAAAATCCGACCAAGAGATATCAGCCCTACCGGCTCGAGCGAAATGGGTGGACCGAAGGCTCGAGTCAGGCACAGTGGCCCTCGTACTCTGTAAGGAGACACCCTCGTTAGAGCCGAAAAAATTTACAATTTCCACACCAAAATTATCTGCCATTTCTTCAACAACCCAATCGGGCAAAGCCGCTGACCCAGAACCCATGATTCTCAGCGAAGTTAGGTCGGCTTGTGCTCGTAGTTCTGGATCTTTAAGCAATGCAACGATAAAGGCCGGAGGCATAAAGGTAACAGTGACCTGAAGTCTTCGGATCTGATCAAGCACCATTGGCATATCCAAAGGATGGTGCAGCGCTAAAGTTCCGCTGGACAATAACCAGCAGTAGAAACCACCCCCAATTGCCGCCATATTAACCATGGGTCGCGCATTCAAAATGACGTCCCCGTCTTGCATCTTGGCGCCGTGCGCCACCATACGGCCGATAGCAGCCCAAAGATTATGGCTGCGGATCACTCCCTTTGCCTTTCCCTCGGTACCAGAAGTCCAACAAATTGTCAGCGCTTCGTTAGCCGCTGTGGGTGAACTTTCGAGATCCTGCTGTGAGGCATCTAAAATAGAGCGGTCATCAGCCGGGCCATCTATGCTCAGTAACTTGACATTGAATTCACCACACAGGTCCTGCAGTGATTCTGCTGTGGCCATGTCACGGCCTTTGAAGCGCGACAAAGTAATGTAAGCCGTTGGTGATAGTTGTGAAAAAATGTCGCGCAGCTCAGACCTGTCAAACTGCATGACAACTGGGCTTAAAATCACACCCATGCGCGCACATGCGAGAAGAATTACAGTAATTTCATGGATATTGGGTAACTGCAAAACAACAATGTCGTTACGCCGTACTCCTGCGTAGTGAAGTTGACGCACCTGAGCCTCTACCCGTTCGGCGAGTTCACTGTAGGTCAAATTGACTGCGGCGCTACCGGCAATATCCAGTCTGTTTGGGGGGTCAAGGATCGCTAGGCGCTCTGGATAAGCGGCCACGTTGCGTCGAAAATGTGCATCCAGCGTGTCGTTACCCCACCAACCTTTCGCCGAGTGATGGGCAATTGTCACCGAGTCCGAGGCCATCATACTGTCGACTCCAGCTGGAAGTGAGAACGTACTCGCCAAAGAAGCCAAGTGGCTAAAGGCAGTGCAGCGATAAGCACCCACTGCAATGACTGCCCCACACTCTGCTTATCTGAGAACCCATAGTCAGTGATGAGTGCCACTGCTAATGGGCCAACGCCCAGACCCAGAACGTTTCCGACCAACAAAAACAGGGCCGCCGCCTGCCCTCGAAACTTTGCGGGGGTGATGGTTTGCAACGACGAAGCATTGAGGCCGCCTGGCAGCGCCATAAAAAAAATAGCGCCACCGACCCCTATAAGGGCAAATTCGGGTGTCGATGAATAAGCAGCCCAAAGGCCCGAAACACACAGTCCCATGCATGCCAAAGCGCCTAGACGAATATCGCTCGCCGGAACGCCCCGTACAGTTAAATGTCGCGCCCAAAAACCACCCAAGAGTGCGCCGACAGGACCACAAGAAACCAGCAAGCAGCCCATCGCCAGCCCTATTTCACCGATGCTCCATTGATGAACGCGCAAAAATATGACCGGCAACCAAGAAATCAGGGCATACGAGCAGAGCATATGCAGTCCGAAACCAAGGTTATGTCCTAGGTAAGGTCGCAAGTGCTCTCTGTAGTGCTTAACAAAATCCCGAAAATTCCCTGAGCCTGACGCGCCCTCATCAGGAACCCTCTGTTCTTCCATCGCCCCCCTTACCGGCTCAGGTATCAGTAAAACTATGGCAAGTGCCAGCGCTAACCCGGGTAAACCCACAATAAAGAAAGCCAGTTGCCAACTGTAAAAAGATCCCAGTAGTGGCAGTTCTATGGGCGGTATGGCCTCCAACCACTCGACCAGCCTGCCACCAATGAGAAATGCACCGCCGGTGCCAAAGTAAATGCCCATCGCATACACACCGAAGGCACGGGCACGCTCCCGAGGCCGGAATAAATCTGACATTGCTGAATACACGCCCGGGGTGAGCCCTGCCTCACCAATACCCACCGCCATGCGAGCAACAAATAACGTGACAAAATTTTTGGCCAAACCACAAAAAGCAGTCGCGATGCTCCACAGAGCAATTGAAATGCTAATCACCCGGACCCGACTGTTGCTGTCAACGATGCGACCCATGAAAAGGCCGATAATCGTGTAGAACAGCGCAAATGCCGTGCCATGCAATAAGCTGAAGGCTGTATCAGTTAATCCTAAATCCCGCTGAATGGGCTCGATCATCAATACAAGTATTTGACGATCTAGGAACGACACTAAATAGGCCAACATAAATAAAGTGGACGCAAGAGCGGGACGCGCTCTCGTTGAGTCTGCTAAAGCAGGCGAGGCAGTCATTGCGGCCATTTACTGGTAAGCAACATCATTTTTTTACTATCGTTGATGTAGTCGCTTGCATTCTAGGGTGAAATTTGAAAAAAAGTAAAGTAGGTTTAGAAAAAATACAGCGAAGATCGCCCTCTCTCACAGCGGAGACTAAACCTTCAGGACTTATGCACGACCTGATCAAGAGAAACTACGCCGTGGCAATGCTGACAGCGCATAACGCTGCCGAGCTGCTGGCCACAAGTTTGATGAATCGCCTGAGTCGCTAAATGGGTAGAGCCAACAAGCCACCGATTCCCCCACTGCATGAGCTGCAACGCCAAACCCAAAAGATCGCGCCCTGACTTACTGGGCTCATACAGCATTCTATCGGGGCTCTCCTGATACAGCCGAGCATGCCCCAACCCTAGGAGCTGGATGCGCCTTAAGCGGCTCGAAATCGTAGCCGGCGGAAGACCCGTGAACTGCTGAATGGCATCAAATTTATAAATGCCTCGTAGCAACGCCGCCATGACAACTGTTGTTCTAGAGTCGCCTAAGACATCAACGATCAATGGGCGCTCGGGATTCCTGACGGGACTATTAACTGCAGTCTCTGCTGAAACGCCACGGTAACGACGCGCCTTGCTAGAAAATTTAATAATTTCCGTATCCTGTTCGACCAACCCCACCTCCGCGTTGATAAGTCGTCCATCGCAACTTTGGCAGTAAGCGGCACAGCGCAGGGGCTCGCCGCAGCTGTGATACCACCGCGACACCTTGGCTTCTGGTCGAGCGTCCCAACGCATTTGCCATTCTCTAGCCGCCATCATGAAGGGAAACAGGTCTAGCCCCGGGGGTGTTAACAGGTAACGAACCAACTTTCTCCCTGGCTGCTGCTGTCGCTCCAGGCAGCCCACATCAATGAGCTGGGTCAGTCGCCGCTTTAATGTTGCAGGGGAAATCGCGAGAGATTCACTCAACCCTTTCCAAGTTTCAACACCTGCAAAAAGCTCGCGTAAGATCAATAAAGTCCATTGATCGGCAACGACGTCAAGGCCCGCTCCTATTGAACTCCGAGCACGTTCCTGCCCCATCAATCAACTCGCATATTAACTATCATAACTGTACCATGTTACCCAATTAGACATAATGACGCACAAATTCAATAAGGAGCAAAACTATGGCTGAGGTGATTGTTGATCGGAAATTGCCGCTCCAAGCTTCAGAAGAGCATAACGAATATTTACATCACGATGCATTTAGACCAGTCGATAAAGAAATCACAGCGACGGATCTTAGTAGCATTGGAGACATTCCAAAAGATATCGACGGCGTATACATTCGCAATGGACACAATCCGGTGTACCAACCAAAAAGCGGTCGCTACCACTGGTTTGATGGTGACGGCATGGTTCATGCGACTACCTTTGCTGATGGCAAAGCCACCTTCCGCAACAGAATGGTGATGACCACTGGGCTCGCTGCTGAAATGGAAGCGGGTCGGGGACTATACCCGGGCTTGAGGGATGGCTTTGAGGCCGAGGAAGGTCTTAAAAATAGCTCTGGGACCGACGTAGTGCTTCATAACGGTGAATTTAAAACGTTGTTTTCCCGGTGCGGTCAGCCTTATCGATTAGCCGCCGATGATTTTCGTACTCTGGGACCCGATGACTTTAAGGGCAGCTGGGAACGCGGCATCTCGGCCCACTCTAAAGTTGATGAACGCACAGGCGAACTGATTTTTTTTAACTACAGCTTTAATTCAGAGCCGTTTATGGAGTACGGCGTGATCGATAAAGATAATCGTGTCAGCTCTGTCACGGCCATTGACCTGCCAGGCCCACGCCTGCCCCATGACAGCTGGGTGACGGAAAACTACACCGTGCTGCATGACTTACCCCTCTATTGGGACTCAGCGCTGCTAGCACTAGGCAAGAAAAAATTAAAATTTGACCGCGATTTGGCCAGCCGCTTTGGCGTTATACCGCGGCATGGCTCAGGTGGAGATATTCGTTGGTTTGAGTGTGAGCCCACTTACATGCTGCATACAGTCAATGCGTGGGAAGATGGCGATGAAATCGTTGCTTTTGGCTTTAAGCAACTCACTCCTATTCCCAAGATTCCTAGGGAAACACCGAGCGCACGGGTTCAAAATTACTTTTTGTCCTTCCAGTTTAATCAACCGCGCCTCACTGAATATCGTTTTAATTTACGAACTGGCAAGGCCAGCGAGCGCATTGTCGATGAGCAATGCCTTGAGATGCCCAATATCAACGCTCGCTACCTAGGCATTAGAAACCGCTACGCCTACAACACTATGGCTGCAGAGATCCCCTATTTTTTGATGAGTGGCATTCAAAAATTTGATCTACAAAACCGAAGGGAGGTTGATCGCTATGAACTTCCCAAAGGCAAATATATGGGTCAGCCAGTATTCTCCCCCCGGGTAGGTGCCAAAGATGAGGATGATGGGTACCTCATCTCTTATGTCAGCGAGGCCAATCATGCTGAAATCTATATTTGGCAGGCCCAAACCTTGGGTGACGGCCCCATCGCAAGAATCCCACTCCCCCAACGTATTCCCGGAGGCTCCCATGCCTATTGGGGTAATGGCAGCGATATTCGCGAGGCTCAGATGCGCCAAACGGCTAACTCTCACTAATTTCAGCGCAGGGGAATTACTATTATGCAGCCCTATCTCATTGAGGCAATTCGAACCCCGAGAGGCAAAGGCAATGCCAAGGGACGTCTCAATGACGTCAAGCCGGTAAACTTACTACGGTGTCTTTTTGACGAGATGAAAGTCAGAGCTCCTCATGCAACCGTCAACACAGATGAAGTGATCTTGGGCTGTGTTAGTCAGCTGGGGGATCAAGGTGGCAATATCGCTCAAACAGCGTGCTTGTACGCAGACTGGCAGCCCAAGGGATCGGGCACTACGGTCAACAGTTTTTGCACATCGGCTTTAACCGCCTTGGGCTTGGCGTCAGCAAAGATCAGCGCCCAAATGGGCGACCTCTTTGCAGTAGGTGGCGTCGAATCAATGTCTCGAGTGCCGCTGATGTCTGACAAAGGCGCTTTGTTCGAGGATCCCGAAGTCTCAGGTAAGGTCCCCTATGTTCCCAATGGAGTAGTGGCCGATTTTTTTGCCACCAAAAATGGTTTATCCCGCAACGATCTTGACGAGTACGCAGTCCGTTCGCACCAACGCGCAGCGTCGGCCACCGACCAAGGCTTTTTTCAGCGATCCTTAGTCCCCATTGCCGATACACAAGGGCACTTACTTATTGATCGTGACGAATTGATTCGGCCTGGTTCCAGTCCTGAGTCCCTCAAAAAACTTCCGCCACTCTTTGCTGAATTGGGCAGCAAAGGTCCTAATGAGCGCTTGCTGAAGCACTGCCCTGAAGTGCTTGCAATTGAACACATGCATCACGCTGGATGTGCACCGGGAATTGTCGATGGCGCATCATTGGCCCTGGTCGGCTCGGCAAATGCAGCCAAGCGACTCAATCTACCATTGAGGGCTCGCATTAGGGCCCAGTCGTTTAAGCGAGGACCGGCCATCGAAGCTTTAACGGGGGGGCTTATCGCCACTGAGGACGCGCTTAAACAGTGCGGGCTAACCCCAAATGATATTGACCTCTGGGAGTTCAATGAAGGATTTGCCGGCATTGTCATGCATTGTGCCGGGCAACTTGGCATTGATCACGATCGTCTCAACGTCAATGGTGGCGGCATTGCAATGGGGCACGCCATGGGTGCTACGGGGATTAACCTACTCAGCACTTTGGTCGATGAATTGGAGCGGCGGAATCTGAATACAGGCGTGGTCGCGATTTCAGGCGCTGCGGGCATCGGGGCTGCTATCGTTGTAGACCGCGAGTGTTAGCGCCCTAGCGGACTGGTAAATTTCTGAGCGGGACGCGCGCCACGAATCCTGCGCACAGGCACCGCTTCGGAGGTAGCGATTATAGCGGCACAACCGAGGTGGTAGGCCCCGCTCTAGCAAACGCTACCCTGCCTCCAGAGACTCAACGATCTCCCCCACTGCGTAGGTCACGCAATCTCCAGTGAGCTTCACCCGATCACCCGCCAGCGCACACTTAAGCACACCGCCTCGTGTCGATATTTGCGCTGCGGATAATTGAGTCACGCCCAGCTTAGCCGCCCAATAGGGCGCAAGAACACAATGCGCAGAGCCCGTGACCGGGTCTTCGTTGACACGCAAGTTAGGCGCGAAAAAACGCGATACGAAGTCGTGCCGCTCCCCTCTAGCCGTGAGGATAACCGCGTGATCTACAGCCGCGGCAATCGCTGGAAAATCAGGTACAACTTGCCGGAGAACGGCCTCGCTCTCTACTTCATAGAGCGCCTTCCATGGATGGACCTGAGGAATTGCCGCCGCGATGATTGGCACCCCTAAAGCAGCGATCAGTGCGGGCTCCGGTTGATAGGGCTGTGGATTGAGCGACGGAAAATCAAGCTCGATGGCACCATCATAATAATGCGCACGCAGCTCGCCACTGAAACGTGTTGAAAAAGTCACCTCGTCGCCCTGAAACCCCAAGTGCTCGCTCAGCACGTGAGCTGACGCAAGGGTCGCGTGACCACAGAGCTCCACCTCCGCGCCTGGTGTGAACCAGCGCAGCTCAAAAAGCCCCTCCTCCCGGGGCACAACAAAGGCGGTTTCAGACAAGTTGTGCTGCGCAGCCATGCCCAGCAATACCTTGTCGGGCAACCACTCGGGAAGGGGCACAACAGCAGCGGGGTTGCCACCAAAGGAAGTTTTCGTGAACGCGTTAACGATGTAGAGCGGCAGGCTCATTAGAACCAGGCCGCCTCCATGTTGTAGGTTGTATCGTCTAAATCACTGAGCAACTCTGCCCAAACCTTGGTTTGTGGCAGCTCCCAGCGGGCGAAGTACAGCATGCTCT
>ERZ1047472.2786-NODE-2786-length-12022-cov-8.507980_pt1 | contig 12022 bp, 13 predicted proteins | sample MGYA00383095_ERZ1047472 | MGnify/ENA primary metagenome ERZ1047472 (study PRJEB29581, sample SAMEA5548365) | metagenome | biome: marine; feature: coastal; material: water | depth 1 m | study: Short-term variability in the microbial, nano- and picoplankton...
ATAAAAAGAAGTAATCCAATTATTAGGAGGGTATAACTAACTATTCTCATTTATCTTATTAAATATTTCCCATAAAGTAATCCCCGCACTCACACTCACATTAAAAGAGTGTTTTGTACCAAATTGTGGTATCTCAATTATACCATCGCAATAATCGAGCAAATCTTCATTTACCCCATCGACTTCATTACCCAATATTACCGTTATCTTCTTATTACGTGGCACCTCTAAATCACGCAATTCAATACTTTCTTCTGCTTGCTCTAGTGCATAAATTTGCGTGTCCCTCAGATGCTCTAGAGCATCTTTTGTTGTTTTAGCATATTCCCAGTCCACACTTTCTTCAGCTCCAAGTGCCGTTTTTCTTATATCTCTATGTGGGGGTGTTGCGGTTATACCGCAGAGCCATATCTTTTCTACTCTAAACGCATCTGAAGTTCGAAAGATTGCTCCAACATTGTGCATACTTCTAATATTGTCCAAAACGACTATAATTGGAGTTTTCGAAACTATCCTATATTTTTCAACAGTCAGTCTATTGAGGTCTTCATTTTTTACCTTGCGAGTCAAAATAATCGGTTATTGAGTTGGGTACAAAAGTAAAACAGCAGAAGCAAACGCCATTGATGAAACAATACAGTCAAATCAAGGCTGAATACCCTGGCACACTTTTGCTTTTTAGGGTTGGTGACTTTTATGAACTATTTGGTGAAGATGCGATAAAAGCTGCTCAAGTTTTAGATATTGTACAGACTTATAGGAATAACAGTGGCAGTAAAATAGAACTTGCAGGGTTTCCTCATCACTCGCTGGATACCTATTTACCAAAACTGAGCAGATCCGGTTTAAGGATAGCCATTTGTGAGCAGCTAGAAGATCCAAAAATGGCTAAGGGGATAGTCAAAAGAGGCGTGACAGAACTTATTACTCCTGGGGTGTCTGCGAATGACAAGACTTATGATAGCCGTAGTAACAATTTCCTAGCATCTATTTTTGAGAAGAATAGTGGAGTGGGTGTTGCCTTTGCCGACCTGAGTACAGGAGAGTTTATGGTCGCTCAAGGTACTTCTGATTATGTAGAAAGACTTATAAAAACATTCAACCCATCTGAGACCATACTAAGTAAAGATTATCGAAAAAAATATCAAGAGATTTATGGTGACGAGTACTACTCCTATCCTATCGATAATTGGTTTTTTGAAAAAGAATATTGCAACGATCAATTAGAAAAGCAATTTGAAACAGAATCACTTCGCGGATTTGGTATTGATCACATGGAACAGGCTACAATAGCCGCAGGTTCGATCATACATTACCTCAAGCAATCTCATCACACACATCTTGAGCACTTTGGTGGTATAAAACGAATAGATGAACAAAGCCATGTATGGATTGACTCTTTTACCATACGTAACTTAGAACTCATACATAGTAATAACCATACCGGAATATCTTTATTAAACGTTTTGGATAAGACGGTGTCCCCCATGGGTAGCAGACTAATGAAGAATTGGCTTATTCTGCCTTTACTAAATATTCAGGAGATAAAAGAAAGACAAGACGCTGTTGAATTTCTAATTTCAAATCAACCGCTTAGGAATAAACTTTCTGGAGCAATTAGCGAGATTGGGGATTTAGAAAGATTAATAAGTAAAGTTGCTTTAAGACGTATTAACCCGAAAGAACTTTTACAACTCTCTTCTGCATTGAAATCAGTTGCTAACATTAAGACTTTAGCAGATGAAGACAAGACATCTCCATTATCTAAGTTTACCAAAAAGCTTTTCACTTGTGATGATTTGTGTGCCATTATTGATGAGCAAATAGCAGAAGATGCACCCGTATTATTGAGTAAAGGAGGCGTATTTCAGATGGGTGTGGACGAAGAATTAGATGGATACATATCTATTTCTAAGAATAGTAAACAGTATCTGCTTGAACTTAAAAATAGAGAATCTGAGCGGACAAATATTTCAAGTCTTAAACTAGCTTTTAATAATGTTTTTGGATATTATCTCGAAGTCACACATACACACAAAGACAAGGTGCCGGAAGATTGGATTAGAAAACAGACCTTGGTAAGTGCTGAGCGATATATAACTCCAGAATTAAAAGAATTTGAGGAAAAGATTCTTGCCGCTGATGATAAAATCACTGAATTAGAGCAATCTCTTTACATCTGCTTAATTGACCAATTAAGCGTTTATATATCGCACGTACAACACAATGCAAAAATCATTGCACAACTTGATTGCCTTTATAGTTTTGCTCAGGTATCATCTGAATTTGAATACTCTAAACCAGAAGTAAATGGCACCCAGGCACTCGCTATTAAAGACGGGAGACACCCTGTAATTGAACAGCAGTTATCTACTGGAGAGGTATATATCCCAAATGACATTTGTCTCAACAAGGATACACAACAGATCATAATCCTAACTGGTCCAAATATGAGTGGTAAATCTGCTATATTAAGGCAAACTGCTCTAACTGTACTGATGGCTCAGGTTGGTTGTTTTGTTCCGGCTAAACACGCAGAGATAGGACTGGTAGATAAAATATATACTCGGGTAGGTGCGTCAGATAACATCTCTCAAGGAGAGTCAACCTTTATGGTGGAAATGGTGGAAACTGCATCTATTCTCAATAATCTTAGTGAACGAAGTCTTGTAATCTTGGATGAAATAGGAAGAGGTACGAGCACATTTGACGGTGTTAGCTTGGCTTGGAGCATAGCTGAATATCTAAATCATTGTGATGAGAAACCAAAAACACTTTTTGCAACACACTATCACGAGCTAAACGAACTAGAGAGCAAGAATGAAGGTGTAGTAAACTACTATGTGAGTACGCAAGAAAAACGGAATAAAGTAATCTTCCTCAGGAAAATGAAAAAAGGTGGTAGTGAGCATAGTTTTGGAATCCACGTAGCAAGGATGGCAGGAATTCCTAAAAAGGTGGTAAAAAGAGCGGACACTATTTTAAAGCAATTAGAAAGTGATCGATCTAGTATAAGTACCAAAGACTCACTGAAAAAAGTGTCGAATGATAATTATCAACTTAATTTATTTCAGATAAATGACCCGAAATCTGCTGAAATATTAGAAACCATCGATAAATTGAACATCGATAGCCTAACTCCTATTGAGGCACTAATGAAATTAAATGAAATTAAACAACTACTTAAAGATTAGTCTTGTTATAATCAGCACTTTATTCTTCTTTCAGTCTTTTGCACAGGATTACTCTTGGGTTTACTTTACGGACAAAGATGAAAGCAATTTGGACTACTTCGACTTACCTGTTTCCGACACTTATTTATCCAAAATCAGAAATCTAGATATTGAGATTTTCGGTACAAGTAAGTGGCTGAATGCTGCTTGTATTTCTTTTTTAGACGCACCCAGATTAAAAAGCCTGCCTTGTGTAGCACATGTAGAACCATTACAGAAGTACAACACTGTCGAAGAGAGTATTGCCTCCGTAAATGAAGATTTTAGTTATGGATGGAGTGATATCCAAATTGAAATGTTGAATCTTCATCGATATCACGCTCTAGGCAATACAGGTAGAGGAGTAAGACTAGCATTATTTGATGGTGGTTTTTACGGTGTAGATACACTTCCAATATTTTCAAGTCTATGGGAAAACAATCAGATAGAAGCAACTCGTGATTTTGTGAAAAATGACAAGATGAGCTTCAGAGAAAGTACACACGGGATGCAAGTACTCGCCCTAGCAGGAATAAATCATTCAGATAGTATGATTGGTGCTGCTCCTGGAGCTGATTTCATCTTAGCAAGAACGGAAGACGTCAGATCTGAACGGCATATAGAAGAGATGAATTGGCTTAGAGCTATGGAATGGGCAGATTCAGTTGGCGTTGACATCATTCACTCGAGCCTAGGCTATTCGCTCTTTGATTCTCTAGAAGGGAGTTATACCTTCCAAGACATGGATGGTCAAAGTACTATAATTACTATTGCTGCCCAGAGAGCTGCCCAACGTGGAATATTCATAACCAATAGTGCAGGAAACTCTGGAAATGACCCTTGGTTTCATATCACAGCTCCTTGTGATGGCAAAGATGTCCTTTGCGTGGGGGCCGTAGACAGTTTTAAAAACCTCACCGCGTTTAGTAGTCGAGGACCGAGTGCTGATGGAAGAATCAAACCTGACGTCACAGCTATGGGTGCTCAGAACGTAATACCTAGGGGAAATGGATTGCTTAGAAAAGGTAACGGAACTTCCTTCTCAGGTCCATTGATAGCTGGACTAGTCGCTTGTCTGATGGAAGCACACCCAAATAGAACCAATCAGGAAATATTTAATTCTATTCTGAAAAGTTCAGATCGATTTGAAAATCCAGATAATGAGTATGGATATGGTATCCCAAATGCTTTGGCAGCAGATAGTATATTAAGATTAAATCCTGATTTAGTTTCACTTGAGAATATTGAAAAATTGAAACTATCTGTTTACCCAAATCCAGCTTCAAATTATTTAAAAGTACAATGTGAGCCTGAAACACCGTATGTATTGACCAATATGAAAGGCCAAGTGATTCTTTCTGGTACATTGAATAATTGGATTAACTTCATAGAACTAGATAATATTAAGACTGGTAGCTACATGCTTACTGTTACTAAGGATCACGCTACTAATTCTAAGAAAATATTTATTCAAAACTAGATAGTTCAGTTTAAAATACCTTAAATTCTATGAGACCAATAATACACCTGTCTATTTACTTTTTCTGCTTCTTTATAAGCTTTTAGTCTTTAGCTCAAATAGCCTTTGACACCAGTTATCACGAAAAGCTCGATATCAACATAAAACAATATAATCATAGATTTCGAGTAGTACTTAATAGTGAAGGTGTTGCAAAAGGAGACACCAATTTTCACTGAGAATTAAATATTATCAATATGCCAGAGGAATGGGATTATATCTTCCAAACTTCTTTGCATTGCGTTCATATGAAACCGGTCACGACGGGTAAATTCTATGGTCCAATCAAAGAAAGAACTGAATTTAGTGTGTTTTTTACTTTTTATGAAAAAGTAGGTGATGCAGAACTTCAACTTAGAGTAATCTCACTTTTAGACTCTACCATTTCAGACTGTGCTACCTTCAAAGTTGAAGTGCAAGATTTTGCCACAATTAACGGTTCTTCAGAGATTCAATATTCTATATATCCGAACCCGGTTATTGATTATATTAATATATATGCTGCCTTGGGTTCTTCATTCGAATTAAGAGAATTGTCTGGTAAATTAGTAATAGAGGGCGTCATAAAAAGTGGTCACTCTCGCATTGATACTAGGCAGATGAATGATGGACTTTATATTGTAAATATAATTAGTAAAGAACAAAAACGATCGTCTCGAATGATTGTTCAGCATTAGATATGGGTGCTTGAAATAGACTATCCTGTTTTAAAATAAAGAAGGATTATAAATCTGCGAATTGAACTGATTACCTAAAGGCAAAGTAATAAAGCCTGAAGCAATACAACTTTTAAAATTAGTCTCAGTGGATTTTAAAAAGTGATTGCTGATTCTATTTTCCACATTTGTGTTTGGTTAAAAGTCCTGTTAATCGTAGTATTGCAATATACTAATGGGGATTACAAAATCAGATATCTTTACTTCATATCAAAATGAACTTGCACAAATAGCAAAGACTCTAGGGCACCCTGCTAGAATAGCTATTCTCCAATATGTAGCAAAATCTGAAGGATGCATCTGTGGAGACTTAGTAGAAGAAATTGGTTTGGCACAAGCCACCATATCTCAGCATCTTAGAGAACTCAAAAATATAGGAGTGATACAGGGTACTATAGAAGGAACAAGTGTCTGCTATTGTATAAATCCAACAAGATGGGAAGAAGTTAGAATAATGATAAGCTCCTTCTTTAACATTCAAGATATCAATAATGAGTCTTGCTGCTAAATACTAAAAACATGAATTTAAAAGAACTTAAAACATCACTAAAAAATATGGAGGAAGTAAATTTCATACTTCCAAATGGCTCTTACGTTCCAAGACACTTTCATCTTACAGAGATTGGTCTATCCACCAAGACTTTCATGGACTGTGGTGGTTCAAGACACGATGATCATAAAGTAACCTTACAATTATGGACTAGCATAGACTATCACCATAGGTTAAAAGCTGATAAATTTCTAAATATTATTCGCTTCTCTGACAGTCTATTTGAATCCGAGGAATTAGAAGTAGAAGTAGAATATCAAACCGAGACAGTTGGTAAATTTGGACTAAGCTTTGATGGCAAAAACTTCAGGCTCTCCAATACCCAAACAGATTGTCTTGCAACGGAGCTTTGCGGAATAGATGCCATTAAGACAAAAGCTAAAAAAAGTCTTGAAAGCTTAGGGAAAGTCGCTGCGAACACTTGTACACCAGGAGGCGGTTGCTGTTAGCTTATAATTCTTAAAAATGTATCCATCGCTTAATAAGTTCATAACAGAACTAGACCAAGAAATTTCTGAAGAGAGAAAAGTACTGCTTCAGGTTTTAATTGACTATGTCCAAAAAAGAAAAGATACAGCTGAACCAATAAAGCTCAATTTTATATGTACTCACAATAGTCGCAGAAGTCACCTATGTCAAGTATGGGCCAAAACAATGGCAGCATATTTTGGTGTGAGGTATATAAAGTCATATTCTGGAGGCACAGATGAGACGGCTGTTTATCACAAGATTGCAGAAACACTTATCAATCAAGGATTTGAAATACAAAAATTAGGAAACGGAACAAATGCAACTTACAAACTAAGTTTCGATTCAGATTCTTGTCCAATGACTTTGTTTTCAAAAAAATATGATGACAGTTATAATCCAAAACAAGGTTACGCTGCTGTGATGACATGTAATGATGCTGATCAAAACTGTCCTATCATATTTGGAGAACAACGAATATCTCTGCCATTTATAGATCCTAAAGTATCTGACGGTACAGAGCGACAAGCGGAAGTATATGCTGAAAGAAGCACTCAAATAGCAAGTGAGATGAAGTATGTTTTCTCTCAAATAAAATGAGTTATTGGAAAGAACTTCTTGGAGAACTTATAGGTACTTTCATACTCGTCTTTATTGGTTGTGGCTCTGTAGCTGTCGCCGTTTTATATTATCCATTATCACTGTGGCAGATAGCCTTGATTTGGTCAATAGGCGTAGCACTTGCCATATTTGCTACACGTCAGTACAGTGCTGCTCATCTAAACCCAGCAGTTACATTTGCTATGCTCCTAGCTAAAAAAGACTCTTGGAGAAAATTGCCATCATATCTCATCGTTCAGTTAGGTGGAGCAGTATTAGCCTCACTCCTACTATTGGCACTAATCAATAGTGATTTACAGCGATTTGAATTAGAAAATAGTATACTAAGAGGCAACCCCGTTTCCTATAAGTCTGCCGTGATGTTTGGTGAGTTTTTTCCGAATACAGGTTTTGAAAATTCACTGAATGTATCTCATATTCAAGCTTGTATATACGAGGGTTTGGGCACAATGACTCTGGTATTGGTCATTTTTATAATCACTCGAAAGGACTTTGGCATAAACAACTTGGTTCCATTAATAATTGGATTGACAGTAGGAGCTATAATAATGGTGGTAGCACCATATACACAAGCTGGATTAAATCCTGCTAGAGATTTTGGGCCTAGGCTTGTAGCATACTTCGGTGGATGGGAGAAAGCAGCATTCCCTAAGATATCTAGTGGTTTTTTTACTGTGTATATTCTATCTCCTATGATCGGTGGTGCAGTGGCTCGTTTCATTTTTTATTTTTTATTTGAGTATAAAAAATAATGGTTGGATTAAGTCGTTATCTGGACTAAAATAAAATACAACTTCATACTAATAAGCCTGCTTATCACTTCTACTTTCCTAAATGCACAGACATTAAAGATGCATAGCATTAACACGTCAATTCCTTTTTCTTGGGACTTTGACCAAGACAATCCAATCAAACTAGGTATCACCTTAAAATCTACGAAGAAAGACTTCAAACTTTCAGCACAAATAGCAGCTTACCCTTTCAGTTCACGATATACTTCCAATACTACTTCATATTATGACTCATCTGTAAATGAATATACATTCAGTGAACGACCAAAATATCAACTTGTAGCAGGAGACAGTTTTTCTACAAAACTTCATTCTACTCAATATCAAGGTTATGGTTTCAGAGTAGGCTTCGTAAAAGACCTTCAATTTATAAATATTCCGTTACATACAAATGTATATTTTGGCTTATTTGCTCGAAAATCAGATTATTATTTTTCGAAATTACAGACCAAATATGATACTGGTCGGCAAGGAAGTCCACAAATCACACCTTCTTACTATATAGATTTTACAAACACAGACTACTTTTCTGATGAAAGATGGACATTATTACCGAAGATAGGTACTTCTGTTAGTATAGTGCTTACCGCAAATGACAGGTTATCCGTTGTGCCTCGTTTAAACCTCAATTTAACTTTAGACCATATTTATCGGTATCAAGCAGACGGATTATATAATGAACTAAGTTGAATAGACTTAACACTGCGACTAGCTATTCAAATAAACTACCATCTTCAAAATCTCCGGACTTAGTATTTTCAATAATCATTTATACGAGTGTTATTAAATTGGCAAACCAAAAATAAGTCTGAATAATGTAGTTATTTTGCTAACACATGACCAGAGATGAATTATTAAGCCAACTTGAAGAAAAATTTTTTAAGTCAGGCCAAGATTTAGATACCCATTTAGAAGGTTTACTTCACTCGAAGTATATTAACTATTGGGATTACATCAAAACAGATGCTCTATTAAGTCTTCAACAACAGAGAACAGTATTCCCTGATGAAATGGTGTTCATTATGTATCATCAGGTTAATGAAATTCTCTTTAAAATGATGCTATGGGAAATTGGTCAAGTGTCAGACAATGAAAATCTTACCATTGACTTCTTTTCAGAAAAACTATACAGAGTAAGCAGATACGTAGATGTTTTGTCTTCCTCATTTACTGTGATGGGTGAAGGCATGAGTTTGGAACAATATCAGCAGTTTAGACACACTCTTACTCCAGCCAGCGGTTTTCAGAGTGCCCAGTATCGAAAGATAGAATTTGCAAGTACAGAGCTCATAAACCTCATAGATAATCGATTCAGAGCTACTATAGATCGTGATACTCCATACGAACATGCCTTTGAAAATCTGTATTGGCAGGCAGCTGGAAAAGACCATAAAACAGGTTTTAAATCTGCTTTACTTTACAACTTTGAGAAGAAATACAAAAAAGACTTCATTCACTTTATGAAGAAGTATAATACGACAAATATGTGGACTAAGTTTAAGTCACTGCCTAAAGAAGCTCGAGAGAACAACAAACTCTTAAATGCTATGCGACACTATGACCATACTGTAAATGTTAGATGGGTTATGGCTCACTATTACGCTGCTGGTAAGTATCTAGCAAAAGCAGATGGCACAGTTGAGGAAGCTACTGGTGGGTCTCACTGGCGTAAGTATATGCTTCCAAAATATCAGAAACGAATTTTCTTCCCAGATCTATGGACACAAGAAGAATTAGATGGTTGGGGTATTACGAATTTAGAAAGCTACCGAATCTTGGAGGATTAAAATCCAAATTGCTTGAGGTGATGGTCCAAATGCTTAGCGTACATGGTATTCCATTCATCCGCGGTCAGTTTTCCTATACTCTGTGTTTCTTTGGCTACAAAATGATCTGCTCCCAATGCCTGTGTTTTTCTTATATAATCGATTAGCTGAGATTTCTCTTTTTCAAAATCACGCTCATCAGCTACGCGCAAATCAGGAGCGGTAGTACTGTTTTTCTTATAGGGTTTTGGACCAGCGATAGAGGACTTCAAAAAAAGCCTTACAAACACTTTTTTAATTCCAGATGCTGGAGGACCATATTTTTCTGGAGTAAATTCATACTCATAAGGTACATAAAAATATGCAAGCATATGACTAACAGCAATTTACCCCCAAAAAAAAGAGGTTTGGACTCAGAGTTCAAAAGATTGATTCTTTCAATCATATGGTTGCAACCTTCTATTTCAAATAGGTTTGTATATTTCATCTTACAATAATTCGTTGGCTAAGTTAGACAATTCACTTCTTTCTCCTTTTTCTAAATTTACGTGACAAAAAAGAGGATGGTTCTTCACCTTATCTATGAGGTAAGATAATCCGTTACTTTCTGCGTCTAAGTAAGGTGTGTCTATTTGATTAATATCACCAGTAAACACTATTTTGGTATTTTCTCCTGCCCTCGTGATAATAGTCTTCACTTCGTGTGGAGTTAAATTCTGGGCCTCGTCAACTATAAAAAATACATTGCTCAATGTGCGTCCTCTGATATATGCCAAAGGAGCTATAGCTATCTTCTCCATCTGGACCATCTCATTGATTCGTTTAAGTTCTTTATCCGACTCTTTGTATTGACTTTTGATAAACTTTAAATTGTCCCAGATTGGCTGCATATAGGGGTCCACTTTTGCATTTGCATCACCAGGTAAAAAACCAATATCTTTATTGCTCAGCGGTACGATTGGACGCGTAATATAGATTTGATGAAAATCACTTCTTTGTTCCAACGCTGCTGCTAACGCGAGCAAGGTTTTTCCAGTCCCGGCAACTCCTCTGAGCGTTATTAGTTTTATTGCAGGATCGAGAAGAGCGTGTATGGCAAATGCCTGTTCAGCATTTCTTGGTTTGATTTTATAAACTGTTTTCTTTTCTACTCGTTCTACTCTCTTCTCTTTTGAGTTATAAAACCCTAGAGCGGATTTTTTTCCATTATTTAAGATAAGAAAGTGATTGAATGGAAATTTAGATCTCTTGACTTTCGATGCTTTTACTTTTTTCTTTTCAAAAAGCTCATCGATGACTTCAGATTCCACGTCCTCTATGACAGACTTTCCAGTATATAACTTATCTAAGTCTTTTATCTTTCCAGTTTGATAGTCTTCGGCTTGTAAGTTAAATGCTTTGGCTTTTACCCTTAGACAAATATCTTTAGAGACTAAGATGACAGATTTTTTTGGAAACTGCTGTTTTAAGGATAAGGCAGCATTTATTATTTTATTATCGTTTTTATAATCATCAAAAGTATCTGCAGCATTATTTTCTAAATCAGCTATCTCCTTTATCACCTTTAGTTTTCCTTTACTTTTCCCTCCTATTCTTACCCAATTATTTAAAAGTGAATCTGAGGAAACTGAGTTCAAAAACCTAATAAAACTTCTAGCTTCATAGTTTTTTGTATCACCACCTTTCTTAAAAGTATCTAATTCTTCAAGTACTTGTATGGGAATTCCGACATCGTTGTCATCAAAATTTGTTACCGAGTTATGGTCATAAAGAATGACCGAAGTGTCTAAAACAAAGATTTTCTTTTCTACTCTTTTTGGCATTTATAAGGACAATTTACTTAGACTATTTCATACTTTTAATGTATGTTATTTATTTGTAAGTAACTATAAATACAATAAAACAAGTAGCCAAGCCGTCATAGTAGTGCCAATATTTGCACCCATAATGACACCAATAGCTTGTTCAAATTGAGTAATCCAGCATTCACGAAGCTCACAATCATTACAGTGGTGGCACTGCTACTCTGAATAAGTGTGGTGGTCAAGAAGCCTGTAAAAATACCTTTAAATCGATTTGAGGTTATAGATCCAAGGATACTTCGCATTCTATTTCCAGCGAGTTTTTGTGTCCCATCGCTGATGACCATCATACCATATATTAAAAGACCTAGTGCACCTATTAGCTTTATTATTTCGGATTATTCCATTTAGACTATGTTTGTTCTCGATATTTATTTAAAATGTGAACTAGCATTATCTATGTTATATTAACTTTAAGTATAAACAATAAGTGAATAAAAAAATTACAGTTAGATGCTCTAAAGTTGAAGATTTAGAAAAAGTCCTTGAGCTGGTTAAAGAACTCGCGGTCTTTGAA